>ERZ1645187.1569-NODE-1569-length-20934-cov-252.403563_pt1 | contig 20934 bp, 19 predicted proteins | sample MGYA00575352_ERZ1645187 | MGnify/ENA primary metagenome ERZ1645187 (study PRJEB40837, sample SAMN11349314) | freshwater sediment metagenome | isolation source: river sediment | host: Sediment | place: India: Wazaribad , New Delhi | collected 2017-02-21 ... | reverse complement strand
ATGCGCCTCGTGGAGTGGGGGAGCGGACGCGCTGTCGGGGGGGCCGGCGGCGGCGGTCTTTCGCGTGGATGCCGACGATCCGTACCACGGCCGAACCCAAGTCGGGCGCTACACCCTGGTCCTGCCCCGTCCCGACCGGGCGCCGGCCGCGCCCGCCCCGGCCCTGGTTGGCCAGTGGGGCTGGACGGACCTGAGCCCGGCGGCGCGGAACCCCGGCAGCCGGCGGGTCGTACCCGACGCCGACGACCCCTTCACGGCGGCGCACCGCGCCCGGGGCGAAGCCTGGGCGGCGGACTTTCTCCGTGGCCGCGCCGGACCCACCCTCGATATCGCCGGCTTTCATCTGGCGGCGCTGACACCCCGCCCCGGGGACGTTGCCGTCCCCCCTGACTGGGCGCCGGCCGCGCGCGCCGACGCCACCCCCGCCTGGTGTGGCCGGGCCTGGTTCTGAGCCCGGCGCCGCGGGCCCGGACCTGGCGCGCTGCTGGCCACCGGCGTCAAGCGCCTGATCCACCGCGGACGACCACGGCGCCGCGGCGCCGGTGACCCGCCTTCCCTTCACCCACCACGGGGGCTCGCCAGGGGCGTCCGTCGGCGCCGCCCACTGCACTTCCGCGGCGACCGCGAGCGAACGGGACGCGGGGGCGAAACGTGTCGATGACCGCGGTCAGGGCACCGTCCTGCACCGGGTGGTGCGCGAAGGGCGCCGCCTGGAACGACCGCGGAAGCGGGCGCGGGTGCGCGCCAGCGACGACCTCACGGTGGCGGCCCGCGCCTGGGTCTAACGCCGCGCCCGCGGCCGGGCGCGCAGCCGGCACACCGGGTGCGGGTCGCGGGGGGGCGGGCCGGGCCCAAAAAAAAGCCCGACAGGGGATGTCGGGCAAGAAAATTACCACGAGAGGGTGGTGAGAAGGGCCGGTGACCGCCGCCGGCAGCGCGCGGCCGCCCACGGGGCAAAACAGGGGGCCAGGCCGTCACAGGGGACGGCCGCGCCAACCCAGACCGCGGCCTGGGGGGGCTGCGGAGGAACCCCCGGCGCGAAACGGGGAACGCCGGGGTCGTCGATAACGCGGGCACGGGTTGGCGTGGCCTGATATCTACTGTACGACACCTGTCGTTATCGTGCAAATAGCACATCGCATCCCGTGCGGATATGCCGGCCGTATTCCGCTCGGCTGTCGTGCGCTTCTTCACCCCGAGCGCCACGCTTGCCGGTCCTCTTCCGCGGCCATGGGCAGCGCGCAGGTCGGCGCCTTACGCGGTGGCGGCGCTGGGGTCTGACCCTGTCGTCCCGGTGCCGCCGCGCCGGCTAACCCCACGGCCAGGGGTGGGCGCGGGCAAAAAAATGCCCGGCGCGAGGCCAGGCACAAAGTCCCTCAGAGAGGACGAGGAGTCGGGGTGATCCAGCGTGGAATCGCCAGAGGCGGGGTGGGCAATGCGCCGCCACGCCCGCGCCCGGCACCGGCGGGCGCGGGCCACCGCGCTAGCGTAGAGCAGCGGCGTGGCGGTGGCAACCCGCGCGAAGCTTTACCCTGCGTCGTCCCGACGCTGGCGCGCGCCGATGCGGGATGCATTGGCCAATTCACGCGCCATGTCCCGCGCCACGCAAGCGGGCCATAGGGCAACATGCAGACGGCTAAATGCACAGTATACAGGCAGAAGTGTTTAATTTATTTTGCTTTTTTGCTTGCCATTACCGACATTTTATTGCTAAGCTATTTCCCATCATCACCACCACCGGAGAGCCAGACCATGGGCACACGCCTTGTCTTTGACACGATTCACACCGGCACCGCGCTGACCGAGATCGACCTGCCCGACGCGCTGACCTGGGCGGACGTCGCCGACTATGGGGTCAAGCATGGCCAACTGTGGCTGGCCCTACGCGATGGTCGCTCCCTGGAGTACCCGGTGGCGATCGAGATGATGAAAGACCCGGACAACATCACGGTGCTGGATGGCGAGACCGAGGCGGTGCTCGCCGAGCGCTAGGCGCCCCTGCCCGTGACGCGCGCCCGGGGTGGCGCGTGCCTGACCGACCCCACCCTTACCCGAGGAGACCTTGATATGCACCGTCAGACCGCCCCCGCGCCAACCCCCCTCTCCCGCCCCCCGCGGCGCGCGCGCCGCGACCGCGCGGCGTTGATCAAGGAGGTGCGCGAGCGGGTGAAAGCGCGCGGCTACGATCTCGCGGCGATCGCCGCCGACTTGCTGGCGGACGGGCCTGCCGGGCGGCGCCCGGCTTGAGCGGAGGCGCATTGCCATGTATTGCCACGTGCTGATCGAAACCTATTACGCCGCGGCCGCGCAGACCGTGATCGTGCTTCCCGCCGGGGTAACCTGGCCGGACGATGTCGCCGATTACGACATGGTCGCGGATATGTTGCAGGTCGCGCTGCACGATGGCCGGGTGCTGCGCTTTCCGGTCAAGGCCCCGGCGGTCCACGCGCTGGATAGCCATTGTCCCGAGGGGATGCGGGTGGTCGCCTGGACGCCACCGCCGGGCGCCGCCGGGCAGGTGCCGGCGGCTGACTGCGGGGCCGCCCGGTTGCCCGCGGTCGCGCCGCGTGACCACTGAGACCCCCGGTCCATCCCATGGCCCCAAAATGCGTCCTGTCCTTTCGGGAGACCCCTCATGACCGACGCCCTCCCCGCCCCCTCGCCCGCTGACGCCCCCGCCGGCCAAACCGTGCTGGTCGAGACCGCCTACACCGCCTATATCAATACCGAAATCACCCTGCCCGCGCCGCTGACCTGGGCGGACGTCAAGCGCTTTTGGGTCAAATGGGGCGTGCTGCATGCCGTCCTGACCGACGACCGGGAACTCACTTTTGCACTCGACGATCTCGACATGGATACCCTCGATTACAAGCGGCCCGATACTACGCGCATCCTGCAACCGGGGACGTTCGCCCCCCTGGCCGGGGACGACGAGTAGTCCGCGCCCGCCGCCGGGACGGATGGCGGGCTCTTACCCCCCTTTTTTTTGGAGACTGCTGATGTCGAACCCCACCCTCAGTCCGCGTCTGCCGGCCGCCGTCTACGGCGGTCGGACCGTGACCGTCGAGACCCGCTATACCGCCGCGGTGCGGACCACGATCACCCTGCCCGCGCCGCTGACCTGGGCGGACGTGGCGCATTACCGCGTGAAATATGGCACGCTGTTCCTGACCCTCAAGGACGGGTCCGAGCTGCCATTCGAGCTGAACTACATTGACCTCGCGGACATCGAGATCAAGTTCCCGGACGAGACGCGCATTCTCGACCCGGACACCGGCGCGCGCCTGCCGGGCACGGAAGTCTAGGCCGCCCCCGCCGGTGTCGCGCCGCGGGCCATTCACCCTGAACCTGCCGAGGAGAGTTGTCATGGACGTTCCCCTTCCCGCCGCCTGCTCCCCGACCCCGCCCGCCCCCTCCCCCCCCGCCGCGCCCGCCGGGGAAACCGTGCGCGTGCAGAGCACCTACCTGGCGTATACCCAGAACACGATCACCCTCCCCCCCGCCCGGTCCTGGGCGGAGGTCGCCGGCTACACCCTTCACGGGGACCAGTTGCGCCTGGTCTTCACCGACCAGCGCACGGTGAGCTTTGAACTGGCGTTACCCCTGGCGGAGCATATCGCCGCGCAGCAGCCCTGGACCACGCGCTTTTGCACCGCCGCCGGCGTGCCGTTGCCGGCCGTCCCGCACCCGGACGTCACCCCGGACGCGCTGCCGCCGCTGCTGGCGGGATGGGACGCCCGCGCCCTCGTCGCCTTCTGGCAGCGGGCCGAGCGCGATGCCCGGCGTTTCGCCGTCGAGTTGTTTCCCACCCGGCCACCCGGCTATGTCGCCGCGACCCGGACCTTGCGCCGGTTCGCCCTCGCCCGCGCCGGCGCCCTGGAGTGCCGCGCCGAGGGCGATCTGGCCGGGGTCGCCGCGCACCTCGACCAGTGCCTGGCGCTCTACCAGCGCTTGCCCACTTACGCGCGCACCCTCGCCGACCCGGCCCGCGCGCCGTCCGCGGCCGCCCGCCACGCGGCGAGGCTGGGCGCCCGCCTCCCGCAGGAGGCCCCCCCGGAGAGCCCCCGCCCCCCGCCCAGCGCGGCAGCCCTGGCGGCGGCAGCGGCCTTTGGCGGGGTGAGCGTGGCGACGCTGAAGCGCATCGTGGCCGCCAGCCGCGCCGCGGAAGCGGCGGAAGCGGCGGCGCGCCAGCCGCCCTAGGCCGCGGCGGTGGGGCGCTCCCGCTCGCCGGCGATGACGCCACTCACCCCCCGGCAGCCGGCGCGGCGACCGCCCCCGGTTCCGCCCCCGCCCCTCCTGGACCTGGATGCGGTCATCGCCACCGCCGAGCGGTTCGTCGGTGACAGCGCCCTGGAGGTGTTCGATTTTCTGCCCGCCCGCGACGGCGACCACCCCCAGTGGCCGGAGCCCGACGTTTATCGGGCGCTGGCGCGGGTGCGGCGCGAGGGCCGGGAAGCCCGCCAGCGCCAGGCCAAGCAGGCGTTACTGGCGGCCAATGGCGGCACCGCGCTGGGTATCGAGGCGCAACAGGCACAGTCCGCGCGCTATGTGTTAATCCTGGCCGACGCCTCCCGCCCCGGGAGGTACCGCTACAGCGCCTTCGACGAGCAGGGCTTTTTTACCCACTCCACCCACGCCACCGCGGAAGCGGCGCTTGAGGAGGCCATCCGCGATGGCTATACCGTGCCCGCGCCGGGGGCGCTGGAGCGGTTGTTCGCGACCGCCTCCTGGCGGTGCGGCCGGGACGCCGGCCGCACCGCGGTACACCGCGCATCCTGAGCGCCGGCGTGGACGGGGAGGGGGTTCCTCTTCCCCGTCTGCCCCCTGGCCGTTCCACCCCCACCAGTCACGCACATCCCGGTCCTGGCCGCCGGCGTTGCGCCCCTCCCTGCTTTTTTTGTTTGTCATTACCGACCTTTTTTGCTAGACTATTTCCTGTCGCGACTGACGCGCGTTCCCACCTGATGACCACCCTTGCCCGAGAGGCCGCCATGGACACCACCCGCATCACCTTTGACAATGCCCGCCTGCTGCACGCGCTGGAGGGGGCCTTTTCCAGCTCCGCGACCTTTCTCGCCGAACTGGCGCAGAATGCCCGGCGCTCCGGGGCCAGCCAGGTGGACTTCACCTTCGTCACCGATGCCGCCAGCGGCCGCCTCGATCTGGAGGTGCGTGACGATGGGTGCGGGCTCGGCGATTTCGACACCCTGTTCTGCCTGGCCCGCTCCGGCTGGGATCTGGAGATCGTCACCCGCGAGGCCCCGTTCGGCGTCGGCTTTCTCGCCGCCCTCTATGCCTGCGAGCACCTGCGGGCCGCCTCGCGGGGGCGGGTGATCGACGCCGCCACCGCCGACCTTCTTGCCGGCGCGCCCATCCCCATCCAGACCGCCGCAACCCCGCCCACCGGCACCCTCCTCACCCTGCGCGGCCTGCGGTCGTCCCGCGCCCTGTTGCAGACCGCCCTGGAGCGCTATGCGCGGGGCTTTCCGCTACCGGTGCTGCTCAACGGCCAGCCCCTCCTCCGCCCCGACGCCCGCGCGCAGTTGCCGTGCAGCGGCCATGCCCTTGGCGACATCCATCTGCCGGGCTGGGACGATCCGCACGGCGCGCCCGTCGATCTCGACGGCCTGCTGCGCCGCGAGCCCACCCTCTACCTGCACGGGCTGCCGGTGGGCCACCCTGCCCCCGGCGGGGCGATCGTGCATCTGGACGCGACGGCGTTTCGCCCGCGCTGGCCGGATCGGGAGCGGCTCTACGATCACGAGGCGTGTCTGGCGCGGATCACAGCGGCGGTCTACGCGGTGCTGGTGGCCCAGGTGGCGGCGCTCAAGCGCGCGCTGCCGGAAGCGGAGTTCCTGGCCCGCCTGTTGCCTGACCGGGGCGCGGCGGCGGCGCGCGGCGGGCTGAACGCGCCCGAGGACGAGCGGAAAGACCTGCTGGCGCTGTTGACCGACGTCCACGTGCTGCACCCGCGCCTGCTGTGCAAGGCCGCCTACCCGCGCGAGAACTGGGCGGAGGTCGTCGCGCAGGGGTTTGGTCCCGGCCCCGCCGGCCGGACGGCGGACAGCGCCACCTGGCTGGACGCGGCGGATCTGGCGGCCGGGCGGGTGACGCTGGTGGATCTCAGCGCGGTTTTTTACTACGCGAGCAACCCTCTGTCGTGGATGGCCGCCCATGCCGGCGCGACCGTGCTCGGGGTGCGCGCGCCCTACCTGCTACCGTCCTGGGCGCGGCCCTACTTGCGGCAGGAGACGGATCTGGCCCTGCGCCTGTACGGGCCGGTGGCCGTGGACAGCTATGACCCCGACAACCTGTACGCGACGTACGCGGTGGCGTTCTGCGCCCGCTACGCCATCGTGGACCGCGTCACCGGCGCGGAGGTGGCGGTGGTGGACAGCGATGCGCTGCTGGTCAGCCCGGACACCCGGCTGGACCCGGACACCCCGCTGGCGGGGGTGGACGCACCCGCCGCCCTGCGCGCCGCCTTCACGGCGGAGGAGCCGGAGGGGCTGTTCATCGTGCCGCGCGGCGAGGCCACCGGCGCGGTGGTGACGCAGGCCAGCGACTTTGAAGGCAATGAATACCTGGAAGACAACGAGACGCAGCGCTTCCGGGCGTTCATCGCCTGCCAGCGCGACGACCCGCTCGCCGCGCTGAGCACGGTGCTCAATCGGACGGCCGACTACCTGGGGAACCACCTGCGCGGGCGCACCGTCACCCTGCGCGTGGACGAGCGTGGCGTCTTCCACCTGACGCCGGCGGCCGCCTGAGACCGCCCCGGCGGGCGCGGGGCACGTACCCCCCCCGCCCGCTTGCACCCCGTGTGGGATGCCCCCTGACACCGGAGATGCCCATGCCCTGCCCCAACTTCCCCTACCTGCCGTTGCCGCCGCCGCTGCTGGCGGGCCTGTCCGCCGATGAACTGTCCGCGTTCTGGCAGGCCGGCTATGACCAGCCGGTGCGGCGGGCGCGCCAGCTCTTTCCCACCCAGCCGCCGGGCTATGTCGCCGCCACGCGCGCCCTGGGACGGATCGCCCTCGCCCGCGCCTGCGCCCTGGATGAACTCCTGGCCGGCCACCCGCGGCGGGCGGCGGCCCATCTGGCGACCTGCGCCCAGCGCTATCCGCACCTCCCGGCGTATGCCCGCTGGCCGGCCGCCGCCAATGACTAGGCGCTCGGCGTTTTTTTGTTTATTGCCAACCATTACCGACCTTTTTCTGTTAGACTGTTTTTTGTCACTGGTAATCCCTCACCGTAGCGTGTTACCCCTTTTGCCCTGGAGGCGCTGATGGACACTCTCCCCCGGCCGCATGATGACGAAGCCGCCCTGCATCCCCACCGGTTGGTCAAGGCCGCTTATCCGCACTATGGCGCGGATGCCGCCGACCTCACGGTGCAGGACGCAGTCCCGGGACCGGCCGGCGTGAGCGCCGCTCCCGCCACCTGGCCGCGCGCGGCGGACCTGGCCGCCGGGCGGCTCACCCTGGTGGCGCTGGACGCGCCGTTTGACCCGGCGGTCAACCCGCTGACGTGGATGGCGGCGCATGCCGGGGCGCGGGTGTACGGCGTGGTCGCGCCCGAGGGGCTGCCGTCCTGGGCGCGGCCCTCTCTGCTGCACGACGCGGACCTGGGGCTGCGCCTGTACGGGCCGGTGAACGTGACCGGCTACGACGCCGCGGTTTTGGACGAGAGCGGGGAGACGGTGTTCTGCGCCCGCTACGCGCTGATTAACCGGCACACCGGGGCGGAACTCGCCGTCGTCACCCAGGCCGCGCTGCTGGTGAGCCACGCGGTGGCGGTGGAGGTGGTGGACGAGGCGATCTACCGCGGCGCGGATCTCACCCCGGAGCCCGGAGACGGCATGTTCTTCGTCCCCGACGGGGAGGTCAGCGGCGCGGTGGTGCGACAGGCGCGCGACGGGTGGGACAACGCGGCGCAAGCGGCGGACGAACAGGCGTGTTTCGCGGCGTTTCTCGCCGTCGAGCGGGAGGATTACCTGGCCGCGCTCCGCGTGCACCTGGAGCACACGGCCGGCTACTTTCTGCACCACTTGCGCGGGCAGACGGTGACGCTGCGCGTGGACGCGGCGGGCCGCCCCCGGCTCAGCGTCCCGGCGGCCTGATCCCACCGCTTCCGGAGAGGAGACGACCGTGAAGAAGCCACGTGTCACCTTGCAGGCCCCGCCGGCGCGTGCGCCCCGGGAGCAGGGCCGACTGTATATCACCGGCCTGCCCGGGGTCGCGCCCGAGGAGCGGGCCTGGGTGTTCGCCCAGACCGACTACCCGGACGGCTGGGGCGTGAAGGTCAAGGGCCGGGGCGTCGTGGGACGGGCGCGGATCGACGTGGCGTTGCGCGCGGCGCTGCTGGTCGCCCTGCACCGCCAGGAGCAGTTACCGCCGCCGGCGGAGCCGGTTGACTGGGACACGCTGCGGGCGCTGGCCACCCCGGCGCCCGCCACGCCGAATCCGGCGCTGCACGCCGGCGGCGCGGCCGCGGGTCCGCCCCCGGCCCGCGATCATGCCCTGCGGGCCGCCCAGGCGGCGTCGCTGGTGGTGGCGGACATTACCAGTCCGGGCCCGGTGACCATCGCCCTCGGGGCGGGCGTGCCGGCGGCGCTGGTCGAGCGGCTCGCCCGCCATCCGGCGGTGCGCCTGCAACCGGACCTCACCCTGCGCGGCGGCGAGCTGCTGCTCAACGACCGGCTGGTGGTGGCGCGGCTGGAGTGCACCGCGTCGCCGGGCGAGTTCAGCAGTTCGCTGCTGGCGGGGCGGCTGTTTCGCCAGGTGGAGGCGCTGGCGCTGAGCGAGCGGGCCGGTATCCTGCTGCTGGAGGGCGATCTCTATGCCCACAGCCCCGGGTTGCCGCTGCTGGAGCAGATCGACGCCTTCCTGGCCTATTCGCTGGCCTGCATGCGCCTGAGCGTGTTGCAGACCTACAGTCTCAATCACAGCGCCTACCTGCTGGTGAAATGCGCCGTGCATGACCGCTACGGCCTGGCGCAACGCCCGGCGGTCCACGGGCCGCGACCCGCGCAGCTCGCGGTCGCGCGCCGTGAACTGCTGATGCGTCTGCCCGGCGTGACCTGGGCGGTGGCCGACCGCCTGCTGCGGCGCTTTGGCTCACTGGCCACCGTGGCGGCCGCCGACCAGGAGGCGCTGCTGGCGGTGGACGGGCTGGGCCCGGCGACGGTCAAGGCCCTGCGGCAGATGTTCCAGGCGCGCGAGGCGGCCGGCTGAGCGGGGCGTGGCGCGGCGGTCCCGCGTGCTTTTCGGTTTTAGGAGGTGACGCGATGTTCGATGATCTGGATTGGGTGTGCGCCTGCGACCAGGCGCCGTGCCCGGGCTGCGTGTGCACCCGGGACGAAATGGCCCTCCACCGCTATGCCGCGGCCGCGCCGGCGACCCCGGCGCGCGACGGGGTACCGCCGCGGCCCATGACCGCGGCAGAGCGGGACTGGTGTGTCGCCGCGGCGGCGCGCGGCGGCGCGGGCCGGTATACCGTGGCGGAGTTGACCGCGCGGAGCGACGCGTCGCTGGCCCGCGCGGTCTTGCGCACCTGGCAAGGCTGAGGAGGCTTCGTTATGCAATTTGTCATTGTCACCCGGCGCGGGGCGGTGGTGATCACCGCCGACTCGGCGGCGCAGGCGCTGGCGGAATTCGAACGCCGCTGGTGGTCCCTGGCCCGCGAAGCCAGCGTCACCCTGCATCCGGTCATCGGCGCGGCGGCGACCGCGGCGCCCGCCGCCGCGGGAGGCGGTTGATGGCCATCCCGGTGCGCATCCGGCGGCCCCACGCCGACCCCCTGACCGGCGCCACCCTGCCGGCGCTGCTCGCACAGCTCTATGCCCGGCGCGGGGCCACGGGCCACGCCACCGAGCCGACGCTGGCGCACCTGCTGCCCGGCGACACCCTGCACGGCCTGGCGGCGGCGGCGGCGCTGCTGGCCGACCAGGTGCAGCGCGACCGCCCCCTGGTGGTGGTCGGCGATTTCGACGCCGACGGCGCGACCGGCAGCGCCCTGGCCCTGCTCGGGTTGCGCGCGCTGGGCGCGACGCAGGTCTCGCACTTCACCCCCAGCCGCTTCGCCCACGGTTACGGCCTGAGCCCGGCGATCGTCGAGGCCGCCGCCGCGCGCGACCCGGCGCTGCTCATCACCGTCGATAACGGCATCGCCAGCCTGGAGGGGGTGGCGCGGGCGCGGGAACGCGGCATTCCGGTGCTGGTCACCGATCATCACCTGGCGGGCGCGGAACTGCCGGCGGCCGCGGCCATCGTCAACCCCAACCAGCCGGGGTGCGCCTTCCCCAGCAAGCACCTGGCCGGCGTGGGGGTCATGTTTTATCTCCTGGTCGCCACCCGCGGCGAACTGCGCCGCCGGGGACACTTCGGCCCGACGCGCCCGGAGCCGAATCTCGCCCACTATCTCGACCTGGTGGCGCTGGGCACGGTGGCCGATGTCGTCACCCTCGACCACAACAACCGCATCCTGGTGGAGCAGGGGCTGCGGCGCATCCGCGCCGGGCACTGCCGCCCCGGGGTGCGCGCGCTGCTGGAGGTCGCGGGGCGAACCCTGGCGGACACCACCGCCCGCGACCTGGGCTTTGCCGCCGGGCCGCGGCTGAATGCCGCCGGGCGCTTGCAGGACATGGGGCTCGGCGTCGAGTGCCTGGTGACGGCGGAGGGCGGCCGCGCCATGGCCCTGGCGCAGCAGCTCCATGCCCTGAACGCGGAACGCCGCGAGATCGAGGACGGGATGCGCGCCCAGGCCGAGGCCATCGTCGCCGACCTGGCGCAGCGCCAACCCGATCATCTGCCGGCGGCCTGGTGCGTGTCCGGCGCCGACTGGCATCAGGGCGTGAGCGGCATCGTCGCGGCGCGGGTGCGCGAGCGCTGGCACTGTCCGGTGATCGCCTTCGCCCCGGCCGGCGCGGATCGCTGGCGGGGCTCGGCACGCTCCATCGAGGGCCTGCATGTGCGGGATCTGATCGATACGGTGACCAAGCGCCATCCCGGGCTCGTGACACGCTTTGGCGGCCATGCCATGGCCGCCGGCCTGGAGGTGCCGGCCGCCGCCCTGGACGCCTTCAGCGCTGCCTTCACCGCGGCGGTGGCCGCGGCGGTGGGCGACCAGGCCCGGGAGCGCGCGATCTGCTCCGACGGCGCCTTGCCGCCGGCGCTGCTGACCCTGGACACCGCCGCCGGCGTGCGCCGCGCCGGCCCCTGGGGCAAGGGCTTTCCCGAGCCGGTGTTCGACGCGGTGTTCGCGATCCTCGCGCACCGGGTGGTCGGCGAGCGCCATCTCAAGCTCACCGTCCGGGCCCCCGGCGGCGCGGTGCTGGACGCCATCGCCTTCAATCAGGCCGACGCCCTGGCCACCCTGGGGGCGCAGGCGCACCTGGCCTATCGCCTGGACGTCAACCGCTTCCGCGGCGAGTGCACGCTGCAACTGCTGGTGGAGCATATCGCGCCCGCCGCCGAAGACACTCCCGCGTGAGGCCGCGCGCCGTTGCGGCCCACCCCCACGTCACCCCTCTGGCAGGAGTACCCCCCATGGCGACCTATCCGTACGCGCAGACCGCCCCCGCGGCCGTGCCCGCCGGCTACCAGTACCAGGCGCCGCGCCCGGACCCGGACGACCCGCTGCACGCCCTCGCCGTGCATGGCGTGTGGGTATACGCCCGCCGGCTGACGCCGGAGGAAACCCGGGCCGGGCATCTGGCCCTGATCCTGGACGCCGCCGGCGAGCAGGAGGCGCTCAAGCATTTTATCGACCGGGCCTGGCAGCTTTATCCCGAGGGGCCGGCGCGGTTGTTGCGTTTTGCCGCGGACGCCCCGGACTGGTTCCGCCGCCAGGTCGGGAGCCAGTTCGGCCGCTTCTACCCCGGGCACCCGCCGGTGGTCCGCAACCTGGCGGTGTTCACCGCGCGGCTGCTGGCGGCGTTGCGGGAGGAGCTCCCGTGAGCGCGGAATTTTGCCATGCCCTGATCAACCGCCCCCCGGCCGTCGGCACGGCCCCGCCGGGCGTGCGCCGTCTGGCGCCGCGCCCGGATCCGGCCGACCCGCTGCACGCCTGGGTGCGGCATGGCCTGGCGGTCGATGCGCACCCGCTCCACGCCGTGGACCCGGGCTTCGCCGGCTATCGCGCCCTGGTGCGTGATCCGGAGGGGTTCTGCGCCCGGCGGCGCGCTGCCCTGGCTACCGCCGGCCGGGCCCCTGGCTGACCCGCCGCGCATCCTCACCACCCGGCGCGGCGTCCTGTCCCTGCCGCTGTGCCTGCCGGGGTACGCCTTCGCCGCCGCGCCGTCCCTGGCGTACGCCCTGCGCCCCTATCTGCCGCGGCTGTGTCGGGGGCTGGCGGTCCCGGCGCGCGCCGCCGCCGCCCTCGACGCCGAGCCCACGGCGCACCCCGGCGTGCCGCTGCTGCCGGCCGCCGACCGCGCCCGCCTGCTCCTGCCCGGCGCGCGCCGGGTGCCCCGGGGACCGGTAACCGCCATCCAGACCGCGACCGGCGCCCTGCTCACCCCGGCCGCGCTGCTGGAGCAGCAGCTGCGCCATGCCGAACTGGGGACCACGCTCGCGCTGTGGCCCCGGCAGCGGGCGGGGCCGGCCGAGCGGGCGGCGTGTTTTGCCGCCTCACGGGCCAATGCCGCCTGGGCGCTGGCCAACAACCGGCGCCCGGATCTGCTGCTGTTCGCCAGCCTGCCGGGCGACACGGTCACCAGCGTGCGGGCGGCGGCCCGCACCGGCGCCCAGTTGCGCGCTCACGGCCGGGGCTGCGCCGGGCTGGCCCTTGGCGGACCGCTGGTGCGCCCGGGCGACGCCGCCCTGGCGGCGGTGATCGCCGCCGTGCGGGCGGAGTGGGACGGCCCGCTGCAGGTCGGCGGGCTCAGTGCGCCGGCGCGGGTCGCCGCCTGCTGGGCCTGGGGCGCCGACAGCGTCGCTACCGCCACCTACCTCGCCTACGCCGCCCGGGGGCGGTCCCTGCACCCCCGCGTGCCAGCCTTGCCGGCAGACGCCCGGCCGGGGGCGCGGCTGAGGCTGGCGCTCTTCAACCTGGCCTCCCTTCGCGACCCCCACCCGACGTGGCCGCCGCTGGCGGCGCTGGGCGCCGGCCCTCCCTAGCTCCCGCTGGGCGACCAGCGCGCCACCGGGCTGGTCTGGCCCTTGTCGTTGGTGGCCACCAGCGTCACCGCCACCACGCCGCGCTGCAGATGCGCCTCCTGGAGCGTGATCTGGTAGGCCGCGTGCGTCCCCCAGTCCACCGGCTGCTCCGGCGCGTCGGCAAAGGTCACCTGCCACTGGTAGCGGACGATCTTGCCCATCGGCGCCTCGCAGGCGGCCAGCACCTTCAGCGCCGTCGCCGTCCCGGCCGTGTTCAGGGTGCAGCGGGGCGGTTCGCCGGCGATCAGGGTGACCGTCGTCTGGTGCGTGACCTGGCGGTCATAGTTGGTGGTCAGCGTGACATCAAGGGTATGCTCCCCGGGTTCCGGCAGGTCGACGCGGTAGGTCGTCGCCACCTGATCGTGCACCCGCGTGCCATTCAGCCGCACCTGCGCGCCGACGATCTGTTCCCCGGCCATGCGCCCGGCCGGATAGAGCCGGAGCGTCACCGGGGCCGGGGCGCGCTGCCAGGCATCGCCGATGGTGACCTTGCTGGTCAGCGCGAGCGGGGGCGGTTCCGCGACGTGCAGGGTGTCGGTCAGGGTGACCTCATGCCCGCGCGCGTCCGTCACCTGCACCGCGACCGGGTAGTCCCCCGGCTCCCAGGCCGAGAGCAACACCTGGGTATCGCTGCGCTGGTCGACCGTGACCCCGGGCGGGAAGGTCCAGGTGGTGGTCAGCGGCTCGCCGTGGGTGTAGCCATTCTTCAGCGCCAGCAGGAAGGAGGCGGTGGTGGGATGGGCCTCGCGCACCCGCCGCTGGGTCAGGGTCGCGGTGGGGAAGACGTAGGACCAGGCGCGCACGTCGAGGTAGCTGACCACCTCGCTGGCCGCCTGGTGGCCGCGAATCCAGGCGCGGTAGCGCAGGCGCTGCGCCGGCGCCGTGGTCGGCGTGTAGGTGAGCGACTCCCCGGTCTGCACCGTGCCGTCCGGCAATTCCCATTCCCCGGCGATGCTCAGGCTGGCGGCCGGGTCATAGCCGTGCCAGGGCGGCGTGAGATGGGCGGTATAGCGCGCCGGCACACCGGCCTCGACGTAATCCTCGCCAACGATGCGCGGCGGATGCAGGCGGGGCAGATCGACGCGCAAGGCGCCGCGCGCCACGCCCCACACGCGGTCGCTCTCCGGCGAATCCAGATAGCGGGCGCGCACCTCGACATACCAGCTGCCCACGCTGTCCGCCGGCAGGGTCACCGTGGGGCCGGTCAGGGTCAGGGGTTCGGGGTCGGCGTAGCCCCGGCGCACCGTCCACTGGTACTCGGTGGCGCGCGGGGCATCCGGCACCTGCGCCGTCCAGTCGACGGTCGTGCCGAGCAGGGTGTAGTTGTGGCCGGCGAGGGTGACCCGGGGCACGTCGTAGATATGCACCTGGGTTTCCGGGCAGGCCGCCTCGCGCCCGGAATGGCGATTGACGGTCACGGCCCGATAGCGATACAGGCCCGCCGCCGTCAGTTCCTCGCCATAGCCATAGGCGGCGTCATGGCCCGGCGCCAGCGTCAGCGGCTCCCAGTCCGCCCCGCTGGTGGAGCGCTCCCAGCGGATGACGCTGACATCGTCGTAGCGGCGCCGGTCGTCCGGAATCACGCGCACGCTGGCGGTGACGCCGGGCGGCGAGGCGGCCGGTTTGGCGCTCATGGTGCAGGTGACCGGGGCGCCATCGAGCACCGCGACCTCGGTGACGCTGCTTTTGAGCATGTTCTCGCTCACCACCGCATCGCCGTCGTAGGTGGCGGTGACCAGCACGCGATGCCCGCCCGCGGCCAGCGGTCCGGCATTGATGGCGAAGCTGCCGTCCGGGGCGATGTCGCGGGTGTCCGCGCCCAGTTGCTCGCGCACCAGGCCGTCGGCGCCGGCGTATTCGCGATACAGGCGCAGGGTCCAGGCGCCGTGCAGCACCGGATCGTAACTGACCGCCCCGGCCTTGTACTCGCCGAACGCGCCATGAATGATCGTGTCGGCGTAGTTATTGGTCGGCGTCGGGCGGCGCAGGTTGATCATCAACCCCTGGGGCAAGGCGACGAAGCGCAGCGGCGCCTCCTGGTAGACCTCGGGATAGTTGCTGTAGTGCACGCGGGCGATGAGGTTCATCTCCCCTTCCATGGCGGGGATCTGGGTGGTGACGGCGGCGCGCACCGTCTTGGCGGGGGCTTTCACCGCGCTCAGGACGGTGCCGGTGGCCTGGTCGGTCACCGTCAGCACCAGGCCGCTGAAGGGGGCGCTTTGGGCGTGGATCGTCCCGGGGATGTACTTGCCGGTGCGGGTGGCCCACACCCCGGCCGGCAGCCAGTCCACCTGGCGCGAGGTAGCGGAGACCGGGCTGTAGACCAGCGTGGGCGGTTGCGGCTCGTACAAGGGGATATTGTAGGTCTGCACCGCGCCATCCGCGCCCGGTGGCCGGGCGGGATAGAAGTGGTACTGGCGACCCTGGGCGACGAACAGGCCGACCTCGTACTGCAGCGTGGCCTGGTCCGCCAGGGTGTCGAGGAAGCCGGTGACGTGGCGCTTGTAGGTGGCGTGGGGTTTCAGGCCCGGCGGCAGCGCGGTCCAGCGCACCGCGCACTTGGCGAGCCCGTCCGCGGCCAGGGTCGGATAGGTGGTCGCCCGGTTGTGCAGGGCGACGAAATCGCCGCTGCACAGCGCGTCGCCCGCGTCGGCCAGCCACAGGTCGGCCTTGTGGACCTTTTTGGCATAGGTTGGCGCCGAGGAGGTCAGCGCGAGCTGGGTGGCGGGCGACCACAGATACACCGGCGCCTTGACCACCGGCGCCAGGGGCCGGTCGATGCGGATCACCAGCTCGCCGAACCAGCCCTCGGTGGTCGTCGCCGTGACCAGGGGGCGCAGCGGCAGGCTGATGCGCCCGCCCGCGGCGTCGAAGTTGTAGGCGGGATAGAGCAGGCTCTGGCCGGGGTTGAGCGGCTGACCGTCCACCACCAGCGCCTCCTGGGCGTCGGCGCCCAGGGTGAGGACCAGATCGGCCACGCCGCGCAGCGGCTGGTCGGGGGCGTCGCCCGTCGCCGCCACCTCGGTGGTCAGCGGCCACTGTTTGTTGCCGCGCCGGATGTCGACCGGCGCGTCGAGCAGCGGCAGGGTGATGTGGGGGCCATTGGCCGCCAGCAGCGGCAGCCAGCGGGTGGCGTAGCTGAACGTCGCCGTGCTGGTCCCCTCGTGCTGGAAGGCATCGCGCACCGTGACCGTGAGGGTGTAATCGCCATCGGCCAGCAGCGGCGCGGTCGCCGGGTAGTCGAGGACGTAGCGCGGGGCGGCGTCCGCGGCGCCCAGCGCCGCCGGCGCCGGGCGGAAGCCCAGCGGGAGCGGGGTCGCCAGGGATGGGCCGCTCAGGGTCACGCTCACCAGCGTCGGCTGCGGATCATAGTCATCCTCGGCCTGGATGGTGATCTCCCCCAGGTCATGCACGACGCGCGCCTGGAGCGGCGTACCGTCGCGCGTCCACAGGGTGGCCGCGGGGGGCTGGGTATCGATCAGCACGTGGGCGCCGATGAGGTACGGCGCGCTGACGTTGCCCACGGCATCGCGGGCAAAGGCCGTGAGCGCGTAGTAGCCGCTGGCGAGGTCGGCGAGACGGCTGGTGGCGAGCCAGTGGCCATCCCCGCCCGGGGACAACAGCTGCTGGTGCGGCAGGACGGTCACCGCGCCGTCGGCATGGGCGGTCGCCTCCAGCCAGAAGGCGCTGACAGTGCGCGCCCGGGGCGCCGGCCCTTCCACCAGGCGGGCCTCCACCGTCCGGTGGTAGGCGTCCAGTGGCGCGGCGGTGATCACCGGCGGGGTGTGGTCAAGGAGGGTATCGACCAGCGCCAGCGGCGTCGAGACGTTGCCGAAGGCATCCCGGCCGAAGACGCGCAAGGTATGCACCCCGCTCGGCACCGCGCCGAGGGCGATGCGCGCCTGCCACGGCTGGCCGGCGCCCGGGCGCTCCAGGGTGGTGTGCGGCACGCTGAGCGGGGCGTCGCCGGTCGCAACCTCCAGCCACACCGCGACCAGGGCGGTCGTCTCGGCCTCCGGGCCATCGCTCAGCGTGACCTCCAGCCACTGGTGGTGGGGATCCACCACCGCGGCGGTGACCACCGGCGGCGTGTTATCCAGCCACTGCGCGCCCAGGGTCAGCGGCGCGGCGGCCTGGCCCTGGTCGTCTTCCGCCCGCACGCGCAGGGTGACCTGGCCGCTGGGCAAGGAGGTCAACGGCACGCGCGCCAGCCACTCACCCGGGGTGGCGGTGGCGGTCAGGGTGCTGGCAGTCACCGTCTCCACGGTGCCCGGGGCGGTTTCCGCCTCCACCCACACCCGCGCGACCTGCCCGCCGCCATCCACCGGCTGCTCGCTCAGGCGCACCTCGAGCGCGCGGTTGCCGGCGCTGAGAAGCGCCTCCTGAATCACCGGGGGCTCCCGGTCGCGTTGATAGCTGGGCAGGGGGTAGCCCGCCGCCTGGTTGCCCGCGGCATCCACGGCGTACAGGGTGATGTCAAAGCGCCCGCTGTCGAGCGCGGTCACCGGGATGCGCGCCACCCAGGGCGCGGCGCCGCCGGCGGTGGTCAGGGTCGCGGCTTCCAGGGTCCAGCGCTGACCGGTGTAGGGGCGCTCCACCTCGGCCCAGGCGCGGGTGATCTGGCGCGCACCCTCGGCGGGATCGTCGGTGATTTCCAGATCGATATGCGGCGTCGCCGCCACCAGCGCCGCCTGGGTGATAACCGGCGGGGTGTGATCGGCGGTGCGCACCCGCCACGTGCCACTCACTCCCCCGGCCACCACCGTCGCGGTGTGCCAGGCATAGGACGGCGCGGCGCTGGTCAGGCGCACCGCCAGCGTCTGGAATTCCTCCAGGGTGCCATGGGTGACCCAGTCGCCGCCGTTGATGCTGAGCTGCGGGTCGCCGTCGCCGCTGACGGCCACCGGGATGGGCACGTTGAAGCCGGTGAGGGTCAGGGGCGCGGCAGTGCGCCGGCTCTGCGGGGGCGCGTCGACCTGGTCCGGGAAGCTGAAGGCGTCCGGGGTCGGATCCGGCACGGGGATGAAGCCAATTTCGAGGCGATTGGCGGGGTCATTGGGATTGCCCGCGGCATCGCTGAAGCGCCCGCCGTCGACGGTGATCCGCCCGGGGGGCGCGCCGCCCAGGGCCGGATAGAAGGTCGCGGTGTAGCGGGTGTCGCTGCCGCTGAAGTCGCGCAGGGTACCGCCGCTCACGGTGAACGGGCCGGGGCCGAAGTCGGCGAGCGGCTCGCTGAGGGTGATGGTCAGGGCCGCGGTCTCGCCGGTCTCAAGGAACGTCTTGTCGCTGGCCAGGGTGATGAGGGGGGCGCTGGTGTCCACGCGGAAGGCGGGGTGGTCGGCCACCGCCGCGTGGCTCAGGAGGGCGTCGTTGCCCCGGCCATCGCGGATCGTGCCGCCATTGAGGCGCAGGGCGTCGGCCCCCAGGCTGATGCCGGTGTCATCCTGCTGTCCGGCGAGGATCGTGGCGGTAAAGCGCAGGGTCGGGGTGGTGGTGCCGCCGACGTAGTTGGCGGACACCGGGACGCCGGCGACGTCCAGCACCAGCTGCGGCGTCCCCGTCACCAGGACCGCTTCGCTCAGGATCACCGTGGCCGTCACCGTATCTCCGGCGTTGAGGGCGCCGTTCTGGGCGCCGGTGGCGCCGCTCAGGGCCACGGCGAGCACGGTGGGCGCGGCGGGGAGCGGATTCAGGGTAAAGGTGATGACGCTGCCGGTGCTGCTGACATTGCCGGCGGCATCGGTCTGGCGCACCTGATAGGCATGGCCCCCCTCCAGCAGGGGGAAGATCAGCCCGCTCCCGCCTTCCTGCCAGGGGCCATAGTCGGCCCGGTATTCCCAGCGCGCGTCGGCCTCGACCCCCGTCACCCGCACCCCGCCGGTATCGGTGACCCGGTCGCCCACCGTACCGCTGTCGCTCTCCAGGGCCATGGTCGGGGTGGCCGGTTTGAGGCTGTCGACGCGGAAGCGGGGGTCATCCGCCACCGCCGCATGGCTCAGGTCGGCGGCCGCGCCCCCGTCCTGAATCGTGCCGCCGTTGAGCAGCAGGGCGTTGGCGGCGATGCTGATGCCATCCGTGTCCGTCCGGTTCAGGGTCATCTTGTAGGTAAAGGCCAGCGTGTTGCTGCCGCTGCCGCTGGCGTAACTGGCCTTGAGCGCGGCCGTGCCGACGGTCAGGGTCAGCTGCGGCGTGCCGCTGACCGTCACCGGCGTGCTGAAGGTGACGGTGGCGGTCACGCTATCCCCGGAGTTGAGGTAGCCATCCTCCAGGCCGGTGGCTTCGCTGAGGGCGACCGCGGTGATCGTGGGCGCGGCGAGGGCCGGGGCGGCCAGCACGACCAGCCCTACTCCCAGCAGCCGGGTGCGGATGTGGCGCAAGTAACGGATCATGTCAGTACCCCCTGGGAAGCAAGCGAAGCGCGGGTGGCGCGGGCAGAGGTGCCCAGCGACAGCCTATCCGCGCCGGCCGGGGTTATTGCGCCGCATGCGTCTGGGCAAAGCGTGTTTTGGCGGGCATTACCCCCCCGCGCGGGGGCGCCGGGGGCGCAGTGGGGAGGGGGCGAAGACCGGGGCGGCGGCCGCGGGGCGGAAGGTAGCGGGGACCGGGGGGAGGCAGGTGCGCGGGGGCCGGGCGCGGAGTATCCCTGCCGCCCGCCTGGCGCGGGCGAGACGGGCTAAATTATCCAGGGGTTAAGAATGTGGGACGGGGGGGGGGAACGGCGTGCGAGCACGAAACACCCGCCACGGGGCGGGATGGCGGGAGCGGGTCAGGCCAGGCGGCGGGGCCGCGATGCCTTGCTCCATGACCTGCCGCGCCCTCCGTCACGGCCGGATGCGCCATGCCTACCCAGCGCCCCGGCGCGCCGCGGGCATTCGTCGGGCGCTAAGTCCCAGCCCTTGTCCGGCTGGGCGGTAACGCGGGCCAGGACGTGCGTTAACGTGAAAGTCACGGGAATGTCTTTCATGATGAGGGGGTGTGGCCTGCCGTCCCATGACAGTAAACGAGGGAGGGAGAGGATTGCGCCGGCCATTAGGCCACGCCGCCGTTGGGGATAGACAGCGGCGGGGGGAGGAGCGCCATCAGGTCATCCGGGAGCTCCCAGCCCCAGTCAAACAGGAATATCGCCATGTCCCGCGGCGAACCAAGCGGGTCCGGTGCTGGCTCAGACTGTGTGCCGTAGAGGACGCCAACGCCTTCCCATTCAGCAAGACGGGCGCGGACAAGCGCCGCGTCCTGACCGGAGAGTTGGCGTTTCTCCGCGTCGTGCGTGAACGTGATGGATTCCTTGAACCGGGGTCTGGTCAGTGTGTAAGTCGTCATTGCCCTGCTGGCTACGTCCCGTAAGTCCGCTGAATCTCACGACCATCAGCGGCATATTCGATAATCTCGACCTCGGTTGCGCGGTCTTGAGCGACTGCCCTTGGCGGCGAAGGTGTCCTCGGTGAGGTGCTGCGGAGCCCGGCCGATGGCATCCCAGGCCGGGTCAGGTTGCCCAGGCGGACGGTCCGCACGTCCTGGTCAGCGATGGAGCGGGTGAAGCCCGGGTTGGACATAGTGATTATCGGGCGCCATTCGCGGTGCTATAGATCAATCCAAGGCGCTGCGGCAAAGCCTCCCGGTATCCGCTGAGGGCAGACCTGGGGCACTAAGGTTTCGTCGGCGGTCAGGGGAGCCCGCCGCGCAACGCCCGTGAGGCCGTCCAGGTGCGGCTTCATCCGCTCTTCGCGGCGGAAACCCCGGCCTTCAGGCCAGGGAGGAAGCCGCGCCTCCAGGT
>ERZ1645187.1568-NODE-1568-length-20950-cov-11.838430_pt1 | contig 20950 bp, 16 predicted proteins | sample MGYA00575352_ERZ1645187 | MGnify/ENA primary metagenome ERZ1645187 (study PRJEB40837, sample SAMN11349314) | freshwater sediment metagenome | isolation source: river sediment | host: Sediment | place: India: Wazaribad , New Delhi | collected 2017-02-21 ... | reverse complement strand
CGCGGCCGATCCTGCACAACGGCCTCGACGTCATGCCCGAGGTGCGCGCCGTGCTCGAACAGATGCGCCGCTTCTGCCACGACATCCATGGCGGCGACTGGCGCGGCGCCACCGGCGAGAAGATCCTCGATGTCGTCAACATCGGCATCGGCGGCTCCGACCTCGGCCCGAAGATGGCGACGCAGGCGCTGGCGGCGCACCGCCAGCCGCGCATCAACGCGCACTACGTCTCCAACCTCGACGGCGCCCACCTGGCCGGCGTGCTGGCGAAAGTCAGTCCCCGCACCACGCTGTTCGTCATCGCCAGCAAGACCTTCACCACGCAGGAAACCATGCAGAACGCCGCCTCGGCCCGCCGCTGGCTGGTCGAGGCGCTCGGCGAGGCGGCGGTGCGCCGCCACTTCGTCGCCGTGTCCACCAATCTTTCGGAAGTCGCCAAGTTCGGCATCGATCCGGACAATGCCTTCGCCTTCTGGGACTGGGTGGGCGGCCGCTTCTCGGTCTGGTCGGCGATCGGCCTGCCGCTGGCGCTGGCCATCGGCTTCGACAATTTCCAGCGCTTCCTCGCCGGCGCCGCCGCCATGGACGCGCATTTCTTCGAGGCGCCGGCCGAGCGCAACCTGCCCTTCCTGCTGGCGGCGATCGACGTCTGGAACACCGACTTCCTCGGCGCCGAAACCCGCGCCTGCCTGCCCTACAGCCAGTCGCTGGAATTGCTGCCGCGCTACCTCCAGCAGCTGGAGATGGAATCGAACGGCAAGCGCATCGGCCGCGACGGCGGCGACATCGGCTGCGCCACCGCGCCGGTGCTCTGGGGCGAACCCGGCACCAACGGCCAGCACGCCTTCTACCAGCTGATCCACCAGGGCGGCCGCCTGATCCCCTGCGAGTTCATCGCCTGCCGCGAGGCGGATTTCCCGCTGCCCGGCCACCACGACAAGCTGCTGGCCAACTGCTTCGCGCAGGGCGAGGCGCTGATGCGCGGCAAGACCGCCGACGAGGCGCGCGCCGAGATGGCGGCGGCGCACGTGCCCGAGGCGGTGATCGAGCGCCTGCTGCCCTACAAGGTCTTCCCCGGCAACCAGCCTTCCACCACCCTGCTGCTGCCGCGCCTCGACCCGCACGGCCTGGGCCAGCTGATCGCGCTCTACGAGCACAAGACGTTCGCGCTCGGCGCCATCTGGAACCTCAATACCTACGACCAGTGGGGCGTCGAGTACGGCAAGCAGCTGGCCAACCGCCTGCTGCCCGTCATCGACGGCCGCGCCGCGCCCGAGGGGCTCGACAGCTCCACCGCCGGGCTGATCGCCTATTGCCGGCGATGAAGATCCTCTTCGCCACCCCGGAGATCGCGCCCTGGCTGAAGACCGGCGGCCGCGGCGACGGCGCCGAGGCGCTGCCACCCGCCCTGCGCGCGGCCGGCCTCGACGTGCGCGTGCTGGTGCCCTACTACCCGGCGCTGCGGCGCGCCTTCCCCGAGGACCAGGCGCCGGTGGTCGCCGGCTTCGGCAACTTCGGCGCCCACTTCGCCGGCTCGGCCCTGCGCGCCGCCGTGGCGCCCGACGGCACGCCCATGCTGCTGCTCGACAGCCTCATCTACTTCGACCGGCCGGGCAATCCCTATCTCGGCCCCGAGGGCTACGACTGGCTGGACAACCACCTGCGCTTCGGCCTGCTGTCGCGCGTCGCCGCCTGGCTGGCCTCGGCCGACAACCACCTGCCGTGGCAGCCCAACGTCATCCATTGCAACGACTGGCAGACCGGCCTCGCCCCCGCCTACCTCAAGCTGCTGCCAGGCAGCCACGCCCGGTCGCTGATCACCGTGCACAACCTCGCCTTCCAGGGCATGTTCGGCCACCACGCCCTGCGCGAAGTCGGCCTGCCGGAGTCGGCCTGGTCGATGCACGGCGTCGAATTCCACGGCCACCTGTCCTTCCTCAAGGCCGGCCTGCACTATGCCGACGCCATCACCACCGTCAGCCCGACCTACGCCGCCGAGATCCAGACCGACGAGGAAGGCATGGGCCTCGGCGGGCTGCTGCGCGCCCGCGCCGCCCAGCTTTCCGGCATCATCAACGGCATCGACACCGTCGCCTGGGACCCGGCGCGCGACCGCCACCTGTCGTTCGGCTACGACGTCCACCGTCTCGACGCCAAGCGCCGCAACAAGGCCGACCTCCAGAAGGAAATGGGCCTGGCGGTGCGCGACGACCTGCCCCTGCTCGGCGTGGTCAGCCGCCTCACCCACCAGAAGGGCCTCGACCTCGCCGCCCATCTCGCGGAACGCATCGCCGACATGCCGGCGCAGCTCGTGGTGCTCGGCAGCGGCGAACGCGGCCTCGAAGAGACTTTCCGCCAACTCGCCGCCGAACACCCCGGCCAGTTCGCCACCCTGATCGGCTTCGACGAGGGACTGGCGCATCGCATCGAGGCCGGCGCCGACATCTTCCTGATGCCGTCGCGCTTCGAACCCTGCGGCCTCAACCAGATGTACAGCCTGCGCTACGGCACGCCGCCCGTGGTGCGGGCCACCGGCGGGCTGGCCGACACCGTGATCGACGGCGTCAATGGCTTCGTCTTCCGCGAACCCAGCGCCGAGGCCCTGCTCGCCGCGCTGCGCCGCGCCCTGGCCGCCTGGCGCGACAAGACGGCCTGGCGCCGGCTACAGGCCGACGGCATGAGCCGCGACTTCGGCTGGGCCAATCCCGCCAGCCAGTACGCCGCGCTCTACGACAAGCTGGCCAGCCGCCCCGCCGGCCGCTGAAGCGAAACCGCCGGCGTGCCGCCACCCCTGACTTTGATCGCCGCGGTCGCCCGCAATGGCGTCATCGGCCGCGACAACCGGCTGCCCTGGCAACTGCCCGAGGACCTGAAGCGCTTCAAGGCGATCACCACCGGCCATGCCGTGATCATGGGCCGCAAGACCTGGGAATCGCTGCCGGTGAAATTCCGGCCGCTGCCCAACCGCCTCAACATCATCGTCACGCGCAATCCGGACTTCCGCGCCGAGGGCGCCACGGTGGCCGGCTCGCTCGGCGCGGCCATCGAAGCCAGCGCGGGACGCACGCCCTTCGTCATCGGCGGCGCCGAACTCTACGCCCACGCGCTGCCGCTGGCGCGGCGGCTGGAGTTGACCGAGATCGACGCCGATATCGAGGGCGACACGCATTTCCCGCACTGGGACCGCCGCGAGTGGCGCGAGGCGGGGCGCGAAACGCATCGCGCCGAGGCCGGATGGGATTACAGCTTCGTCACCTACCAGCGGATGCCGGCGTCCCGCGACGGCTGACTTTGGCGCTCCGCCACGCCTGACTTTGGCGCTCCGCCACGCCTGACTTTGGCGCTCCGCCACGGCTGACTTTGGCTGACTTTGGCGTGCCGCGACGGCTGACTTTGGCGGACCGGTCAGCGATGGCCGCCGCCATGGCCGTCGCCGGCCGGGGTTTCCCAGGCCGGCGCCACCGGCTGGAGGCCCATCATCTGCTCGGGCGTGACGCCGCCGACCATGTGCAGCGGTCCGGGGAAGCCCATCAGCTTCCAGCCGACATGATCCCGGTTGCCGCCGTACTTGGGATCGGCGAGGAAGCCGAGCAGGGTGTGGAAGCGGATGGTCGCGAAGAAGTCCTGGGCGCGCGCCATCCTCGCGTTCCAGTGGGCCAGGCTGCCCTGCTCCATCGCCTTCAGCACGCCCTGGCGCCGCGCGCCGTCGAGGTCGGCGAACACGCGGCCGTGCGTGTCGACGCACAGCGCGTCGATGGCGGCCAGCGCCTCCCGGTAGAGCGGCAGCGCATGGGCATCCTCGGCCGCCAGCGCCTTGTCGATGAAGTTGGCGCAGCCGGCCTCGGCGGCGCCGGGATCGCCGTCGGTGGGGATGATTTCGGCGCAAATGGCCTCGACGCAGCGCCATTCGGCGGGGGCAAGGCTGACGGGTTGCGCGCCGCGCGCGGCGGCCAGCGCCGTCAGCGGCCGCGGCAGTTGCATCGCCACCAGGCAGACGCCGACGGTCTTGACGAAGTTGCGGCGGTCGGGTTGCTGCATGGCTTACCTCAGATTGAGACGCCGCGCCTCGCGCACGAAACGGTTGGCGACGCGATAGGCGTTGGCAACGATGGTCAGGGTCGGGTTGTAGCCGCCGGAGGTGGGGAAGCAGCCGCCGTCGACCACCCACAAGTTGTTCACCTCGTGGCTGCGGCACCAGCGGTCGAGCACGGACTTCTCGGGATCGGTGCCCATGCGGCAGGTGCCCATGAAATGCCCGGTGCTCCCCTGCGTCATGTCCACCACCCAGCTCCGCTCGGCGCCCGCGGCCGTCGCGATCTCCCGCATCTTGCCCTCGTAGTAGGCCTTCAGCTTGAGATCGTTGGCGTGGTGGGCGTGGGTGATGCGCCAGACCGGCAGGCCGGATTCGTCCTTGTGGGTCGGGTCGAGATCGACGCGGTTGCCGTGCACCGGCAGGTCTTCGCCGATGCCGATCAGGGCATGCACGTGGTTGAACTGGCGCAGATAGTCCTTCAGCGCCGCGCCCCACAGGCCGCCGGCGCTGCTGGCATAGACGATGGGCGTGGCCGGGTAGGACTCGGTGATGACAGCGCCGCGCACGAAGCCGCGCGCCGGATCGCTGGCGTGGAGGTCGTCGATGGCTTGCCCGGAAACCGGCCCCAGCCAGCCGCGGGTCACCGTCTCGTGCCGGTAGTAGACGGCCGGCAGCACGTGGTACATGAGGTTGCGCCCGACCAGGCCGCTGCCGTTGGCCAGGCCGTCGCGGAAGCGGCCGGAACGCGACATCAACAGCAGATGCGCCGATCCCAGGCTGCCGCCGGCCAGCACGAACTGGCGGGCGCGCACCTCGTGCTGGGCGCCCGCGGCGTCGAGATAGCGCGCCGCCCGGATGCGCCCGGTCTCGTCGATGGCCAGCTCATGGACCAGGGCTTGCGGGCGCAGGTCGAGCCGGCCGGTGGCCAGCGCGCGCGGCAGTCCCACGGCGATCGGCGAAGCCTTGGCGTCCACCGGGCAGCCGAACATGACGCACATGCCGCTGTTGGTGCAGCCGGCGCGGTTCCGGTAGGGCCGGCTGTTGACGGCGATCGGAGTCGGGAAGGGCGTATAGCCGAGCTTGCGCACGGCGCGGTCGAACACCTGGCTGCCGCTGCGCGGCGGATGGGGCGGATTCGGATAGCGCCGGCCCGGCCGCAAGGCGTTATGCACCGCGCCGCCCGCCACGCCGTAAGTCGCTTCCGCCTTGTCGTACCAGGGCGCCATTTCGGCGGCGTCGACCGGCCAGTCGGCCAGGCTGGCGCCCTCGACCGGCCCGTCCTGGCTCAAGGCCTTGAATTCGTCGGGCCGCAGGCGCCACGACATGGCGCCCCAATGCACGTTGCTGCCGCCGACGCATTGCCCGATCATGGAGAAGTGGCGCGGCTGCGCGGTCTCCGTCTCGCTCCGGCGCAGGGTTTCCTTCAGTTTCGGCGCGAAGCCGGTGCCGCGAATGATGTTCGTGAGCTCGTCGTGGGCCATGAAGTCGGCGTGCGCCAGGCGCGGACCGCGCTCCAGGGCCACCACCGACATGCCGGCGCGGGTGAGCTCGTCGATCATGACGCCGCCGCCGGCGCCGGTGCCGATGACGCAGACATCGAAAACCTCCCGGCGGCGCGGCGGCGCCATCTCAAGCCTCCTTCAACTGGCGCAACTCCTCCGGCGACAGGCGTATCGAGCAGGCGGCGATGCTCTCGCGCAACTGCGCCGCCGAACTGCAACCGACGATGGGAATGGTCGGCAAGGGCTGCGAGGTCAGGTAGACCAGCACGATGTCGTTGACGGTGGTGCCGCGGCGGGCGGCGATCGCCTTGAGCACCTCGACCTTGCCGAGGTTGCGCTCGTGATAGTAGAGGGCGGCGACATCCGGGCCGATGGCTTCCTTCGCCAGCCCCGCCGCCATCTTGCTGAAGATGCCGCGGCTCTGGCCCGAGTAGGGAACCATCGTCATGCCGGCGCGGTGCAGTTCCTGGTAGCCGTCCTCGTAGTAGCCGCCGGGGGCGTAGGTCATCATCGCGGTGCGGTCCGGCTCGGCCAGGCCCCACATGGGCTGGCAGGCGACGAAGCCCGCGTGGCCCAGGCTGGCGGCGTACTGCTGCGCGTCGCGGATGCGGACCACGCTCCAGTTGGAACAGCCGAAGTGGCGGATGCGCCCCGCCCGCTGGTGGCCGATCAGCGCATCGAGGATCTCCTTGACCGGACGCGCCGGGTCGTCGCGGTGCAGCCAGTACAGATCGATGCAGTCCAGGCCCAGCAGCTCCTGGCTGCCCGACAAGTCGGCGTCGAGATGGGCCGGCGTGACGCGCAGCGCGAAGTCGCCCTTGCGGTAGTCGAACTCGCAGCCCTTGGTCGCGATCACGAACCCGTCACGCGGCCGGCCCTTCAGCAGCTCGCCGAGCGCGCGCTCGCTGGCGGCGTTCGGGATGCCGGGAATCCAGTCGCCGTAGGAATGGGCGGTGTCGATGAAATTGCCGCCGCCGGCGAAAAAGGTGTCGAGAATCTCCCGCGCCTGTTCGACGGGCTGCGCGCTGCCGAACATGTTGGTGCCCAGGCAAAGCTGGCTGACGACGAGATCGGTGGCGGCAATCGGCAGTTTGGCTAGCATGACCTGCTCCTTTCGAATTTCATTTGCGGCGCTGGGCGATGAACTCGTCGAGCACTTGGTAGAGATACTGGCAATCCTCGACGGTCATGGTCGGATGGCAGGGCAGCATCAGGCCATGGCGCATGACTTGATCGGCGTTGGGGCAGCCCTCGGGATCGACGCGATATTCGACGCCCTTCATCATCGGCTGCCGCGCGGCATGTCCGGAGAATATCACCCGGGTGAAGATGCCCGCCTCCTCCAAATGGACCTGCAACTCGCGCCGGCTCCAGCCGAGTTCGGGACGCAGCATCACCGGATAGCAAATCCAGGTGGTGAACACGTCCGGATGCACGCGGGCCTTGATGAACACGTCCGAGTGCGCCTCCATGTACTGCGTGTGGAGATCGAAGCGTTCCTGGCGCAGGCGGGTGAACATGTCGAGCTTGTCGAGCTGCTGGTGGCCGAAGGCGGCGCCCGCCTCGTTGGGAATGAAGCCGTAGGCGATTTCCTCGAAAATGAACATGCCGTCGTATTCGATGTCGCCCAGCATTTCCAGGAAGCGGCCGTCGCTGTCGCCCTTGCGCGTGCCGTGCATGAATTTTTCCGAGGACCGCCCCCAGTTGCGCAGCATCAGGCCGCGATCCCAGAGCTTGTCGCCGTTGACCGCCACCAGGCCGCCGTTGCCCAGGCAGGTGATGATGTGGAATATGGAAAAGCTGGTGACGCTGATGTCGGCGCGTTCGCCGGCGGGCCGGCCCCGGTAGGTGCCGCCCAGCGTGTCGCAACTGTCCTCGATCAGGATCAGCTTGTGCTTGTCGGCGATGGCGCGCAGCCGGTCCCAGTCCGGCATGCCGCCCACGAGGTTGGGCACCAGCATCGCCCGGGTCTTGGGCGTGATGTTGCGCTCGATCTTGTCGATGTCGATCTGGTAGGTGTCCGGCTCGACATCGACCAGCACGGGTACCAGGCCGTTGAGGACGATGCTGGAAATATCGGTGCCGAAAGTCAGCGTCGGGGTGATCACCTCGGCGCCCCTGGGCAGGTCGGCCAGGCGCAGCGCCAGCATCAGCGCGCAACTGCCCGAGTTCACCATGATGCCGTGCTCGTGGCCGAGCAGGCGGGCGCAGCGCGCCTCGAAGCTCTGCGTCTGCGGACCCACCACCATGCTGGTCTTCATCACATTGACGACGGCATCGATCTCCTTCTGATCGAGCATGGCGCCGCCATAACGAATTTCCCTCTTGGCAATTGCCATTGAAAATCTCCTCTCGTGTATGCGTCGATGGACGCGGCACCCCCGCGTCCATTGGAGCAATTATGGTCGGCCAATCGCATTTGGCGAAGGGCGCAAAGGTTCAACAGGGGGACAAAAACACTCAGGACTTGCCGACACCTCGCGATCGGAGCTAGATTGGTGGCCATGAGCCATTCATCGACCGGGAAAACCCCTCGGGCCGTGCCGGCCGATTTCCCCTTGACCCTCCTCGAGGACGTCGAGGCCATCGGGGAAGATCCCTCGGCAATCCTGACACGGCTGCGCCTGCCCTTCACCATCGACGATCTGCGCCGCGGCGGCGTGCGCCTCGTGTCGGACGAGCACTTCATGGCGATCTACCGGACTTGCATCACGGTGCTGTCCGATCATGCGAATCGGGAGCGCGACCTGCCGCCGATGAGCAAGGACGAAGTCGACATGCTGTGCTACTGCGTGATCAACTGCGAAACGCTCGAGGAGGTCATCCGCCGCGCCGTGCGCTTCTGCGCCATGCTGGGCGGCCGGGCATCCGAACTTTCCCTGGAGATCCGCGACGATGACGCCATTTTCCACATGGATACCCTGCGATTGCCGTACAGCACCAGCGGCCTGCTCGCCGACCTGACCGGCCTGTCCTTCTATCACCGGCTCTTCAGCTGGCTGATCGGCGAGGCCATTCCGATTTCGGGATACGCGGTTACCTACGAGCATCGAGGCAATACGGAAACCCTCCTGCGCCTGTTCCATCATCCCATCCTGTATCAGCAACCGGGCAACCACTTTCGCTTTCCGGCAAGTTGTCTCGCCAAGCCCGTGGTACGGAACTACCAACGGCTGGTGGAACTGTTGCGCCTGTTTCCCTTCGACCTGATGCGCGATCCCTCCGGCGAGTTCCGCTTCGCGGAAGCCCTCGAACAGTTGATCAACACGCAATTGGCGCGCGGCGAACCCATTCCGACCGTGGCTCAACTGGCGAGCGTCTTCAACATCAGCAGCGCGACGTTCCGCCGGCGCCTGGCCGACGAGGCCGTGAGTTTGCGCGACATCAAGGAACGATGCCGCCGCCAACTGGCCAACGAGTTGCTCGCGCCGGGATCGAACCTCAAGATCGCCGAAATTGCCGCGCGGCTCGGCTTTGGCGACGCCCGGGCGTTCCGGCGGGCGTTCATCCATTGGCAAGGCCGTCCGCCGGACGCTTATCGCATGGAACTGGCGCAGCAGCCGCCGGCACCGCCGAAGGGGGCCCGTGCCTGATTATCGCAGCGCAAGCCGCCGCGCCGTCGCGGCCGGCCATTGATTCCCGGAGGCCATCGGCGTGATCGTCGCCACCGCCGGCCATGTCGATCATGGCAAGACCTCGCTGGTGAAGGCCCTCACCGGCGTGAACACCGCCCGTCTCGAAGAAGAGCGCCGCCGGGGCATGACCATCGACCTGGGCTACGCCTACCGGCCGACACCCGCCGGCGAGGCCATCGGTTTCATCGACGTGCCGGGGCATCGGCGTTTCCTGCACAACATGATCGCCGGCATCAGCGGCATCGACCTGGGCCTGGTGGTGGTGGATGCCGGCGAAGGCGTGAAGCCCCAGACCCGGGAGCATTTGCAGGTACTGCATCACCTGGGCGTGACGCAAACGCTGATCGCCTTGACCAAGATCGACCGGGCCGAGCCGGCGCAACGCGACGCGGCCCGGCGGGCCATCGCCGAACTGCTGCCGGACAGCCCGGTCTTCCCCGTCTCCAACATCAGCGGTGAGGGCATCGGCGCCCTGGCCGCCTGCCTGGACCGGCAGGCGACCCAAGCGCCGGCACGCCGCGGCGAAGGCCTGTTCCGGCTTTCGCTGGACCGCCGCTTCCTGCTCAAGGGTGCCGGCCTGGTGGTCGCCGGCACCATCGCCGCCGGCCGGGTGCGCGTTGGCGACAGCCTGCGCCTGTTCACGGCCAGGGCCGGCGACCGGGGCGTGCCGGTGCGGGTGCGCGGCCTGCACGTGCACAACCGGCCGGCCGAGTCGGGCCTGGCCGGCCAGCGCTGCGCCCTGAACCTGGCGGGTGACGTCGACCTGGAGGACATCGAGCGCGGCGACTGGCTCTGCGCGGCCGACACCGTCGCCCCCGGCCTGCGTTTCGACGCGCTGGGCGCCGGGCAGTTGGGGCTACGGCAGCAGCGGGTGAGGCTGCACGTCGGCGCCAAGCGCATGGCGGCCCAGGTCCTGCAACTCGACGATGAGGGCCACTGGCAATTGCTGTTGCCGCGCGCCCTGCCGCTGGCCTGGGGCGACCGTTTCCTGATCCAGGACGAGGGCGGGGATCGTATCCTCGGCGGCGGCCGGGTATTGGCGCCTCACGCGCCGCGCCGAGGCCGGCGCCGTCCCGAGCGCCTGCGCCAGTTGCACGCGCTGGGGCTGCCCACGCCCGGCGAGTGTCTCGCCCAGGCGCTGCGCGACGACGACGTGATCGACTGGCCCGCGTTTCGTCGCGCCGCCAATCTGACCGGGGCGGAGGGCGAGGCGCTGCTGGCGGGCTTCGACGGTTTGGTTCAGGCCCGGCAGGCCGGCGCCCATTACCTCCTGACCTCCAACCGCTGGACGCGTATCCGCGAGCGGCTGCTCGGCGCGGTCCAGACCCGCCATCGGACCAGTCCCGCCGCCGAAGGCCTGCCCTTGAGGGATCTGCCGCGCCTGGCCGCCGACCTGGCGCCGCCGCCCGTCCTCGACGCGGCCCTGCAAGACCTGCTGGCCGACCGGGTACTGGTGCCGCGCGGCGCCGCGGTCGCGGAACCCGGCTTCCAGCCTCGGCGTCCGCCCGCCCAGGAGCAGGCTTGGCGGCTGCTGCGCGAGTGCCTGGCCCAAGGCGGCAGCCGCATTCCGCTGTTCTCGGAAATGGAAAAGGCGCTGCCGGTGAGCCGCAAGGATCTGTTCGCGGCCATCAACCTCGCTGTGCATGACGGCCGGCTGCAACGGGTAAGCCGCCGCCGCGTCACCCTGCCCGAAGTGATCGGCGAACTGCGGCGACAACTGCTGACCCTGGCCGGCTCCGGCGGCCGCTTCTCGGTGATCGAGGCCAAGACCCACCTGGGCCTGGGCCGGGACCTGACCATCGAGATTCTCGAATACTTCGATGCGGCCCGTTTCACCCGCCGCGTCGGCAATGCGCGGCAGTTCACCGCCGCGGCCCTGCTTCCCGTGACGGCCGCTCATGGCCAGGAGGACAAGCCATGACCGATTCGCTCGTCGCCGACATCGAAAACTGCCTGGAGAACGGCTGGTCCGACGGCCTGCCGGTGATTCCCCCCTATGCCGGCCTGGTGGACGCGATGCTCGCCGCCATGGGCTGGACCGCGACCGAGATCGTCGGCGAGATTTCCGACCAGCAGATCCGGGTGCGCGCCGAGCATGTGGCGGCGACGGCGGTCATGGCCGGCTGCAAGACCGCTTACGGCCCGCTGCTGCGGGAACTGGCCCTGGCGGCTCTGGACCCACGCTTCAATCTGAGCGGCACCGAAGTCACCACCGGCGGGGCCAGCGTCACGGTCTTCGTCAGCGGCCCGGTGGTCGAGACCCTGGGCTTCGAGCACGAAGCCAACGCCCTCGGCGCCAACAACCGGGCCAACGCCACGGTCGGCCGCTATGCCCAGATGCTGCGCCACTTCTGCGGCCGAGGCGGCGGCGTGCTCAAGTGCCACGGCACCATCGGCCACCCGGGGCGGCTTTCCTTCTGCGTCGCCGAACACCCAAGCACTGTCTGGGCGCCCTTCCACACCCAGTTCGGGCTACCGGCGGAAAGCTCGGCCGTGACGCTGATGGCCACCGAAGGGCCGAACTCCTGCAACAACCACTATGCCGCCACCGGCGGCGCCGTGCTCGACACGATCGCGGACTGCATGGCCCACTTCGGCCAGACCAACTGGTACTACCGCAGCGGCGGCTTCGTGGTGGTCCTGCCGCCCGACCACATGGACCTGGTGCGCCAGGAATTCAGCCGGGACCAGGCCCGCGCCTACCTCCACGAGAAGGCGCGGCGCCCCACCGACGACCTGATCCGGGTCGGCCGCATCGCCCATGCGCCCCTGCCCTACGCGGAGGTGGAACCGGGCCGGCCGCGCTCGCCCCTGAAGAGCCCGGAGCAATTGAGTTTCATCGAATGCGGCGCCGCCGGCGGCCGTTTCTCGGCGGTGATTCCCCGCTGGGTGGGCAGCCTGCATGCGATCTGCCGCACCATCCCGAACCTGTAACCACAAAGGAGGCCAGATGAGCCAGACGATTTCCGACCAGATTCCCGCCCGGCGACTGACCAGTTGCGGCGACCGCAGTTGCGAGTGGCTGGTCGACCCGATACCCCGCCCGGCACCGGCGGCCATCACGATCACCTTGCAGCCCCGGCAGCCGCGGGTCACGTTCATCGACCACGGCAAGCCCAACTCGGCCATCATTCTCGGCCATGCCGGGGAGATCCTCCGGGCGCGGGGCGTGGAGGTCGCCGACCAGATCCTGCTGAAGCCGGACGCCAGCCAGCGCATGCCGGCGGCGATGTTGCAGGCCCTGGCCGGCGAGCCGGGCCTGGTCCTTTGCGGTGTTTCCGATTGAGGTAGTTGTTCGTCGGGCAGTTCGCTTGACTCGATCGCATTGCAAGGACTGGGCGTCGCCGGTTTCGCCATCCTGACCGCCCCCTTCGGCGAACAGGTGGCCCGGGCCATGGCCTACCAGCCCGCGGACCGGCCCCTGCCGGCCGTGGTCATCGACCATCCGGTGCAGATGGTCGGCGAGGACGTGCTGCGCCTGCGCGCCGGGCAGATCGCCGACGCGGTACAGCGTTTATTGAAAGGTGAAAGTCCATGAAATGTGAATATCCCCTGGCCATCCTCGGCACCGGGATACATCTGCCGCCGGCCCGCCCGGTGCGCGAAATCGCGGCCGCCGCCGGCGCCGATGTCAGCGCCTATCAGGGCTGGGACCGGGTCTGCCTGGCCGGCGACGGCGACCATCCCAGCAGCATGGGCGCCGCCGCCCTGCGCGCGGCCCTGGCCGACTGCGGCGTGGACGGGCGGCAGTTGCGGCTGGTGATCTTCGCCGGCATCTCCCGGGACTACCTGCCCTCGTTCTCGGTGGCCACCGAGATCATGAAGGACTGCGGCACCGGCAGTCACTGTCTCGGCGTCGACCTGACCATCGGCTGCCTGGGCGCGCTGTCCGGCCTGGATTTCGCCCAGGGCTGGCTGGCTACCCATGGCGGAGGCCTGGCCGCCGTGGTCGCCGCCGAGCGCTGGGCCTACACCGTGGACCGCTCCTCGGTGGCCAGCATGGGCCTCTGGGCCCACGGCGACGGCGCCGGCGCCATCGTCGTCGGCATGGACGCGACGCCGCCGACCAAGGCCGTCTTCGCCGGTGCCGAGATGATCAGCGCCAGCGATCTGAACGGCCTGGTGCTGGTGAAATATGGCGGCACCCGCAACCCGGTGGCACCGCCCGGCACCCACCCGGGCGAGCGGATATTCCTGGGCGTGGACCGCCGCGACGAAATCCGCGACCGCTACATCCAGGGCTACAGCGGCGCCTACACCGCCCTGAAGGAGCGCTTCGGCATCATCCCCGATCAGGTGGTCTGCAACCAGACGGCTGCCCAGTTCGTGCAACTGGTTTCCCACGTTTACGGAATGGCCCCGGAACGGGTGGTCGTCACCGGCCACCAAACCGGCCACGTGGGCTCGGCCGATCTGGTGGTGGGGCTCGACACACTGCTGAAACGGGCGCCCCTCGCCAAGCCCTGCCTGCTGGCCGGCAGCACCCCCTATGCCTTCGGCTGCGGACTACTCCTGCCGCCGGCGTGAACGATCACGCGCACCGGGAATCACTTGTCACCCGATGCATACGCCGCCGCCAGCACCTCCGGCGGCGTTTCATGGCTCGTCATGGGGATGGAACCCGCCACGCTGATCCCGGAGGGCGGCTCGGGAATGCGGCCCAGGCCGCCGCCTCCCTCGAGCCAGAACCAGAGGATGCCGGCATAGGGGATGGTCAGATAAGGGATCGAGGCTGATGCGACGCCGCCGCCGGGCACGACGCGCACGATATCGAGCATCGTCCGGGAGACGGTGCCGCTGTTCTCGTCCGACAACTGTCGACCGAAGGTCGCGGCCTTGTCCAGAAACTCCTCCTCGCTGAGTGCCGGCGTTCGCTGTAGCAGGATGGCCAGCTTGTTCGCCGGCGCCGCCTCGACGATTCTCTGCGCACCGAACACCAGATATTCGGTCACGGAGCCGGCACGCTTGTTCGACCGATCCATGAACTTCATCTCGTCCTCGTCCAGGATCGCGCCGGACTTGACCGGGTCGAAACCCTGGCTCGCCGCTTGCCGATCCATCCAGAACTCGGAGATGGTGTCGAAACCCGGATCGCTGTCACCCTGTACGTGATTGCGCACGTACTTCGCGAATGGGTAGTGGCACATGCCCAGCGGCGCGTGGCTGGTTTCGTAATAGCGCTGGAAATGCTCTCGCGACAAATCGGGACGATGCGAAAGAATGCCCAGGCTCTTGTTCGTCGAAACGATCACCGCTTGCTGCCCCTGGGTGGTCTGATCACTTGAAGCCGCCATTCGCACATCTCCTCATATACCGGGGGCTCCGCGCCCGCTCATCTGGACAAAGGGCACCGCGTCGCGCACCGGCGGCATCCACCCGGCGATTCTATAGTCCTTGCGTCGGCTCTTTCGGCGACACAAAAAAAACCGCCCCTCGGGGCGGATCAAGGTCGGCCGAAACAACTGGCCGAAGGAAGGAAGCAAGAGGAACGGAACCATCGACTGGGCATGGTTCCATTCCGGGCTGGAAACCCGCCCACGCACGGGTTTCCAGCCGACAACGGGTGAGCGTCAATAGTTGTAGATGAGATCGATGCCGTACGTGCGAGGCTCGCCCCATGGGCTGCCGTGGTCGGTCGAATAGTTCACCGTGTCGTAGATTCTGTACTTCTTGTTCGCGAGATTCTTGCCCCAGAGCGCCACGGTCAAAGCTCCGTTGTTGGACGGTGGAACCTTGATCCGGGACAAGGCCAGCCGGCCGTTCCAGACACTGAAGGCAGGGGTAATGAAAGAGCGCGTCGGCCACGCGCCCGCCAGATCGATCGGGGTCGACTGGGCGCCTCGGTGGGAATAGCTCAGGTTGCCATCGAGCTTGCCGGGAAGGCCGAAATCCGGGAAGCGGTAATCAACGCTTATGGAATACGCCTTGTCCGGCACCACGAGCCTGCGAGTGTCCGCCACGTCCGCCCCCGTCACCAGATCCTTGAAACGCTCGTACTTGTGATCCAGCCAGGCCGCGTTCAGGCTGATGCGGAGATTGTTCGTCACCGCGGCCGTCAGATCCAGCTCCACCCCGTCGTAGACGGAGCGCCCGACGTTCTGGATGATCCAGTCGGTACCCCCGGTTGCGGGGTTGAGAGTCGCCACCGACTTCTGCTCGTTGTCGTATTCGCTCTGGAATACCGCCAGGTTGGCGCGTAGCCGGCGATCCAGGAATTCGCCCTTCATGCCGATCTCGGTGGAGGTGATCGTCTCGGGATCAAAGCCCTTGGAGAAACTGGCCGGCGATCCGCTTGCCAGGTCGAAACCGCCACTGGTATACCCCTTGGCCACCTTGCCGTAGAGCATCTTGTCCTCGGTCCAGTGGTAGTTCAGCGACAAGGCCGGAGTGGCTTCCGAGAAGGTCGCCTTGCCGCGGGCGCCGGTGTAACCCGCCGGCCACGAGAACAATCCGTTGACGACGCCGGGAGTCGCCGTCGGCGTTACGACGAAACCGGAAAAGGATTGGTTGAAACCCGTGGCCTCGCGCCTGTCGCGGGTGTAGCGGATTCCCGGAACGATTTCCAATTTCCTCGACAGCACATCGGGCCGCCACGACACTTGCCCGAAGAACGCCATCGACGTGCTCTTGGCGGACGAGATTCCCCGCTTTTCCATCATTGCCACATCGGATCCGGGCGGACCGCCGGAACTAGCACCGGCGCCTGGAATGTACATCACGAGATTGGGGCCGCTGTTCTGGTGCCCCTTGTCCTCGGCGAAGTACGCGCCGGCGGTGTACTTCAGGTGGGGACTGACGTCACCGAGCAACTGGAATTCCTGCGACCACGATTCGTTGAACAGCGTGATTGGCTCGCCCCGGCCATTGAAGGGAGTCGAACCGAGCGGCAGGATGGTGAAGGCGCCGGAATCGGAGCGAATGTCGGCGGCGCCCTGGTATGCCGTATAGAGGTAGCCGTTGGACGTATCCACCTTGCGATAGCCGGTGATGGAGCGGAAAGTCAGGTCGGGGCTGATATTCCAGTCAACGTTCAGGACATGCCCCTCGGCCTTGTTGTTATTCCGGGGCATCGCGTATGGATAGTAGAGCGACGACAGTTTCTTGTACGTGCATCCGGCCGCATAGGCCGCCACGCGGGGATCTGCCATGAAGGCGGACATGAATCCGCCGTAAAGCATGATGTTGCCCGGCTCCAGGCATTGAGCAGGCGTTCCGTATGACTTGGTGGTGTTCGTATCGAAGCCGTAGTCGACCGTGACATTGCCGACCGGCTTCCAGCGCACATCGAGGCGCCAGGCGTCCGCGGACTTCTCGCCGAACTTGATGCCCCCCGGGGCCGAATTCTTCACCCCCTCATGGTCCTGCTCGCTATGCAGGTACGATATCTTGGCCGCCAGGGTTTCCGTCAACGGTATGTTGACCATGGTCTTCGAGAGGAACTGGCCCCGCTCCGCCACCGTGATCTGTTGCTTGAAAGCGAACTGGCCCAGTTCCGGCTTGACGGTATGGAGGTTGAGCGCGCCGCCTGTCGCGTTGCGGCCGGACAACACGCCTTGCGGACCCTTGAGAATCTCCATCCGCTCCAGGTCCGCCGCGGCCAGGTTCATGCCTGCCGTTTGCGAAAGGTAAACGCCATTGATATGCACCGCCATCGGCATGGATGCCGCCACCGACACCATGTTCGGCACCACCCCCCGTATGGAGGGATAAAGAACCTCGCTGCTGCCGGGATAGGGCTGGATGATCAAACCGGGCACGTAGGCGCCGACATCGGACAGCGTGACGATGCTTTTCTGCTCCAGGGCCTTGGCGTCGAAGGCCTGGATCGAAATCGGCACGTCCTGGAGGCTCTCGGATCGCTTCTGAGCCGTGATGATGACTTCTTCGAGCTGCGCGGTTTCAGCCGCGAACCCCGGCTGTGCAACGGCCATGCCGGACACAAGCAAGCTTGACACAGCCAGGTGAATTCGATTGCGCTTGAACATCGTTACCTACCCCCTCATGGTTGTCGACTTGTAGTAAGGACACAGGACCAGCCGGCGCCGATTATGGTCAGAGACCCAAGCCCGGGTAAGGTCAAAACCGATCATTCGTGGGACAAATGCAATCATCGGAACAAGATTGGCGCGGGTAAATTTCGCAAGACGGCGCCACCCGCGGAACCGCGCCGCGACACGCGAAGCACGCCGAGGCGACCACCGGGGAACTCAAGAATGTCGAGGCGAAATTTCAGGCCAAGTCAGTGCCGCCGGTATTTGGTTCGCATGCAAGCCCTCCATCCATGGACGGAGTCGCACCGGCAATGCACGCGGCCGGCGTCCGCGGCTACACGGCCCGTATCCTGACCCGCGCCGCGCATTCCGCCTGAAGCGTCGACGGTCCCATGTAGCGCAATCCCCGACCGAGCAGGCTGTTGAAATTGCCCGGCCCGCGTCCCTTGGCGACCGCCGCGTCCGTGTAGTGTCCCCAGCAGCCGATGGTGCCGAGCACTTCGGGATGGATGGTCTCGGTGCACTTGAGTGTGCCTTCGATGCTGCCGTGCGGCGACTCGACGCGCACCCGCTGGCCATCGGCGAGCTTCTTGTTCCTCGCGGTCGCCGAGTTGATCAGGATCCGGCTCAGGTACGGGTCGCGCTCGGCCGCTTCCAGCAGCCAGACGTTGGTGGCGGGAACGGTCCCGGAGCCCACGCCGGCCATCGCGGTGCGCCAGTTGATGACATACATGTCGTACTCGGACGGCTCGTCCTCGATGACGCTTGGATGCCAGAACGGCAGCGGCGCGTATTCGAAAAACACGCGCTCGGGGTCGAGGCCTGGCGCCTTGGCAAACACGTCGCTGGCGGACATGTTCTGCTGCAAGGTATCGCCGATCTGCTTGAACCAGGTGGAATACAGCGGAATGCGATGGCCGTCGAAGCAGCCGGGCACATAGCGCTTCCAGGCCGGCTTCGACTTGAGATTGTGGCCCTGCCGCCAGACCAGCGCCACCTCGTCCGGCGCCATGGCCTTGACATAGCCCTCGACATACTCGCGCGCGCTGCGGTAGACATGATGGATGTCGTTGACCGCGGCTTTCGACACCGCCTCGGTGGCGCCGCCGGTCATCTGCATCATGTTCAGGAACGAACTGAAGCCCAGCGGACCGGTCATGAAACCCAGCCGATTGGCCAGTTCGATGTAAAGGTCGGCGCTGTGGGGAATGCCATGCAGCGGCTCGACGACGGGCTGCTGGATCTGGATGCCTTCGTCCTCGACCGACCACATGCCTTCCCAGGCCCAACGCTCCAGATAGGTCACGTCCGGAATCAGCAAGTCGGCGAACTGGGCTGTTTCGTCGACGTACAGCGTGATATCCACCATGTAGGGAATCGCCTTCAGGCCGGCGATGGCGGAAGCCGGATTCTGGCCGGTCAGCACCGGGTTGCCGCCTTCGTAGATCAGCATTTCGACCGGCGTGTTGCCGAACTGGTCGGGATGCGCCTGCGTTTCGAAGCACAACAGCCCGGCGTCGAAGGCCACGGGAAAATACTCGGGCAGGCTGGCCATCCTGGGCGGAAAGCTGAAGGCATGGGGCTGGAACGGGGTGAAGATCAGGCCGTCCGGTCCGGGCAGCGTGGCCGCCGGCGACGTTGGCATCATGGTGCCGATCCAGGCGCGGGCACCGCCGACGGCCCGCGTGGACCCGAGGAGCACATTGATCAGTTCCATCGCCCAGCACGTATGCATGGCGTTGGTGTGCGTGCTGACGCCGCGGTAGCCGCTCACGGAGACCGGACGGTAGGGATAGGACACGCCGTCGATCTCGATGGTCTCGCCGATGTGGGCGGCCTGACCCAGTTCGTTGGCCAGGCGGCGAATGGTCGCGGCCGGGACGCTGGTGATGGCCCCGGCCCATTCCGGCGTGTGGGATCGCAAGTGATCGTGCAGCAGTTGGAATCCCGGCCGGCCCTCTCCCGCGGGCGTCTGGAAGCTGCCCAGCAAGGCGATGTCGTCCGCCGCCAGGGATGGATCGTCGTATGCCCGGGCGCGATTCGAGGACGTGTCCCACACCAGCGGCTTGCCACTCTCGGCATCGCGCAGGAAATAGCCGTCCTGCCCGATCAGGTAGCCGGCATTGGTGTGCACGCGCAGATAGTGTTTGTCGTAAATCCCGGCTTCGTGGACCAGCACGTTCATGATCGCCATGAACAGCGCGCCGTCGGTGGCGGGACGGATGGGCACCCATTCGTCGGCCATGGCGGCGGCGCGGCTCTGCTGCGGATCCACCACCACCATCTTGAAGGTCTTGCGCGCCTTGGCGTCGCCGAGAATCCGGCCGTAGGCCACCGCCGACTGGAACGCCTCGCCCAGGGCGGCGCCGGCGACGATGACGTACTCCGCGTACTCCATGTCCGGGTGGGTGTTCATGGAGTTGTGGATCATCTCGCCGGCGGTGTGGGCGCCGTTGCCGCACATGTGGCCCATGGCGCTGAACAGGTTCTTCAGCGTGTTCTGCGTGCCGAAGGACAGGCCGAAGGCGTTGCCCCAGTGCCACGAATGCGTGTTGAAGCCGCCGAGCGCCAGCAGATTGGGATTCCGCTCGCGGATGTCCCGCAACTTCACTTCGAGGATGCGCATCGCCTCGTCCCAGGAAATTTCCTCCCAGCCGGGATCGACGCCGAGGTCCTTGCGCGGATTGGTCCGCCGCATGGGCTTCTTCAGCCGCTTGGGGTCGTACAGGCGCATGGCCCCGGCGTTGCCCTTGGGGCACAGGCGGCCGCGCGTGCCCGGCGTGGCCGGGTTGCCTTCGATCTTGACCAGCACGCCATCGCGCACGTGGGCGAGGATGGGGCAGCCGTGATAGCACATGCTGCAATGGGATGGAATCCAGCGCTCGGACATGTTGCGGTTTCCTTCGTCGGTCATGAACCAAAGTCAGTCGTGGCTACCCGCCGGCAATGGGGCGCACCAGGATCAGCAGGATGTCGATCCGGCCTTCCCCGGCGACGCGGGCATCCAGCGTTTCGTCGATGTCGTCGATCGCCTTGTCGTTGGCGAACAGGTGGATGCCCTTCATGCCGCAGGCGGCATCCCTGGCCCGGCCGAGAACCGGCGCCAGCGAAGCGTCGAAGCGATCCAGCAATGCCAGGCACACCGTCCTGCCGGACAGGCCAGACGCGGGCAGACGCAGTTCCAGTGTCGGCCTGTTGCCGCCGCCCAGGCCCAGGTCGGGAAAGCCGTGGAGCGTGACCCTGGCGGTGACGGTCAGCGCGTTCATCGACCGCTCATCCGCGTTTCCCGCCGAGCGCCATGGCCGCCGACAAGGAAAAACTCTTCCGGAAAAAGAAGCCGGCACGGGTGACGAGGGTGAACTTGAAGGCCCAGCCGGCGAGGAAGGCGAACAGCCCGGCGGTGGCGGCCAGGCCGGTGGTGGCCGGCTCGCCCAGCAGCAGGGCCAGCGCCAGCAGGACCATGGGCACGCCATGGCCGGCGACCGTGAAGTTGCCGGAGAAATCTTCCAACACCCGGCGGGACTCCGCCGGCACCCCCGTGGCGGCAAGGCCCGCCCGGTAATGGCGCCAGGACGCAAGGCGCAGCAGCAGGGCACCGAGCAGCGCGGCGGCCAGCACGGGCGGGACGCCGCCGGTCAAGGGCGCGACCAGTGCCGCCAGGCCGAAGCCTTCGGCCAGGCCGCCGACCAGCAACAGCGGCACCAGGGCCGGCGCGCTCCAGGCCGGAATGCCCTTGGCGTCGCGCAGGATGCGCGCCTGGCAGTAGAGGAAGAACAGCGCCGACAGGAC
>ERZ1645187.1567-NODE-1567-length-20979-cov-108.550182_pt1 | contig 20979 bp, 21 predicted proteins | sample MGYA00575352_ERZ1645187 | MGnify/ENA primary metagenome ERZ1645187 (study PRJEB40837, sample SAMN11349314) | freshwater sediment metagenome | isolation source: river sediment | host: Sediment | place: India: Wazaribad , New Delhi | collected 2017-02-21 ... | reverse complement strand
TGCTTCTCGTGTCGGGAGTGGGGCCATGACGTCGATTGCGGAGACTGTTCAAGTGATCGATACCGGAATTGGACATGCGGTCGCCGAGGCCGCGCCGATGAACCTTCCCAAGGTGCGCGTGTCGCGTCGCGATCGCCGGATGGTGCGTGCCGCCCTCGGAATCATGGTGGCGCTGGCCGCCCTGGACGCGGTTCTCTATCTCGGCCGGTTCATCTGAACGTCCCGTCGCATCGACGGGCGATCCTCATGAAAGACGCCGCCCTCGGGCGGCGTTCTTCGTTTCGGGAGGCGCGTTTCGTGCCTCGCGCCGGCCGGGCCGGTCAGAAGGCGCCGAGCTCGGTTCCGCGTTTCAGAATCACCGCCGCGCCCATCTGCTTGGACACCGCCGTGTCGCTCCATTTGCTGTCGGCGACGTATTTGCCGCGGGCATAGAGGTCGGAGAAGCTCCACAGATAGGGCGTCGCCATCTGGTGGTATCGGCGGGTGCCGAAGCCGTTGTACTTCTCCAGGAGATACAGCATGTGCGGCACCGACCAGTCGGTCTCGTCGAGGAAACCGTCGTAGGCGAGGGCGTCGCGGGCGCTGACTTCCCAGGTGAAGGGCGGGTCGCCGACCTTGTGCGGCGGCCGTCCGGAAGGATAGTGGACGGTGCGCTCGGACAGCGGATCGCCGTTGTGGAGATGGCAGTGGAAGGCGCCGACGTCGGTCGATTCCTCCATCGAATGGATCAACGCCACGAAAGACCAGGGCATGGCCACCGGGAGCGTGGCGACGAAGGCCTGGTAACGGGCCCTGCCGTGGACGATGCGGTCGATCTGTTGATCGACGGAACTCCGTTTGCCCGGAAGGACGACCATGCGGGCGTAGAGCGCGGCGTATTCGTCCTTCAGCGAAGCGTAGGCGGTCTTGGTCGAGACGGTGGTGTTGGTTGCGGTGACCATCGGCGTCCTCCTCGGTCGAAGCGATGCCGTTCTTCCCCGACAGTGGCGTCGGGGTGCGGATCGCGGAGCCGGGAGGGAGAACCGGTCGATCGGAGGATGCGATGGGGCGTCGCTCCCCTTCGTCGGTGCGTGGTCGAGCCGCCCGGGTCTCCCGTCCAGGCCACTCGATATTCAATCAAGACGGGCATCGAATCAACAGTACTCGCGTCACAATGGGGGCGCGGACTCACGTCCCGGCCAGTTCGGCGAGCGCCGCATCGAAGGCCGAGACCAGTCGCTCGACGTCGGCGAGGGTGGTCGACGGCGCGATCAACATCATGTTGTGGAACGGCGTGACGATGACGCCGCGCTCGATCAAGAAGAGCCGGAGCGCCCCCTCGATCTCGGCGTCGCCGATCCGGCCCGCTTCGCCGCCGTCCTTCGGGCGGGTGGGCGAGAGCATGAACTCGACCCGGGCACCGACCTTGGTCACCACCCAGGGCAGACGGTGTCGGGCGATGACGCGAGCGAGGTCGTCGGCGAGGCGGTCGGCGAGCCCGATCATGTGATCCCAGGCGCCGGGGGTCATCACCTCGGTGAGGCAGACGCGCATGGCGGCGACGGCGAGCGCGTTGGCGGTGAGCGTCGTGCCCATGCCGGAATAGCCGGGGATGGCGGCCCGTGCCCGCTTCATACCCTCGGCGACGGCATCGGTGAAACCGTAGACGGCGGCGGGAACCCCGCCGGCGATCGGCTTGCCGAGGACGAAGAAGTCGGGGTCGAGGCCGTGGGCGCGGGTGTAGCCGCCGGGGCCGGACGAGATGGTGTGGGTCTCGTCGATGGCGAGCAGCGTGCCGGCCTTGCGGGTCAGGTCGCGCAGCACCGCGTGGAAGCCCGGCTCGGGCAGGACCATGCCGATGTTGGTCATCACCGGCTCGGCGAGGACGAGGGCGACGTCGCCGTCGGCGAGCGCCGCCTCGAGCGCCGCAGCGTCGTTGAAGGGGACGACGCGGGTGTGCTCCGGCAAGTTCCAGACCTGCCCCATCAGGCCGGGGCGCAGGATCGGGCGGCCATCGCGCAGGCGGACGTGGGTGTCGTCGACGGCGCCGTGGTAGCAGCCGTCGAAGACCAGGATGTCGCGGCGGCCGGTGACGGCCCGAGCCCAGCGGATGACCGAGCGATTGGCATCCGACGCGGTCATGGTGATCTGCCACCACGGCAGCCCGAAGCGGTCTGCGAGGAGGCGGCCGACCTCCGGCACCAGCGTCGAGGGCAGCATGCCGGTGATGCCCTTCGCCGCCTGCTCGGCCACCGCCGCGACGATCGGTTCGGGCGCGTGGCCGAACATCGAGCCGGTGTCGCCGAGGCAGAAATCGACGTGGGCGTTGCCGTCGGCGTCGACGAGGGTCGAGCCCTTGGCGCGCTCCAGGAACATCGGGAAGGGCAGGCCCCAGTCGCTCATCCAATGGAGCGGCACGCCGTCGTGCCAATGGGCGGCCGCTGCCTTCGCCAGCGCCGCCGAACGGGGGCGCCGGGCGGCATAGGAGGTCCGCTCGCGGTCGATCAAGGCCGCGAGGCGATCGAGGAGAACACCGTGCCGCCGCGCCCCCGGCGCGGTCCGCTGAGCATCATCGCAGTGCGTGAGATCGTTCCGAACCATGAGCCACCCTGTCTCGATCGACGTCGCCGCGAATTGTGCGGACGTCCGACAGGGAAGGCAATGCCGTCATCGCATCAGGGCGATGCCGGTCAGGGAGGCGAGGCAGAGGAGGATGCCGAGTTCGAAGGCGCTGGGCGCCCCCATGTGTCCGACGAGACGCTTGAACGTTTGCACGGTCGTGAACCCGAGAGAGGAGAGAGGTGGGCGATCCGCCCGGTCGGGTTCCTAGAGGTGTTTCATGACGTCGTCGTGAAGACCGGCGGCGCCGGGCGGGGGAGCCGGCCACGACGAACGACGGCCGCCGAGGGTGTGTCCCGTCGGCGGCCGCGATCGATCACGTGGGCGAGGCCCTATCGCTGCGCGAGGCGGATCCCGGTCAGGGTGTCCGCTCGAGATTGGCGTGGAAGGTCACGTCGCAGCCGGTCTTGCCGTAGTACTTGACGATGGTGAAGGTGACTTCCGCCGAATCCGTCGTCGCCGAGAGCGTGGCCGGGGTCATCGTCCACGACGAGATTTTGCTCGTCCACGCGTTGTAATCCGCGTCGATGTTCAAATGTGAGCCGACCCAGAGCGGGGAATAGGCCGCGCCGGTCTTGGCGAGACTGCCGACGACGCGGGCGACGAACGCGGACCGCTGGCTGAGGATGGCGACATAGCTGTCGGTTCCGTTGCCGAGCGCCGACCCGGCCGGGCGATAGGTGATGCGATTGGAGTCGCCGTATCCGATGGTGGAGCCACAGTAGGACGGAGCGTTCACTGCGAAGGAATTTCCGACCCAAGCGGTCTCGGCGCGAGCGACGGAGATCGTGAGAATGGCGGCCCCGAGGGCCAACGCGACGGTGAGTTTCATCGGTGGTCTCCTCTCGGCCGATCAGGGGCGCAGGACGTAGCCGGCGCGGAAGGCGACGGTGCAGCCGGTGATGAACATGAAGTTTTTCACGGTGCCGCTCACCTTGAGGTAGGGATTGCTCGCCGTCGGCTTGGCGACCGAGATCTTCATCGGCCCATAGGTGGTGGCGGTCGTCTTGCCGACACCGTAGTGGGTGACGCCGACGGCCGTCGCCGACCCCGTCGTCCCGGTGTAGGCGAGCCCGTTCTTGAGGAGAAAGGCGACCTCGCTCTGGGAATCGTGGTTGAAGCCGATCCGATCCGGCGCGATGTTGGACGCGTCGGCACTCATCGGCCGAACCACCGACCGCAGGACGGTGCCGGCGGCGATCTTGGTCCGTGACGTACCGGCGGCGCATGCGGTGGTGGCGCTGGTCACCACGGCCTCACCCTGCCAGACGACGAAGGCGGATGCCGGCCCGGAAGCCAGAATCGCCAGAGCTGCGATCGTTGTCGCGCGAACATCGAACATGGGCACCCCCTCCCTGGGTTCTACCTGAGGTGACTAATCCTCGACCATTTTTCGGTGGCAACTCCCATTTGGGAGACGTCGCGGCTCAAAGCCGGGTTCTCGGCGGAATTGCGGGGGGCTTCTTCTCGGCGTAGCATCGCAATGCTGGAAGTCGGTCGGACTCTGCACGCGGAGGTATCGGTGTGGCCGTCGACGACGTCTTCTCCGTGCCGCCCCCGAGTTCAGTGCCCACCAGCGGGCTCGACTTGGCGCGTCTGGCGTCGGGGCGGACGATCGAGGCGCGCGTCGCCTCGCTGGCGGAAGGCCTGGCGCTGGTCACGACCCGCCACGGGATGATGCCGGTCGATCTCGCCGCCTTCGGGCGGGCGCCACCGACGGTGGGCGAGGTGGTGCGGTTGCAGGTTCAGGCGGTCGAGGGCGGCGGACGGCCGACGGTGACGGTCGTCGAGCGGGTGCCGACGGCGGCCGGCGATGCGGCGGCGCCGACGGTGGCGGCCGACGATCCGATCCTGGTCTTGGCGCGGGCGGTGCGCGACGCGGCGGCGAGCCAGACCGGGCTGGCGCCGCTCTATGCGACGCTCGCCGGGCTCGGTGCCGCGCCGGCGGGAGCGGTGCCCGAACCGGTGCGTGCCCTGGTCGCCCAATTGATGGGCTCGCGCCTCGGCGACGGCGCCCCGCCGACGGCGGAGGCGGTGAAGAAGGCGTTTCTCGGCTCCGGGCTCTTCCTGGAAGCACGATTGGCAGTGCGCTCCGGAGAAGGGGCGGCGGCGTCGGAGGATCTCAAGGCGGCGCTGTTCTCCTTGCGGGCGGCGCTGGCGAAGTGGCTCGGTCCGGGGGGCGCGCAGAGGAGCGGCGGGACGGCCGCCGGCTCGGTCGGGTCGGCTCCGCCGACCTCCACCGACGCGACGGCCGGGCGGACTCCCGGCGCGGCAGCGTCGGTCCTCGGAGGCGGGCAGGGGGGCTCGCCCATCGGCTCCACAGATCGCGGCGCAGGCGCGGCCGGTCGGCCGATCGGCGGCGCCTACGGAGGCGGGATCGCGGCATCGGCCGTACGGACCGTACCGCCTGGACCCGATGTGCCGACGCGGGTGACGACCGATGTCGGATCGTCCGGGCGGCCATCTTCGGGACCGGCGACCTCGGAGGCAGCGCCGTCGAGCGGTCGGACCGGCGCGGCGGTGGCCGCGGGCACCGGGAGCGCCGCGGCGGGGGTGACCGGTCTCGGGGAGGATTCGATCGCGTCCCTGTTGAAGGTGGTGGTGCGGGGCCTGGAGATCGCCGGGAGTCTGACGCCGCTGCGCTCGGCCGAGGCGGGCGAGGCCGCTGCGGCGCTCGCGGCGATCGGCAACGAACGCGACCTCCGACCGCCGCCGCCGCGACGCGGGCAGGCGCCGCGGGGGCAACCGCCGGCGCCGGAGGAACGCGCCGAGGAGGTCGGGGTCGAAGGGCTGGGGCGGCGAGCGCTGGAACGGACCGAAGGCGCGCTGTCGCGCATCCTGCTCGAGCAATTCGCCACGCTCGATCGTCGGCGGGACGACCCCGCGCAGCCGGTCGAGGCTCGGTCGATGAGGGAATGGACGGTGGAGATGCCGATCGCCACCCATGCCGGGACCGGTGTGGTGCAGATGGCGGTGGAGCGCGACGGCGGGCGGCGGCGGGCCGACGGGTCGCGGGAGACGCCGTCCTGGCGGGTGCGCTTCTCGCTCGACCTCGAGCCGCTCGGGCCGGTGCATGTCCAGATCGGGTTCGCCGGCGAACGGATGTCGATCGGGCTGTGGGCCGAGCGACCCGACACGGCGGCGGCGCTCGGCGCGGACGTCGGCCGGCTCGAGGGGGCACTGGCGGCGGCGGCGGTTCCGGTGGAGAGCGTCCATCTCGCCAGCGGCCGGCCGCCGAGCGGCGGGCCGGCGCCGTCGGCCGGACGGCTGGTCGACGTGAAGCTGTGAGGGAGCGAGGCGGATGAGCGCAGAGGAGGAGGCGAGACGGCTGGCGGTCGCCCTGCGCTGGGATCATACCGGCGCGCCGGTGGTGGTCGCCAAGGGCCACGGCGCCGTCGCCGAGGCGATCGTCGCCACCGCCGAGACCCACGGCGTGGCGGTGGAGGAGAACCCGTTGCTGGCCGCCGCGCTGGCCCAAGTCGAACTCGACGCCGAGATTCCGGAGGCGCTCTATCGGGCGGTCGCCGAGGTCATCGCCTTCGTGCTGCGGTCGGCCGACCGGCGCTGAGGCTCAACTGCGGCAGTGATCGATCAGCCGATCGAGGAAGACGCCGCACTTCGCCAGTTCCGCCTTCTCGATGAACTCGTTCGGCACGTGCGCCTGACCGATCGAGCCGGGGCCGACGACGACCGTCGGCATGCGGCCCATGGCGACGAAGAGCCCGGCCTCGGTGCCGTAGGCGACCTTGGTGTGGTCGTTGCGGCCGGCGAGCCGCTTGGCGAGCACGGTGGCATCGGCCTCGGGCGGGGTGTCGAAGCCGGGGAAGCCGTTCACGAGTTCGATCTCGATGCCGGTCGCCGGCGCCCGGGCCTTCATCCACGGCTCGACCTCGTCCCGCACGAAGGTGCGCAGCTCGTCCTCGAAGGGCTGATGATCGATGCCGGCGAGCATGCGGAATTCGAATTCGAAGGTGCAGCGCTCCGGCACGATGTTGAGTGCGGTGCCGCCCTGGATCGTGCCGACGTGGGCGGTGGAGAAGGGGATGTCGTAGAGCGGATCACGGGCGCCCTCGCTCTCGAAGCGCCGGGCGATGTCGCGGATCTTGCCGATCACCTCCATCGCCGCCTCGATGGCGTTGACCCCCTGCGGGGCGAGCGACGAGTGGCAGGAGCGGCCGTGGACGGTGACGCGATAGCTCCACTTCGCCTTGTGGGCGACGACCACGGCCATGTTGGTCGGTTCTCCGACGAAGGCGGCGAGCGGCGTCACCGGCACCAATTCGTCGATTCGCTCCAGCGCATTGCGCACGCCGATGCAGCCGACCTCCTCGTCGTGGGAGAGGCAGAGGTGGATCGGCCGGGCGAGCGGCGCCTCCAGCATGCGGTCGAGCTTCGACAGGCAGACGGCGGCGAAGCCCTTCATGTCGGAGGTGCCGCGGCCGTAGAGGCGCGAGCCGATCTCGGTGAGTTCGAAGGGGTCGGTCGCCCAGTCCTGATCCTCGACCGGCACCGTGTCGGTGTGGCCGGACAGCACGTAGCCGGGGACGTCGCGCGGGCCGACGGTCGCCCACAGGCAGGCCTTGGTGCCGGTCGGATCGAGGACGCGCTCGAAGGGCACGCCGTGGCGTCCGAGAAGGTCCTCGACCCATTCGATCAGCGGCAGGTTGGAATTGCGGCTGGTGGTGTCGAAGGCGATGAGGCGGGCGAGGATCTCGGTGGCGAGGTCGGTCATCGGGTCTCGTCGGGCGTGGAATCGATCGGGCCGCGTCGCGCGCGGTCGACCTCAGTCTAGCGACATTCCACAGGCCGGCGCCAGAGCGAGCCGCCCGGGACACGCGAACGGCGGACCGGGTGGGAGAAACCCGGTCCGCCGTGCGAGGCGTTTGAATGACGAACGCATACGGTCGTGCGGGAGACGAGCGACCGGACGCGGCCTCACGCCGAGGTGTCGAGTACCAGCGCCATGAGCCCGGAGGCGGTGGAGGTGCCGGTGGTGCCGTAGGAGGTGGTGGTGCCCTTCTTTTCCTGGAGTTGCTCGAGGAAGTCCTCGAGCAGCTTGGCCATGTCGGTCTTCGACGACGACGCGCTCGACGTGGTCGAGGAGGCCGAATCCTCTTCGCCTTCCGGCGGCGGGGGCGGCGGGCCACCGGCGCCGCCGGGTCCACCCGGGCCGCCCTGCGGCGCGGCGTTGGCGAAGAGCTGCTTCAGTTCGTCGGCCTGATCGGAGGTGAGGGTGCCGTCTTCGACCTGCTGGTCGATCAGGCTGCCGATCTTCTCCTGCATCTCCTCCGGCTTCGGCGGAGCGCTCTTGGTGCCGCTCGTCCCGTCGGAACCGGAGCTGCGGCCCGCCTCCATCGCCTGATCGATGGCGTCGAGGGCGGAGGAGAGGGCGGTCTGGTCGCTCGCGGCGATCGTGCCGGACGAGATCTCGGACTCGAGCTCCTTCTGGAGCCGCTCACGCGGCGACATCATCGTCTGATGCGACTGTGTGGCAGTGATGGACGTCATCTTCTGTCCTTTCGAGTTGGCGAGAAACCCGTCGGGGTCTCGCCCGAGGACCACCTGACGGCCGCCCGGTTAACTGGTCGTTAAGCCTCTCGGGCAAGCGATTTCCGGGTGTTTCCGAAGCGCGCCGAGATACAATCCGATACAAATTTCCCGCTGCAGGATCCTGTGAATGTGGCAAACGGGGGCCATGTCCACGTCGCCCCACATCCTCGTCGTCGAAGACGATCGCGAAATCAGCGCCCTCGTCGCCCGCTACCTCCGTGCCAACGACTGCCGCGTGTCCGTGGCCGCGGACGGTCGCGAGATGGACCGGCAACTGGCCGACGGTCGCTTCGATCTCATCGTCCTGGACCTGATGCTGCCCGGCGAGGACGGGCTGTCGATCTGCCGGCGCATCAGGCGCGATACCCGCATCCCGATCGTCATGCTCACCGCCAAAGGGGATGCGCTCGACCGCATCATCGGTCTGGAGATGGGCGCCGACGACTATCTGGCCAAGCCGTTCAACCCGCGCGAACTGCTCGCCCGCATCCGCGCCGTACTGAGGCGGGTGGGCGAGGGGGCGGAGGCGACCCGCGAGGGCGCGGCGCGGAGCCACGGCTTCGCCGGCTTCCGCCTCGACGTGCTGGGGCGGCGGCTGACGAGCCCGGAAGGGGCGGAGATCACGCTCACCGGGGCGGAATTCGATCTGTTGTTGGTGATGGTCGAGCGTTCCGGGCGGGTGCTGTCGCGCGATCGGCTGCTCGATCTGACACAGGGCCGCGCCGCCGGACCGTTCGAGCGGTCGATCGACATCCTGATCAGCCGGATCCGGCGTAAGATGGAGCGGGATCCCCACCATCCCGAGATCATCAAGACGGTGCGCTCGGGCGGTTACATGTTCACGGCGGACGTGGAGAGTACATGAAGCGACTGATCGGCCCGCTGGTGCCGCGCCGGATCGCCGCCCAATCGGCGGCCGTCGTGGTGTTGTCGGTGGTGTTGATACATCTCGCTCTCACGGCGCACTTCCGCTTCATCGAGAGCCGTCGCGACGACCGCCGACCGGAGTTCGTCCACGTCGGGACCCTCGTCCGGCTCGTCGCCGCGGCGCCGAGCGGAGAACGCGGCCGCCTCGTCGCCGACGCGGCGAAGGCCTTTCCCACACTCGGGCTGGCGCTGACGGCCACGCCACCGGTCGGCCTCGGCGCGATGCCCGCCGGTGACGAACCACGTCGCGGGCCGCCGTTCGACGACCTCGGGCCGGAGGTGCGCGTCGTGGCGATCGACGCGGAGGGGCGGGCGCTCGATCCTCGCGGCGGGCCGCCGGGTGGTCCGCTCGGCGGGGGGCCGGGTGGTCCGGACGGAGGGCGCATGGTCTTCGGTCTCACCGGGGGCGATTGGCTGCGTGTCGTCGATCGACCACCGCCACCGCCGCCCTTCGGTTTCCTCTTCGGTCCCTGGACGATCAGTCTGGTGTTTGCCGGCCTCGCGTCGGCGCTCCTCGGCCTGTGGGCGGCGCGGGGCCTCGTCGGGCCGCTCAGGGCGCTGGCGGCCGCGGCGCGCGACTTCGACATCGAGGGCGAGACCCGACCACTGCCGAAGCGCGGGCCGGACGAGGTGCGGGTCGCCGCCACCGCCTTCGATGCGATGCGTCGGCGCATCCGCTCGCTGGTCGAGGACCGTACCCGCATGCTGGCGGCGATGGGCCACGATCTGCGCACGCCGTTGACCCGACTCAGGCTGCGCAGCGAGTTCGTCGCCGACGAGGCGCTGAGGGCGGAGATCCAACGCGACCTCGCCGGCATGAACGACATGATCGAGGGGGCGCTGACCTATCTGCGCGAAGGTCGGCATCGCGAACCGGTCGGCCTGGTCGACCTTTCCGCGACCATCGAGACCATCTGCGACGGATGGAGCGACCTGGGTCGCGACGTCGTCTACGAGGGTCCCGGTCACCTGCTGCGCCGGGTTCGGCCGATGGCGCTCGAGCGGGCGCTGGGCAATCTCGTCGACAATGCGCTGAAGTACGGCAGCCGCTGCATCGTCCGGCTCGCCGGGACGTCGGACGGCGGCACCCGCATCGAGGTCGAGGACGACGGTCCGGGCATCGCCGAGGCCGAGCGCGAGGCGATGCTGCGGCCCTTCGTGCGCGGCGATGCGGCCCGCAACATGGACGACCACCGCGGCTTCGGCCTCGGCCTCGCCATCGTCAAGGCGGTCGTCGACGGGCATCATGGTGGGCTCGAATTCGCAACGGCGGTGCCGCACGGTCTCGTGGTGCGGATCTCGCTGCCGGAGGATCCGGAGGCCGTCCTGCGCCCCGATTGAGCGGGCTCACGGCGCGGTGGGAGCCCAGACGCCGCGGCCGTCGCGCTCGGCGCTCGCCCGGGCGCTGGCGAGGGCGGGGTCGCCGCGTCCCTCGTCGTCGAGATCCGCCCATCCCTGCGCCACCATCCGCTCCGACAGCGAGCGATCGGCGACGTCGCAGTCGAGCGGCGGATCGGGGGCGTCGGGCGGAGCCGGGCGGCAGCGGACGGTGCGGCCTTCGATCAACTGGACCAGGGCGCCCCTGGCACGCAGGCCGCAGGTCCAGCGTCGGCCGTCGCGATCGACGCACAGCCGGTCGAGGGGGATGGCGGTGAGCCCGCGCAGGCGGCGCGTCCGGCCGTCGACCACCAGGGTCGCCGAATCGATCACCCGACTCGGTTCCGCGAGGACGACGCGACGCGGTGGCGGTGACGGCGGTTCGATGCGTTCGCGTGTTTCCCGCGACCGGTCGATGCGGGTCGGGACGTTGGTCCAGATCGGCGGAGAGGTCTCCCGGGCGGGTGATTGCGCCGTGGCGGTCCCGACGGTGGCGAGGAGAAGCAGGGCACCGGCGGAGAGGCGGACGAGAAACCGACGCAGAGGAGCGATCACGGCGCGCATGGTCGTCCCCGGCGAAGCAACGATTCTCAGGGGCGGCGCGGCTCGAGGGCCTCGTGACGATCGGCCTGGGGCGCGACCGCGGGTTCGTGGGTCTCGGTCAGGTTCATCGCGCCGATGACCATCGAGACGAAATAGCCGACCTGCAGCGCCACCGTGGTGGAGACGGCGAAGAGCGCCGCTTCGGAGGTGGCGGACAGGCCGCCGAGGGCCGCGCCGATGCCGCAGAGCATCACCACCAGACAGAGCGTGAAGAGGGCGCGGACGTTGAACCGCAGACCGACCACGATGCCGAAGAGGAGGGACAGGCTGACAACCATCGTCACGTCCGAGACTCCATCGATCCGATTCGTCGTAGGGGAGTGTGTCAGAGACCGTTGAAGAGGTGGTTAACGATCGAGTAACTCCGCCACGGCCCGTTCGGTTCCGAAGGCGACCGGCGCGGCATCGAGCAATGCGCCGATCTCGGCGAGCGTCGCCGGCGGCGAGGCGTCGGTCGGGCAGACGGCGGCGGGCGTGACGACGCCGGTCCTCAGGCCGCCGAAGACGGCGGTGATGCCGGCCTCGGCCGGCGCCGTGGCGAGGACGATCAGGCCGATCGCAGCGAGGACGAGGGGGCGCGGGGTCATGCGGGGTCTCCGTGGCGCGTTCACGTCGAAGACCTTGGGTCCGCAATCCTGAAGAAGCCCGAAAGACGACCCGTCCACCCCGGTGGTTTCGACCGGGAGGGTGAACGGGTCGTGATCGGAAAGACGCGAATTCGGTGCGGAGCGGCGCGCGGCCGCCCCGGAGGCGGGATCATCTGCCGGTGCGGCGGCCGATCCGCGCCTTCAGATCCGTCCACAGCCCGGCGAAGGGGTGGAAGGTGAAGCCGATGCGATGGCGGCCGGCCTCCACCTTCACGGCTCGGAAGAGCACGTCGGCGCGGGCGAGATCGGCCGGGACGCCGTCGACGGTGACCTTCCACCAGGGGTGCCAGACGTCGGTGAGCACCAGCCAGCCGGATCGTTCGGCCTCGACTTCGACGTCGATCCGGGTGTGGTGATAGGCGACGATCGACGCGCGACCGGCCGGGCCGGAAGCCTGCGGCGCCACCGGGCCGCCGGGCAGCGCATCGCCGGCGAGCAGCACCTCGCGGCGCGGATCGAAGCCCTCCGGCCAGACGCCCGAGGCGATGATCGCCGCGAAATCGACCGGCCGGGCGCCGTCGACGAAGAGCACGCGGGGCAGGGCGCGCGGGTTCTCGTAGACGAAGGTTTCCGGCCGTCCGGGGGCGGGCGGGATGCCGGGGATGGCGGGGAAGCGGGCGATCTCGACCAGCCGGCCGGGGGCGAGCTTCTTGTCCATCGTCTCGATCGGCGCGCCGGTGACGACGAAGCGCAGGCCGAGCAGGTCGGCCAGGAGCGAGTCGTAGGAGGGCTCGAGCGGCGAGAATTCCTTCTGCTCGGGCAGCGCCACGTGATCGATCGCGCCGGTCGCCTTGGCGTAGAAGGCGAAGCGCAGCGGATTGTAGCCGAGCGTGTTGTCGAGCCCGTGGACCATGCCGGCGTTGGGCCAATGGAAGCCGATGCCGGCGAGTTCGACCCGGTCGCGGCGGTCGGGGGCGCGGGTCTCGGCGAGCTTCTTCTCGAGGAAGGGGATCACCGGGTCGCGGGTCTGGCGCGACAGCGCATCGTAGGTCGCCGACGGATAGGCGGTCGATTCGTTCGGGGCGTTGTTCCAGGCGAGATCGACGGTGGTGAAGCCGCCGAGGAGGGCGATCGCCGCCAGGGTGGTGGGGAGGCGCCTCTCTTGCGCCAGATGGGCGGCGACGGCGAGGACGACCAGGGCCAGCGCCGAGAACAGGCTCGCCGTGACCAGCGGCTTCCACACCAGCGTCAGCCGATCGGCATGGAGGCCGAAGGCGACGGGGAGTATGGCGAAGACCGTCACGACCAGCCCGACCTGGACCAGCCGGGCGACGCGGCCTGCCGGTGGCAGGGGCTCGGAGAGCCGCCGATGGACGAGCCAGCCGCCGAGAACGGCGAGCGAGAAGCCGATCAGGAAGGTCGCGTCGGCCGGCCGGCGATAGAGCGCGACGCCGGGCAGGTGGTCGTAGAAGAAGCGGAAAGCGGGCGTGTACCAGCCGATCGCATAGAGCACGAAGAACACCGCCGCCAGCGTGTGGAAGCGGATCTCCGGCCGCCACAGCAGGCCGCGACCCAGCCCCAGCACCAGGATGGCCATCGCCGGCAGGGCGCCGGCATAGACGGCGGTCATGTTTTGGGCGAGGTAGACGTCGGTGACGCCGAAGGCCTCGCTCGGCGGCCCCCAGAAGTCGACGCCCTGAGAGCCCTGGCCGAAGAGGTCGGCGATCACCGCCGAGATCAGTGACACCGGATGGAGCGATCCTTTGCCGGCGCCGATGAAGTCGATGGTCGGGCGGTTAGATTGCTCGGAGAGCAGCAGCGTCATCGTCACCGGCACCGTGACGACGATCAGACCGCCGATCACGCCGGCGAGGGCGGGCAGCAGCGTGCCGACGGTGCGCCTCAGGCGATCGGCAGGGCTCAGCAGCTCGGTGAGGGCGTAGGCGACGAGGAAATAGAGCCCGAGCAGGGCGATCTGGTCACGGCCGAGGGCGAGGAAGCCGGCGACGACGCCGGCGAGGAAGCCCCAGCCGATCGAGCGGCGGGCGATCATCCGCTCGACCGTCAGCAGCGCCAACGGCACCAGCGCGAAGCTCAGTACCTGCCCCGTGTGTTGGATGCGCCACGCGGCCGAGCCGCCGAAGGCGAAGGCCAGCGCCGCCACCGTGCCACCGCCGACGTGCCAACCCTTGTCGCGGAACCACAGGAGCAGTGCCAGGGCGCCGATGCCGAGCTGGACGTAGACGGTGGCGTCGAGCGCGACGGAGCCCGGATCGGGTACGAAGAGGGCCAGCACCACGAAGGCCGGCGCGAAGATCAACGACTGCGGGTCGGCGATCTGCGGCCAGCCGGCGAAGACGTAGGGGTTCCAGAACGGGCTCTCACCGGCGTGGATCGAATGGGCGAGGAAGGCCATCTGCGGGCGGAAATGCGCCTCTGCGTCCCACGGCACGGCGAATGCGCCGGAGAGCCACGGTCGCGTCAGCACCACCCAGGCGGCGACGACCACCAGAGCCGCGGCGATGAACCGCGGATCGCGCAACGATCGGCCGACGGTGGTTTCAGAACCCATCGAGCTTCCTCTCCTCGACGGTGATGCCGGGCGTGCGCACGGTGGTCGCCGGCGGCAGGTCGAAACCGATCGCCTCGCGGACGAAATAGAGCGGCCGGCGCTTCACCTCGGAGAAGACGTGGCCGAGGTACTCGCCGATGATGCCGAGGCCGATGAGCTGGACGCCGGCGAAGAACAGGATCGCCACCAGGAGCGAGGGGAAGCCGGGGACGTCGGCGCCGAACATCAGGGTCTTCACCACGACGTAGGCGCCGTAGATCAGCGCACTCGCCGAGACGAGGCCGCCGATGAAGGCCCAGACCTTGAGCGGCAGAGTGCCGAAGGAGGTTATGGCGTTGACGGCGAGCTTCAACAGCTTGACGAAGCCCCACTGCGAGGTGCCGACGTGGCGCTCCTCCATGGTGACGTCGACGGTGGTGGTCTTGAAGCCGGCCCAGGCGAAGAGACCGCGGTTGAAGCGGTTGCGCTCGGGCATGGCGAGGAAGGCGTCGACCACCTTGCGATCGATGGCGGTGAAGTCGCCGGTCTCGCGGTCGACGCGGATCTCGCTCATGAAGTCGAAGGCCTTGTAGAAGGCCTTGGAGAAGGCGTTGCGCAGGAGGCCGCCGCGATCGAGGTTGATGCGCCGGGCATAGACGAGGTCGAAGCCCCGGTCGCGCCACGGGGCGAGGAGCGCCGGGATCGACTCCGGCGGATGCTGGAGGTCGCTGTCCATCACCACCACGACGTCGCCGGTGGTGCGGGCGAGGCCGGCGGTGACGGCGATCTCCTTGCCGAAGTTGCGCGACAGCGACACCACCTTGAGATGAGCCACCTCGTCGCGGAACGCCTTGAGGCGCGCCAGCGTGTCGTCGGTGGAACCGTCGTCGATGGTGACGATCTCGTAGGGAAGACCGAGTGCGGCGACCGCCGGGACGAGACGAGCGAACAGACGATCCAAGCCGCGCGATTCGTTGCGCATCGGCAGGACGACGCTCACCATCGGTCCGGGTCTGCCGTTCGCCATCGGCGCTTCCGGAGCGAGAGACATGTCGGTTTTCCTTTCCACGAGAGGGTCGGATGATGTATCCGGCCGGAGGCGGGCGCCGACAGGTGTCGCCCTCGAGGCCGGGGTCCGTCAATGGTGAAGGTGAGATCCGGGAATGAGTTTGGCGGCGACGAGCGACGGGGCTGCGACGATCGGCGGGACGACGCCGACGCGTGACCTGGTGCTGTGTGCCGACGACTTCGGTCTGTCGGGTGCGATCGACGAGGCGATCCTGGCGCTGGTGGCGGCCGGGCGGTTGACCGCCACCGGCTGCATGGTCGGCGGCGAGACCTTCGTGCGCGACGCCCCTCGGCTGGCGCCGCTCGCCGATCGCGTCGACATCGGACTGCACTTCGCGCTCACCGATCTTCCTCCGCTCGGTCCGATGCCGTCGCTGGCGCCGGCCGGACGGCCGCCGCGTCTCGGCACGGTGCTCTCCCGCGCCCTCTCCGGGCGTCTCGTCTATGAGGAGATCAAGGCGGAGATCGGGCGCCAGATCGGCCGTTTCCGGGAGGTCTTCGGGCGTTCTCCCGACTTCGTCGACGGCCACCAGCACGTCCACGTCCTGCCGGTGGTGCGGGCCGCGCTCTTCGCCGCCTTCGACGAGGGGTTGCTCGATCCGACGACCACCTGGGTGCGCGACTGTCACGAGCCGGCCGCCATCATCCTGCGGCGGGGCATCGAAGTGCCCAAGACGCTGTTCGTCTCGATGTTGTCGGCCGGCATGGCGCGGCGCGCGCGTCAGCGCGGCATCCGCGTCAACGACGGCTTCCGCGGCGTCACCGCCTTCGCCACCGATCAGAGCTATCGGGTCAACTTCCGCCGCTTCCTCGACGGTGCCGGCGCCTGCCCGCTCGCCATGTGCCATCCGGCGATGCCGGGGCGGACGAGCGCGAACGGCGATCCGATCGCCGGGGCCCGCCTCGACGAATGGGCCTATTTCTCGGGCGAGAACTTCCCGGCCGACCTCAATGCCGCCGGGGTGCGGCTGCGGCGGATGCGGGATTGCGCGACCCCGTCACCGGCCTGACGGTCCGTCTCAGGCGAAGACGCGGGCGTAGAGACTGTCGGGGTCGTCGTGCGGCTCCGCTTCGGCGACGCCGACGAGGATCGAAACGTAGACCGGGCCCGTGGCGCCGGGCACGGTGAAGGCGGTCGTCTCGATCACGCCGGCGATGCGGTGGGCGACCAGCGCGGCGTCCTCGCCGTCCGTCGCCGGCAGCAGCAGGGCGAAGCGATCGCCACCGGCGCGCGCGGCCAGATCCTCGCCGCGCACCAGCCGGCCGATCAGCGTGCCGACCTGACGGATCAGATGATCGCCCCCGGACCAACCCCATTCGGCGTTGAGTTCGGCGAGATCCATCAGCCGAAGACCGACCATGGACAGGCGCTCGCCGGTCTCCTTGGCGTCGCCGACCAACGAGCCGAGGTGGTCCATCAGGAAGCCGCGGCCATAGAGGCCGGTGAGCGAATCGCCGGTCGCCTGATGGCGAGCCCGGGCATAGGCCGCCTTGAGCGTTTCGCGCAGGCGATGTTCGGTCATCGCCGCTTCGACCCGCTCGGCGAAGATCTTCTCGTTCTCGTCGGCGAAGACGACGTCGCTGGCGCCGGCCTCGTGGACCGCCTCGAGCATGCGTTGCTCGGTTTCGCCGGTCAGCACCACCACCGGCAGGGCGAACCATTCGGGATTGCGCCGCAGCACCTCGAGGAAATCGATGGCGTCGTCGAGCGGCAGATTGAGCACCAGGGCGTCGAACGGCCGACGCTCGAGATAGTCGAGGGCGGTCTCGATGGTGAAGGCGCCGACCAGGGTGGCGCGCTTCGACAGGGCCCGTTCGATGGTGAAGTAGCGGATGCCGGCACCGACCACCAGGACATGGGCGTCGGTCAGCGAAGCGCCGATCTCCAGATCGGGCTGGGAGAGGCCGTAGCGCTGGGCGGTGTCGAGGCGGCGCCAGATCTCGGCGCGCATGGTGGCGAGCCGGGTGAGCGAGCCGATGCGGGCGGCGACGTGGCCGACCGACCAGGGGGCGCGAATGACGTCGGTGACGCCGATCGGCCGTTCCTCGCCGCCGAGCGCGCCGTCGTCGACGGCGATCACCGGGGTGCGGCGGCTGGCGCGCATCAGCGACATGCGGGCGGCAGCGTCGAGATAGCGGGTGCGGGCCACTTCGCCCTCGGCACCGGCGAAGTTGAACACCACCAGATCGGGATGATGGGCGGCGGTCAGATCGGGCGTGCGGGCGAGCGGCACGGCGTGGACGTCCCAGCCCTCGGCGCGGATGCCGTCCCACAGGACACGGGTCTCCGGCCGGGGAGTTTCTTCGATGACGAGGACGCGCCCGCGATAGGACATGGTGAAACGACTCCCGATGAGGGTCGAGAGTGCGGCCCGCATGGTTAACGCGATGTTGACGGCGTCACATCGCCATCATGAAGCGGGCGACGGCGCCGACCTGCATCGCGACGCCGAGCGCCAGCAGGATCCAGAATGCCTTCCACAGCACCGCGCCGTGGTCGGTGAAGATGAAGGAACAACCGCCGAGCACCCCGGCGATGGCGACGACGAGTTCGCCGATCATCAGCAGGATCAACATCCGGGCATGGAGGTCGGACGAGACGGAGCCCGAATCGTTGGCCATGGCGCCCGCCATCGCCGACATCACGAACCAGACGCCGGCCAGTCCCAGCCAGACGACGATGAAGGCGATGCCGACGAACATGCCGAGACCTCTCGAGTCCGGGTGGGCGTCCTCGCATCGGCGAGGCGGTGAGAAAGTGGCGTACCGGAGGGGAGGAGAAGACCACTTTTCCGGTCACTCGGCGACAATCGAACGATCTCGCGGAGGAATCGTTAAGCCTCGCGGCTCATCATCGCACCATCGCCGCTCGGTCCCACGAGGAGATCGCCGCCATGATCCCGCAGGTTCTCGCCCGTCTGGACGCCCTCCGCGCCGACCTCGCCACCGTCGATCCGATCGGCGAGCACGACGCCGCCGACCGTATCGCCGCGATGGCGGTGGCGCTGCGCGACCTTCTCGCGACCGGGTTCGAGGAGCGGACGGAAACGCCCGCCGCGGCCACCGCCGTCCTCGGCTGAGCCGCACGCCGACTTCTCGTCGTCCCCGACCCCGCCCGCACCCTCAGGGGCGGGTCAGGAGATGCTGGGTCATGCCGCCGCGCAGCACCCGGCCGGAGGGTCCGCGGGCGATCGCCGGGACGGTGAACACCCGCCTGGGCAGGCGCGGCAGTCCGATTCGGGTCGCTTCGACCGCGGCGATCCAGCGCTCGGCATCGAAGCGGAACCCCGACTTCGGCACCACCGCCGCGGCGAGGCCCGGTCCTTCGACCGGATCGACCACCACCAGCGCCGCCGCATCCACCACGCCCTCGACCGACCGATAGACGAGGTCGAGCGCCTCGAGATCGATCATCGTCTGGCCGATGCGCACCGAGGCGTCGACCCGGCCGCCGATCTCGAAGGCCGGAGGGACCGCCGAGACGATGTGGGCACCGACCCCGGTCGGCACCCAGCCGTCGAGATCGCGCGGCCGATGCCGCCGCTCCTGGGCCGTGGTCGGCCAGTTGAAATGCGGCACCACGGCACCGCGCACCTGGATCTCGCCGCCGAGGGTGCGGTTCGTCGGCATCTGTGCCGCGCGCTGCGGCAGCGCCTTGACCCGCAACTCGACGAACGGCGGGGCGTGTTCGCTCTCCGACGGGGCGCCGAGTACGCCGATGGGCAGCGGTCGGGCGACCAGCGGGTCGGTGCGGCGGCGGGCGACCACGGCGAAGGCGCCGACGACCGAGACGTCGACGACGGAGCAGCCCGCCGGCATCGGCCATTCGGCCGCGTCGTCCTCGCCGATCGCCATCACCGTCGCGTCGTTGCGATGCAGCGTCAACCGCTCGGCCAGACGCCGGGCATGGCGAACCGGCACGGCGACGTGGGTGGCGCCTGCGGCGGCGGCCACCTCGGCGAAGCGGTCGGTGGAGCGCGGCAGGCCGGTGACCAGCGTCGCCCCGGCGAGGAGCCAGGGCACCAGCACCACGCCGAGACCGACCGGCCCGGACAGCGCGAAGGGCGACACGATCACGCTGCCGGCGTCGATGCGCGCCTCGAGCAGGGTCATCAGGCCGGTGGCGATCCAATGATTGTGCGAGCGCGGCAGCGGCGCGCGACGCGACGGATCGGCGGCGGCGACGTCGCCTGCCTGGGTCTCGTCGCCGGGCAGCGTGGCGACCTCGACGGTGAGGGCATGGTCGGCCGGATTGCCGCGGCGGCCGATTTCGGGCGGCGCGCCGAGGGTGTCGGCCTCGGCGAAGACCATGGCGAGGTCGATCAGTCCGTCCGGCACCTCGCCACCGGCGGCGAAGACGAAGCGGATCTGGAAGAGCTCGGCGGCGACGTTGCGCAGCCGTTCGCCGTGGGGCTCACCCTCGGTGGCGGCGGCGGTGACGATCGCCTTGGCGCCGGTGGTCCGACAGAGGTCGACGGCATCGGCCTCGCGGGCGCCGAGCGCCAGCGGCGCGACGATCAGGCCGGCGCGCGAGGCGGCGAGGAAGGCGACCACGCCGTCGATCGTCGGCGGCATCTGCAACAGGATCACCGTGTCGGGCTGGAGGCCGACGGCGACGAAGAAGGCGGCGAGCGCGTCGACGCGCGTCCGCAGCTCCTTCCAGGTGAGTCGCTCCGGCGCTCCGGTGGTCCAGTCGCGCCGATCGGAGAAATCGATCAGCGCCGGATGGTCGGGCCGGCTCTCGGCGTTCTTGGCGACGATCTGGTCGAGGGTGACGCGCCCCCACACGCCGGAGGCGGTATGGACCCGCGATTCGTCTTCCCGCGCGACGATCATTCCCGTCCCCCGTCGGCAACCCACCAGGCCGGAAGAGTCCAGCCCCATTTCGGCATGGTGGACGGATGTTCGATTCGTGTCCAACGCGCCACCCACTGTGCCGGTGCATGAAACAGCGGAACGACGTGGAAACCGGAGACCAGCAGCCGGTCGAGGCTGCGCGCCGCCGCGACCAGGTCCTCGCGATCGCGGGCGCCGAGCAGCGCCTCGATCACCACATCGACCGCCGGGCTCGCCACGCCGGGCAGATTGAGCGAGCCCTCGGTGGCGGCGGCGCGGCTGGTCCAGCGATTGAGCTGCTCGTTGCCGGGCGAGGCGGAGGCGCCCCACGACCACAGCGTCATGTCGAAATCGAAGGTCTTGCGCCGCATCTCGAACTGCGCCGCGTCGACGGTGCGGATGCGGGCCTCGATGCCGAGGGTGGCCAGCGTGCGCTGATAGCCGACGGCGAGGCGCTCCTGCTCGCGGGTGGCGGCGAGGAGTTCGAAGGCGAAGGGCTCGCGGGTGTCGGCCCGCACCAGCTTGGTGCCCTCCAGACGCCAGCCGGCGGCGGCGAGGAGGTCGAGGGTGCCCTTGAGCACGGCGCGGTCGCGGCCGCTGCCGTCGCCGATCGGCGGCGCCCATGTGCCGGCGAGGACGTCGTCGCGCACCGCGCCGGGGAAGGGGGCGAGGAGGGCTCTTTCGCGAGCGTCGGCGGGGGCGGCGGCGAAGGACAGTTCGGAGCCGTCGAAATAGCCCTTCTGGCGCTCGTAGAGGCCGAAGAACAGGTTCTTGTTGGCCCATTCGAAGTCGTAGAGGCGGACCATCGCCTCGCGCACCCGGACGTCGGCGAAGATCGGCCGGCGGGCGTTGAGGACGAAGCCGGTCATGCCCTTGGGCAGG
>ERZ1645187.1566-NODE-1566-length-20981-cov-133.434006_pt1 | contig 20981 bp, 21 predicted proteins | sample MGYA00575352_ERZ1645187 | MGnify/ENA primary metagenome ERZ1645187 (study PRJEB40837, sample SAMN11349314) | freshwater sediment metagenome | isolation source: river sediment | host: Sediment | place: India: Wazaribad , New Delhi | collected 2017-02-21 ... | reverse complement strand
GGCCCATCAGGCCCTGGACCTCGGGGAACTCGCCGACGACCTCGGTCATCAGGTCCGCCTTGGCCAGCGTCGCGGCGCGCGCCGCCTTCTCCGGATCGGCGCCGACCAGCGGCGCCAACTCACGGGCCAACCGCACGATGCGGTCGATGCGCGCCCCCTGCGTGCCGAGCTTCTCGTGGAAGACGACGTTCAGCGCGCGCAGCTTGGCCAGGCGCTGGTCGAGCGGCTTGCCCTCGGCCTTGTAGTCCGGCAGGTCGGCGAGGTCGGTGTGGTAGAAATGGCGGGCGTCCGACAGGCGGGCGCGGATGACGCGGCCGTTGCCGGCGACGATCTTGGCACCGCCGTCCTTGGCCTCGAGGTTCGAGACCAGCAGGAACTTGGCGGCGAGCTTCTGGTCGACGTGGTGCGAGCGCAGCACGAAGCACTTCTGGTTCGCCCGGATGGTGGCGCGGATCACCTCGGCCGGCACCTCGAGGAAGGCCTCCTCGAACGAGCCCATCAGCGTCACCGGCCATTCGACCAGACCCGACACCTCGTCGAGCAGCCCCTCGTCCTCGATCAGCTCGAGACCGGAAGCGAAGGCCGCGGTCTTGGCGTCCTCGAGGATGATGTGCTTGCGCCGCTCCGGATCGAGCACCACGTGGGCGTTCTGAAGCTTCTGCTGGTAGTCGTCGAAGCGCTTGACCGAGAAGGCCTGCGGCGCATGGAAGCGATGGCCGCGGGTGATGTTGCCGGCATGGATGCCGTCGACCTCGAAGGGCACGATCTCCGGCTCTTCGGTCTCGGTGCCGAAGGTGCAGACGATCGAATGCAGCGGCCGCACCCAGCGCAGCGTGCCCGAGCCCCAGCGCTGCGACTTCGGCCAGGGGAAGGCGCGGATCGTCGCCGGCACGAGCTCGGAGAGCACCTCGACGGTCTTGCGCCCGGGCTTGGAGATCTTGGCGACGTAGAAGTCGCCCTTCTTGTCGGCGACGACGGTCGCCTGATCGAGCGAGGTGAGGCCGGCGCCCTTGAGGAAGCCCTGGATCGCCTGCTCTGGCGCCCCGACGCGCGGCCCCTTCTTCTCCTCGGCGACGTCCATGCCCTTGGGCGGCACGCCGACGACGTGAAGCGTGAGGCGCCGCGGCGTCGCGTAGGCCTTGGCCGCCTCGTAGGCGATGCCGGCCGCGACGAGCCCGTCGGTGATCATCTTCTTCAGATCCTCGGACGCCTTGCGCTGCATGCGGGCGGGGATCTCTTCGGAGAACAGTTCGAGAAGCAGTTCGGGCATGAGCGGGCTCGGATCGTCCAACGATTTCTTCGGCCCTTTCGATAGGTCGGCGAAAGCCCTGTGTCGAGAGACAAAACGTGCGACCGCCACCCCGGCGGGAGTGGCGGTCGCGCGATCCGGCTCCGCTCAGGCGCGGGCGTCGACGAGACGGCGGCGGATCACCGGCTTCCATTCCTTGGCGGTGATCGCGAGGCAGATCAACGCCCAGAACTCCGGGTATTCGAAGCCGCCCTTGTTCCACAGCCACTTGAAGCCGCCGACCTCGAACAACGCGCCGGTCGCCACGATCAACGCACCCGCCGCCGCCGGTGCGGCGAAGCGGGTGTGGAGGCCGAGGACGAGACAGATGCCGGCGAGCGCTTCGGTCGCGGCCGCCAGATAGAGGAAGAATTCGGGCATCGGGAACCCGGCCTTGGTGAAGAAGCCGAGCACCGCAGCATGGTCGAAGAATTTTCCGGCCACGTGCGGGAACATGAACAGGCCGGCCGAGATGCGGATGATGTTGTCGCCGTTCAGGGGATCGAAGCGGGAATGATCGAAGGACATCGTCATTCTCCTCGTTGTGACGAAGAGAAGACCACGAGGAGCGCACCGGAGCCTTGATCTGGTTGCCGGTGAAATTTCGAACTGACCGTTCAATGAAGGGTGATGCCAGCCGGTTTCGGAAAGCGAACCGACGCGCACCGCCACAACCCAAAATACAATTAAAGGGTATATTGTAAGAAAAATATCGCCATGATTGTATTTCTCTTCGAGCGAGTTTGCTCGAAGAGGGGAGGTGGCACATGAGCGACACGACGCAGACCGGTGGCGAGCGAAGGGGTTCAGTCTTCGGCCGACTGAAAGACCTGATCGAATTCATTCAGGTGGCGGCGGTCATCGTGATCGCGGTCATGGTCTATTTCCGCCCAGAGTCTCCCGGTTCCGGCACCGAGCAGGACAAGGATAAGGACTGTCGGTCTGGTTACGTCGCCGCCCTTCTGGCAGGACCGTGGAACACGATGATCCCTCCCGAACTCGCCGCGAACGTGAGGAAGTACCTGAACCGTTGCGAGAAAGATCCCGACGCGCGCTATGTGATGGAGGCAGTGAGTGAAGCAGCGAAGGATCCGCGCATGGCCTTGCTCGCAGCTCAGGGGATCCCCACCGCGGGGCCGACCGCGACCGTCGTGAAGTCGTCCAGCGGTGGCGGGCTCACCCTCGGGCCGACGGTGCCGGCCGCAGAGGCCGGCGTTCTCGCAGACCGGGAGGTCGCTGGCCCGACCGCTTCTCCGCCGGCCAAGCCGCCGACCTCCGGCTGGGTCGCGGTCGGCTTCGTCGGTGACGAGGCGCTTTTCGACCTTCCGCCGGGGCGGACGTTGCAGACCCTCGTCGCGGGCGACGAATTGACGGCGAAACGGCCGGTCAATCTGCGCAAGAAGGCGGCCGATTGGACCGGGGCCATCGGTGCGGTGCCCGCCGCGCGAAAGGTCAAGATCGTCGAGGCGCCGAAAACACTTGTCGCCGGCAGCCTCACCCAAGTCTGGGCACGCGTCGAACTGCCGTGAGCGCCAGCGGCGCGCGGCCGGCAGGCCACGAAAAGAGACGGCGCCACGATGGGCGCCGTCTTCTCGTCTACTCACCGGTGCGTCTCCGCCTCACAGCGCCTTGTGCGACCCGTCGCAGAGTTGCGGCGTCTTGGAGTGCTTGCAGCCGCAGAAGAAGGCCTTGCCGTCCTTCTCCGCCACCCACTTCGCCGGGGTGAATTCGCTGCCCTTGTGGGAGCCGTCGCAGAACGGCTGCTTCTGCGACTTGCCGCAGGCACACCAGAAATAGGCCTCGCCGGCCTTCACCTCGACGGGGAACGGCGCCTTCTGGGCGATGACGGGGTCCGACATGGGCTTCTCCTCCTCGCGCGGCTCGTGCGGCCGCTTCGAAGAGGAGATTAGAGGGCTTCCGATCGGTCGTGAACCGTCACCGCGCGAAAATCGCAGCCGCCGCGGCGATGGACATCTCGCCACGTCGAGAGGATCGCCCTCGGCTCACGCCGCGCCGCCGCCCTCCGTGGCGAGCCACGCCTTACCGCAGGCTTTGGCCAGTTCGCGGACGCGCAGGATGTAGTTCTGCCGCTCGGTCACCGAGATCACGCCGCGGGCGTCGAGCAGGTTGAAGACGTGGGAGGCCTTGATGCACTGGTCGTAGGCCGGAAGCGCCATCAGGTGGCGCTTCTCCTCCGGCGTCTCCCAGCCGGCGGCGACGTACTTCTGTGCCGCATTCGCCGCCATCTCGAACTGCTGGAACAGCATCGCCGTGTCGGCGTGTTCGAAGTTGTGGCGCGAATATTCCTGCTCGGCTTGGAGGAATACCTCGCCGTAGGTGACCTTCTCGGCGCCGTCGCGGCCGTTGAAGTTGAGGTCGTAGACGTTGTCGACGCCCTGGACGTACATGGCGAGGCGCTCGAGCCCGTAGGTCAGCTCACCCGACACCGGCGAGCACTCGAAGCCGGCGACCTGCTGGAAATAGGTGAACTGGCTCACCTCCATGCCGTCGCACCAGCACTCCCAGCCGAGCCCCCAGGCGCCCAGCGTCGGGCTCTCCCAGTCGTCCTCGACGAAGCGGATGTCGTGGGTCTTGGGGTCGATGCCGATGGCGTAGAGGCTCTTCAGGTAGAGGTCCTGGAGATCGGCCGGCGACGGCTTCAGGATCACCTGGAACTGGTAATAGTGCTGGAGCCGATTGGGGTTCTCACCGTAGCGCCCGTCCTTCGGCCGCCGCGACGGCTGGACGTAGGCCGCGCGCCACGGCTTCGGCCCCAGCGCCCTCAGCGTCGTCGCCGGATGGAAGGTGCCGGCGCCGACTTCCATGTCGTAGGGCTGCAGCACCACGCAACCGTAGTCCGCCCAGAAGCGCTGGAGGGTGAGGATCAGCCCCTGGAAGGAGCGATCGGGGCGCATGTGGGGAGGGGTCGCGGGATCGATCATGGCTCGCGCTTTCGGAGAAAATTCGTGCCGGACCCTAGCCACGGGGGAGGGGCGGGTCAACGGCGAAGCGCGTCCCGCCCCGGCTCCTCCCGCTGCCTTTCCGTCAGTCGGGACCATCGAGCCCCCGCCGACGGCGGGTGAGCGAAAAAATGTGGGCCCGGCGCATTTTTCTCTGAACCGATCGTCGGCTCGCCGCGACCCATGTTCGAGAGGCGGGCACGTCGCCCCGCTCGGAACCCGGAAAGAGGAGCCCCCCATGTCGACCATCTCCCGCGCTCATCGTGTCCAACTCACCCTCGCCGCCGCCACGCTCGCCTTCGCCCTCGTCGGCGGCATCGCCTCCGCCTTCGCCCAGACCGCGGGCGGCGGTCAGGGTGGCCACGGCGGCAACGGTGGCCAGAGCGACGGCTCCGGCGGCAGCTCGGCCGTCATCGTCTACGGCACGCCCGGCAACTGCCCGCCCACCATCGCCTGCGGCGAACCGCGTCGCCCGCCGCGTCTGGTCAAGGTGAAGCCCTACGAGCCCTGCGGCGAGTATCGCCCCGGCAGCGACCGCTATCTGCGTTGCATCCGGCAGTTCTGATCCGCCTTCGGGCGACCGGCCTTCAGGCGCGCGGATCCCGCCCACACTCGGCGGCGATCCGCGCGCCGAGGTCGTCGAGGAGCCGGTGGGGGAGGGGCGAGGTCGGGACGATCTCGCGCCCGTCCAGGGCCACCACCGGCGCGACGAGACGCACCGCGTTGGTGGCGAAGACCGCCTCCGCCGCGAGGAGATCGTGCGGTGTGAGATTCCGCTCGTCCACCGCCAGGCCGCGTTCCCGCGCCGCGTCGATCACCTCCGTACGGGTGGTGCCCGGCAGGATCGCCCCGTCGGCCGCCGGCGTCAGGAGCCGGCCGTCGACGACGGCGAAGAGGTTCGCCATCGTCGTCGAGGCGACCCGGCCGGCGCCGTCGAGGAAGAGCGCATCGTCGCCGCCCGCCGCCTGCGCCTCGGCGAAGGCGGCGATCGCGTCGAGATGGGCGAGCGTCTTGAACCGCGCCGTCGGCGAGGTGGCGTTGCGCCGGATCGACGAGGTGACGAGCCGGATCGGCCGGCCGACCGGCTCCGCCGTCCACGGCGCCGCGCCGACCAGCACCGACGGACGCGCGACGGCCGGCATCGCCAGCCCGCGCGCTCCCGGGCCCCGCGTCACCGTCAGGCGCACCACGAAGGAGCCGGTCGGAATGGTCGACAGCATCAGGTCGAGATCGGCCTCGAGCCGCGCCCGCGCGATCGGCAGGGCGAGCTCCGCGGCGCCCGCCTCCATCCGATCGAGATGGGCGGCGCGGCGGAACAGCCGGCCGTCGACGGCGAGAAAGGTCTCGAACAGCCCGTCGGCCAGCGTCAGCCCGCGGTCGGAGACGTCGAAGGGCACGACGCCGCTCTCGTACAGCCGTCCGTCGAAGACGATCATGCCGCGCTCTCCCGGCCGTCGCGGACCGCGCGGGCGATCGCCAGGAAGTTGGCGAAGAGCGCCGTCCCCTCCGGCGTCAGCACCGACTCGGGATGGAACTGCACCCCGTGGGTCGGGTGGCGGCGGTGGTGGATCCCCATGATCTCGCCCGCCTCGCTGCGTGCCGTCACCACGAGATCGGGCGCGGTGCCGGGATCGATCTCGACGATCAGCGAATGATAACGCCCGACCGTCGTCGGCCGCGACAGACCGGCGAAGACGCCGGTCCCGTCGTGGTCGATCGGCGAGGCGCGTCCGTGCATCGGGTCGCGGGCGCGCACCACCCGTCCGCCGTAGACCTCGCCGATCGCCTGATGGCCGAGGCAGACGCCGAGGATCGGCACTTCGCCGGAGAAACGCCGGATCACCGCCTCGGAGATCCCCGCCTCGCCCGGCGCTCCCGGCCCCGGCGAGATCACGATCGCCTCCGGTCCCAGGCGGGCGATCTCCTCGAGACCGATCGCGTCGTTGCGCACTTCGTGCGTCTCGGCGCCGAGATTGCGCAAGTAGCGCCCGATGTTGGCGACGAAACTGTCGTAGTTGTCGAGGACGAGGATCACGCCGCCGCCTCCCGCCGCCCGGACGCGATCGTCTCCGGCGCCTCGTCCATGCCCGCGGCCGCGAAGATCCGCGCCGCCTTGGTCAAGGTCTCGTCGTACTCGGCCGCGGGGTCGGACAGCGCCGTGATGCCGCCCCCGACCGACACCGTCGCCTCGCCGTCGCGGAACACCACGGTGCGGATCGCGATGTCGAGATCCATCGACCCGTCGTGGCCGAGCCACCCGATCGATCCGCAATAGACGCCGCGGCCGTGACCCTCGAGCTCGGTGATGATCTCCTGCGCCCGGATCTTCGGCGCCCCGGTGATCGACCCGCCGGGGAAGGCGGCGGCGATCGCGTCGATCGCATCGCGCCCCGGCGCCAGCCGCCCCGTCACCACCGAGACGAGATGATGGAGCCCGGCGTAGCTCTCGATGCCGCACAGAACCGGCACGTCGATCGAGGCGTCCTCGCACACCCGCGACAGGTCGTTGCGCATCAGATCGACGATCATCACGTTCTCGGCCCGGTCCTTTTCCGACAGCGCCAGCCGCGCCGCCACCAGCGCGTCCTCGGCCGGATCGACGACCCGCCGCGCCGTGCCCTTGATCGGCCGCGCCTCGATGCGTCCGTCGCGCACCTCGAGGAACCGCTCCGGCGACGCCGAGGCGACCTCGACCTCGCCGAACGCCAGGAAGGCCGCGAACGGCGCCGGATTGACCGTCCGCAGCACGCCGTGGAAGGCGAGCGCGTCGAAGTCGGCGGGACGCGGCGCCACGAAACGTTGCGCCAGATTGACCTGGAAGACGTCGCCGGCCAGTACGTGCTCGATCCCCGCCGCCACCCGCGCTTCGTGGGTCGCCGGATCGACCGTCGGCCGGAAGGCGAGCCGGGTCGTCCCCGGCGGCCTCGCCGGCCGGTCGAGCCGCATCAGGAAGAGATCGGCGCGCGCCTGGGCCCGCCGTCGCCGGGCCGCCCCCTCGATCTCCGGCCGCCCGGTGGAGATCAGCCGGACGCGGCCTTCGACGTGATCGAAGGCGAGGAACGTGTCGTAGAGGCCGAACATCGCCTCCGGAACCGGTTCGGCCTCGGCCGGTTCGTCGAGCCGCTCCAGCCGGCGGCCGAAATCGTAAGCGAGAAAGCCGATCGCCCCACCGACGAACGGCGGTAGGTCGTCGTCGCCGCGCGCCTCCCGGCCGACCAGCCGCCGCAGCGCGTCGAGCGGCGCCCCGTCGCGCGCCTCGCCGTCGAGAAAGGCGCGGCCGTCGCGCACCGTGAACATCGCCCAGGGATCGGCCGCGACATAGGACCAGCGTCCGAGGCGGGCGTGGACGCCCAGGGCCTCGGGCCGCATGGCACTGTCGAGAAAGGCGAGGCCGGGGAGGCCGGCGAGGCGGCGGGCCGCCTCGAACGCCTCGATCGGCGCGAGGTCACGGACGATCATCGGGTTTCGGAGCTTTCCGGCTCACGCCTCCGGGCGGAAGACGCCGTCGGCGTCGCGCACCAGCCGCTTCGGTTCGGCGATGTCCACCGGCACCCGTGTCCCGGCGAGCCGCTCGCCGACGCGCCCCATCTCCCGACGCAGCACGCGGTAGGCGGTATAGGCCGCCACTCCGGCGGCGGCGATCAACAGGACCTGCGGCATCGACCCTCCTCGGTCGACAGACGCGATCACCTCGGTCTGCCGATCCCATCCGACATCGATACGACGAGAGGCGGTCGACGGAAACCGTCGCCCGCTGTCGTGGCCTCGTCGTGAGAGGTCGAAGATGGGCGCCGATCACGGCGGCATGGTGGCGGGCGGGCCCTCAGCGCCCGGCGTAGGCCCGCGCCGCCTGACCCGCGGTGGCCTCGGCGGTGCTCTCTTCCTGCGCCTTGATCATCAGCGCCCGCAGGTCGTCGGCGACGCTGGGCGCGGCCCGATGCGGCGCCGGCGGCGACGGCAGCGTCGAGGCGCCGCTCGCGCCCGAGGGGCTCTGCGTGTCGCTGTTGGTCTCCGCGGTCTCCACGGCCGGCGCCGTCGCCCCGCGTGCGGCGAACTCCGGACGGATTTGGGAGAACGACGATCCGACGGATGTGATCGACATGGCGTTTCCTCTTTCTCGGCGGCGTCTCCGGCGCGCCTGTCCGAACGATGAAACGCCGACGACCTCGAGGAAGCTCGAGTGCAGAAGATCGCATTCGAACGATTCGGTGGAATTTCGCGCAAGGACTCGGATCAGCCGCCGGAGAGCGCCCGCTTGATCGCCAGGAAATCGCGGAAGGCGAGCCGTTTCTGGATCGGCTGGCGCAGGAGATAGGCCGGATGCAGCGTCGCCAGCGCGCGGATCGTCCGCCCGCCCGCCTCGTAGGAGAGCCAGCGCCCGCGCAGACGCGTGATGCCTTCCGTGGTGCCGGCCAGCGCCGCCGCCGCCGCGCCGCCGAGGAACACCAGCACCTCCGGGTCGACCAGCTCGATCTGCCGGGCGATGAACGGCTTGCAGATCTCGGTCTCCTGCGGCGTCGGCGTCCGGTTGCCCGGCGGCCGCCACGGCACGACGTTGGCGATGTAGACGCTCGATCGATCGAGCCCGATCGCCGCCAGCATCCGATCGAGCAGGCGACCCGACCGGCCGACGAAGGGCAGCCCCTGTTCGTCCTCCTCGCGTCCCGGCGCCTCGCCCACCATCATCACCCGCGCAGACGGGTCGCCGTCGGCGAACACCAGACGCTTGGCGGTGGTTCGGAGGTTGCAGCCGTCGAAGCGCTCCAGTGCCGCACGGAGATCGTCGAGGTTCGCCGCCGCTCGCGCGGTGTCCCGCGCCGCCCCGACCGCTGCGTCGCCGGGAACAGCCGCGCCGAGCGTCGCCCGCGCGACGGGTTGCGGCGGCGGGTCGAACCGCGGTCGCTCCGGCGGCGCCTCGAAGCGCCGCGGCGGCGTCGGCCGAGCCTCCTCGCGGGGGCGGGGCGCCGGGCGCGGCTCGCGCGCGTCGGGCTCGAACGGCGGTCCGAGCGCCACCGCGCCGACCCCCGCCGAGGGCGTGACGGTCGAGGCGCGCGCCTGCCGTTCCTCCGTCTCGCGAACGGATTCCAGGAAGCGATCGACCGGGTCCTCGCCGAGCGCGGTGTCGACACCGGCGGCGACGTACCAGTCGAGAAGAGCGATCAGTTCATCCCTCGGCACGGGCATGCGACACATTGACCAATACGGTACTTCTTTCCACCTTGGCGGAAGGTGCGAAAGCGTCTAAGTGGTGCTCTGCACCATAGCGGTGGGCGTCCCGACTGGCGACCCCGAACCCGCCGATCGAATCGATCCGATAGCGGATCGCCGCGATCGGTGAGGGGCGGATGCGGAAAGCGAGGCGTCGGCGGGAACCGGAGGCGCGGCCGTTCGGCCGGAATGACGAGGAGTTGGGCGGCATGAGCGAGGCGATGGAGCTTCCCGAACGGGACGCGATGGAATTCGACGTGGTGATCGTCGGTGCTGGCCCCGCGGGTCTGTGCGCCGCCATCCGGCTGAAGGAGATCGCCGCCGAGACGGGGCAGGAGATCTCGGTCGTGGTGCTCGAGAAGGGCTCCGAGGTCGGCGCCCACATCCTCTCGGGGGCCGTCGTCGACCCGATCGCCCTCGACAAGATCTTCCCCGACTGGCGCGACGATCCGACCCACCCGTTCAAGACTCCGGTCACCGACGACCATTTCCAGGTGCTCGGGCCGGCCGGCGCCATCACCCTGCCGAACTTCATGATGCCCAAGCTCATGAACAACCACGGCAACTACATCGTTTCGGTCGGCAACGTCTGCCGCTGGCTCGCCGCCAAGGCGGAAGCGCTCGGCGTCGAGATCTACCCGGGCTTCGCCGCCTCCGAGGTGCTCTACGACGACGAGGGCCGGGTGATCGGCGTCGCCACCGGCGACATGGGCGTCGGCCGCGACGGCGTGCCGAAGGACGGCTTCACCCGCGGCATGGCGCTGCTCGCCAAGTACACCCTCATCGGTGAGGGCGTCCGTGGATCGCTCGCCAAGCAGCTGATCGCCAAATACCGGCTCGACAAGGACTGCGACGTGCCGAAGTTCGGCATCGGCATCAAGGAGCTGTGGCAGATCGACCCGAAGAAGAGCCGGCCCGGCGCGGTCCGTCACTCCTTCGGCTGGCCGCTCGACCTCAAGACCGGCGGCGGTTCGTTCCTCTACCACATGGAGGACAACCAGGTCGTCGTCGGCTTCGTGGTGCATCTCAACTACGAGAACCCGTATCTGTCGCCGTTCGAGGAGTTCCAGCGCTTCAAGACGCATCCGGCGATCCGCGACGTGTTCGAGGGCGGCAAGCGGCTCGCCTACGGCGCCCGCGCCATCACCGAGGGCGGCTGGCAGTCGGTGCCGAAGCTGACCTTCCCGGGCGGCGCGCTGATCGGCTGCTCGGCCGGTTTCGTCAACGTGCCGCGCATCAAGGGCACCCACAACGCCATGCTCTCCGGCGAACTCGCCGCCGAGGTGATCGCCGAGGCGCTGGCCGCCGGCCGTGCCCACGACGAGCCGCTCGAGTACGAGACCGGCTGGCGCAAGAGCCTGATCGGCAAGGACCTCCACAAGGTCCGCAACGTCAAGCCGCTGTGGTCGAAGCTCGGCACCGTCCTCGGCGTCATGGCCGGTGGTCTCGACATGTGGACCAACGAACTCTTCGGCTTCTCGCTGTTCGGTACGCTGAAGCACGGCAAGACCGATGCGAAGTCGCTGAAGCCCGCCGCCGAGTGCAAGCCGATCGTCTATCCCAAGCCCGACGGCAAGATCTCGTTCGATCGCCTCTCCTCGGTGTTCCTGTCGAACACCAACCACGAGGAAGATCAGCCGATCCACCTGAAGCTCGACGATCCGGCCCTGCAGAAGTCGTCCGAGCTCGGCGTCTTCGCCGGCCCGTCGACCCGCTACTGCCCGGCCGGCGTCTATGAGTGGATGGAAAAGCCGGAAGGCATGACCTTCGTGATCAACTCGCAGAACTGCGTCCACTGCAAGACCTGCGACATCAAGGATCCGAACGGCAACATCACCTGGACGACGCCGGAAGGTTCGGGCGGCCCGAACTATCCCAACATGTGATCGATCACCGATCGATCTCGACGAACGAACGCGCCCGAGGTCGCCCCCGGGCGCGTTTTTCGTTTTCACCCCTCAGTGCGGCACGGCGACGCCGCGACCGAGCACGTAGATGCAGACGAACAGGAACAGCCACACCACGTCGACGAAGTGCCAGTACCAGGTCGCCGCCTCGAAGCCGAAGTGCTGCTTCGGCGTGAAGTGGTCGGCGTTCACCCGGATCAGACAGACGGCGAGGAAGATCGTCCCGACGATCACGTGGAAGCCGTGGAAGCCCGTCGCCATGAAGAAACTCGCGCCGTAGAGCGAGCCCGAGAAGCCGAAATGGGCGTGGGCGTATTCGTAGGCCTGCAGGCAGGTGAACAGGAAGCCGAGCGCCACCGTCAGCCCGAGCCCCTGCTTGAGGCTCTTGCGGTCGCCCTCGATCAGCGCGTGGTGCGCCCAGGTGACGGTGGTGCCGGACAGGAGCAGGATCAGCGTGTTGAGCAGCGGCAGATGCCACGGGTCGAAGGTCTCGACCCCGTGCGGCGGCCACACCCCGCCGGTGAAGGCGGCCCGCGCCACCTGCTTCGCCTCGTTCGGATAGAGCGCCGCATCGAACCACGCCCAGAACCACGCGACGAAGAACATCACCTCCGAAGCGATGAACAGGATCATGCCGTAGCGCAGATGCAGGCCCACCACGGGCGTGTGGTGGCCCTGGTGCGCCTCGTTCACCACGTCGGTCCACCACGCCCCGAGCGTGTAGAGCAACAGGATCAGCCCGGCGAGGAACAGCCACGGCGTGGCCAGATCGACACCGCCGACGACCAGCGGCTCGCCCATCCGCCACCGGAAAAGGCCGATCGCTCCGAGCGCCGTGACGAAGGCCGCGGCCGAGGCGACGATCGGCCAGGGGCTGGGGTCCAGGATGTGGAAGTCGTGGGTCTTGCCGTGTGCCTCTGCCATGGTTTCCCCCTCGGCGAACGTCAGTTCGTGCGGCTTCCCGACGCCGGAACGAGCGCGGCCGATGCGGCCCGCGCCTTCGCCCCGTCGGCGGGGAAGAAGGTGTAGGAGAGCGTGATCGTGTCGCGGCCGCGCAGGTTCTTGTCGGCGTCGGCCGCCGGATCGACGTAGAAGGTCACCGGCGCCTCGATCACCTCGTGCGGCCGCAGCGTCTGCTCGGTGAAGCAGAAGCAGGCGATCTTGGCGAAGTGGCCGCCGGCCTGCTCGGGCGTGACGTTGAAGGCGGCGATGCCGCGCGTCTCGGTCTCGGCGCGGCTCTCGATGCGATAGACGACGGTGGCGACTTCGCCCGCCCGCACCCGCACGCTGGGCACCTCGGGGTGGAAGTCCCAGGCGAGCCCCTGCGCCACGTTGGCGTCGAAGCGCACCTCGAACACCCGGTCGATGATCCGATCCGGCGCCACCGTGGCGACGCCCGGCGTGCCGCCGTAGCCCGTCGCCCGGCAGAACCAGTCGTAGAACGGCACCGAGGCATAGGCGAGCCCGCCCATCGCGCCGACGAGGCCGACGAGCGCCACCGCCACCCGCGCGTTGGCGCGGGCCGGGGAGGGGGGCGTCGGGCGCGGGCGTGGCGAGGTCATGGTCTCAGCCCTTACCCGGCAGGTGCAGGCCGAGCTTGGCCATGGTCACCACGTAGAAGAGCCCGACCAGCGCCGCGAGCACGAGCCCGATGGCGCGGTTGCGGGCGCGGCGGGCGCGCTCCTCCTCCGCCGTCAGGCGGCGGCCGGCGAGGATCGGGGAAGAGATCGGGGTCATCGGATGCCTCCGTGAGTTCAGATCGCCGCGACGAGCCGTTCGCCGGCGAGGACGGCGAAGAGCGTGAAGAGATGGAGGATCGAGAAGCCGAAGAGCCGCCCGCAGGCCTTGCGCGCCGCCGGGCCCGTGCGGGTGGCGAAGACGATGCCGGCGAGACCGACGAACACCGCACCGCCGACCGCCGCGACGATGCCGTGGACCGGCCCGGCGAAGCCGAGGCCCCAGGGCATCAACCCGACGGGGAAGAGCAGCACCGAATAGAGCAGGATCTGCAACCGGGTGGCGTCCTCGCCGGCGACCACCGGCAACATCGGCACCCCGGCTCGGGCGTAGTCCTCGGATTTCAACAGCGCCAGCGCCCAGAAGTGCGGCGGCGTCCACACGAAGATGACCGCGAACAGCACCACCGCCGGCCAGCCGACCGACCCGGTCGCCGCCGCCCAGGCGACCACGGGAGGGAGCGCCCCGGCCGCCCCGCCGATGACGATGTTCTGCGCCGTGCGCCGCTTGAGGATCATCGAGTAGACGACGACGTAGAAGAAGATGGTGAAGGCGAGCGCCGCCGCCGCCACCCAGTTGGCGGCGAGCCCGAGCGTCATCACCGAGAAGGCCGAAAGCGTCAGCCCGTAGGTCAACGTCTCTTGCGCCGTGACCCGCCCCGCCGGGATCGGCCGGCCACGGGTCCGGGTCATGATCGCGTCGATGTCGGCATCCCACCACTGGTTCAGCGCCCCCGACGCCCCCGCCCCGACGGCGATGGCGAGGAGCGAGACGAGCCCGAGAACCGGGTCGATCGGCCCCGGCGCCGCGATCATCCCGACGAAGGCGGTGAAGACGACCAGCGACATCACCCGCGGCTTCAACAGCCGCCAATAATCGCCCGGCTCGGCGAGCGAGACCCGCACTTCACTCTGGCGCCATCCGATGTCGGTCATGCGGGTGTTCCTTCACCACGGGGAGCGCGCGGCTCCGATCGTTCGTCCGTTCGGCGCGGCGCTTCGACCCACCGATCCGCCGAGCCCCCCTCTCCGTCTCGCCCCCTCCAGGGGGGAGGGGACGATGGGGAGAGGACCTCCGCATCATGACCGCCCGTCGTTGCGACACGGGAGGTCGATCGAGCCGGGCGACGGCCCGGAATGCCGATCTCGGTTTTGCGGAGATCGGCCGTTTCGGCGTCCCCTTCTCCCTGGGGGGGAGGGACGGGGACAGGGAGGTGGCTCGGCATCGCCGGATGCTTCCTCCCCTCCGGGCCTCGCCCTCTCAATGCCCGTCTTCGTCGTCCTCGAAGCGCGGCAGCGTCTCGAATTGGTGGAAGGGCGGCGGCGAGGAGAGGGTCCATTCGAGCGTCGTCGCCCCCACCCCCCACGGGTTGTCGCCCGCCGGGATCTTGTCGCGGAACGCCTTGATCACCCCGAAGAAGAAGATCAACACCGCGAAGCCCGAGATGTAGGAGCCGATCGACGACACGTAGTTCCATCCGGCGAACGCGTCGGGATAGTCGACGTAGCGGCGCGGCATGCCGGCCAGCCCGAGGAAGTGCTGCGGGAAGAAGATCATGTTGACGCCGATGAAGGCGACCCAGAAGTGCAGCTTGCCGATCGCTTCCGAGTACATGTAGCCGCTCATCTTCGGGAACCAGTAGTACCAGCCGGCGAAGATGGCGAAGACGGCGCCGAGCGACATGGTGTAGTGGAAGTGGGCGACGACATAATAGGTGTCGTGCAGCACCCGGTCGAAGCCGGCGTTGGAGAGCTGCACGCCGGTGACGCCGCCGACGGTGAACAGGAAGATGAAGCCGATCGCCCACAGCATCGGCGTGCGGAACTCGATCGAGCCGCCCCACATGGTGGCGATCCACGAGAAGATCTTCACCCCCGTCGGCACCGCGATCACCATGGTGGCGGCGACGAAATAGGCCTGCGTGTCGACGTCGAGACCGACCGTGTACATGTGGTGCGCCCACACCACGAAGCCGACCACGCCGATCGCCACCATCGCATAGGCCATGCCGAGATAGCCGAAGATCGGCTTCTTCGAGAAGGTCGAGATGATGTGGGAGACGATGCCGAAGCCCGGCAGGATCAGGATGTAGACCTCGGGGTGCCCGAAGAACCAGAACAGGTGCTGGAACAGGATGACGTCGCCGCCGCCCTCCGGCTTGAAGAAGGTGGTGCCGAAGTTGCGGTCGGTGAGCAGCATGGTGATGGCGCCCGCCAGCACCGGCAGCGACAACAGGAGCAGGAACGCCGTCACCAACACCGACCACGCGAACAGCGGCATCTTGTGCAGCGTCATGCCCGGCGCGCGCATGTTGAAGATGGTGGTGATGAAGTTGATCGCGCCGAGGATCGACGAGGCGCCGGCGACGTGCAGCGCCAGGATGCCGAAATCGACCGCCGGCCCGGGATGGCCGGTCGACGACGACAGCGGCGGGTAGGCCGTCCAGCCGCCGCCGAACCCGTTCGCCCCCGGCGGACCCTGGACGTGCATGGAGATCACGAGCAGCAGCAGCGCCGGCGGCAGGAGCCAGAACGAGATGTTGTTCATCCGCGGGAAGGCCATGTCCGGCGCCCCGATCATGATCGGCACGAACCAGTTGCCGAAGCCGGTGAGCGCCGGCATGACCAGGAAGAACACCATGATCAGGCCGTGGCCGGTGGTGAACACGTTGAACTGGTGCGGATCGGTGAAGATCTGCATGCCCGGGTTCTGCAACTCCATGCGGATGCCGATGGAGAGCGCTCCGCCGATGACGCCGGCGACGATGGCGAAGATCAGATAGAGCGTGCCGATGTCCTTGTGGTTGGTCGACATCAACCACCGCCGCCAACCGGTCGGGTGGGCGTGGTGATGGGCGGCACTTTCAATCGATTCGATCTGACTGTAGGCGTGAACGTGAGCCATCGGCGGTCCCTCGGGCGGGGGCGACGGGCCGGAGCACCGTCGCGGCGTTCGTGATCAGCGGGCGGCGAGGCGGATTTCGGCGGTCTCGACGTCGAGCGCCGCGGCGAGCCGGCGATAGGCGGCGTCGAGGTCCGACTTGGCGGTCTCGGCCCAGCCGGCGAACTGCTCCTGGGTGACGACCCGGACGGCGATCGGCATGAAGGCGTGGTCGCGCCCGCACAGTTCCGAGCACTGACCGTAGAAGACGCCGGTCTTCTCCGCCTTGAACCAAGTCTCGTTGAGCCGCCCCGGATTGGCGTCCATCTTCACCCCGAAGGCGGGCAGTGCCCAGGAATGGATGACGTCGCCGCCGGTGAGCTGCAGCCGGACGACCTTGCCGACCGGCACCACGACCTCGTTGTCGACCGCGAGCAGGCGCGGCTGGCGCACCGGATCCTTGCGCTTGTCGTCGGTGAGCATCACCGAATCGAAGCTGACCGGCTTCTTCTTGTCGGAGACGAGGTCGGTGTACTCGTAGCCCCAATACCACTGATAGCCGGTGACCTTGAGGGTCATGTCGGCCGGCGGTACCACCATCTCCTCGTAGAGCAGGCGGAACGACGGGATCGACAGGGCGACCAGGATCAGGATCGGCACCAGGGTCCAGGCGATCTCGAGCCCGGTGTGGTGGGTGGTGCGCGACGGCACCGGGTTGGCCTTGGCGTTGAAGCGCACCATCACCCAGATCAACAGGCCGAGCACGAACAGCGTGACCGGAACGATGATCCAGAAGGTGAAGCCGGCGAAGCTCTCGATGTGGTCGTGGACCAGGGTGGCACCCGGCTGGAGCCCGGTCTGCCAGGGCACCGGCTGTCCGGCCGCCAGGGCGGCGCCGGTCGAGGCGACCGACCCGAGGGCGGCGAGCCCGACGGCGAGCCGACGCGGGAGACGGGTGGAGAATGCGGTCGTCTTCGGAATCATCGTCTCGAGACCCCTCTTCTCATCCGTCGCGCCCGGCCGGTGCGAAGACGTCGACGGTCGGCTTTTCCTCCGTGGTCGCCCGGTCCGGCGGAGATCGTGTCCCCGCTCGCCGTTCGACCCGCCGCAGTCGTGTTGCGCTGCGACATTGCATCCGTCCGGATTTTGATCCAGATCAAAGACGCACACAGCATGTACACAGCTCTACGTACTGCGCAACCACCCGACGGGGTCTCGCCCCGACATTTCGTCTCGCCCGCGCCGCTTCGCCCGACGAACGCCACGATCCCGCGCCAGGAACGCCGTCGAGCCGTCGCCCGACGGCGCGCTGCGGGTCCATGCGGAAACACTGGCCTCGGCGGGTCGCCTCGGGCAGTTTCGCCGGGACGGCGGCGGACCGATTCGTCGTCCCGCCGCGGCGCAGGAAAGGAAGGCCCGGGACCATCCCGGCACGGAGACAGCAAGCGATGACCCATCCGACGATCACGCCGCGCCGCGCGGCTCTCGGCTCCGCCTTCGCCGGCGCCCTGCTGGCCCTCGCCGCCGCGACCCCGGCCTTCGCCCAAGGGGCGGTCAAGTCCCAGCACGCCGACTGGCAGATCCGCTGCGACACCCCGCCCGGCGCCAAGACCGAGCAGTGCGCCCTCATCCAGAACGTCACCGCCGAGGACCGTCCCAACGTCGGCCTGTCGGTGATCGTGCTGAAGACCGCCGACAAGAAGCAGAAGATCCTGCGCGTCCTCGCTCCGCTCGGCGTGCTGCTGCCCTCCGGCCTCGGCCTCAAGGTCGATCAGACCGACGTCGGCCGCACCCCCTTCGTCCGCTGCCTGCCCAACGGCTGCATCGCCGAGGTGGTGCTCGACGACACCCTGATCGATCAGCTGCGCAAGGGCACCACCGCCACCTTCATCGTCTTCCAGACCCCGGAAGAGGGCATCGGCATCCCGATCGCGCTCAAGGCCTTCAGCGAAGGCTTCGACAAGCTGCCCTGATCGCTTCCGGGTGATGTCCCGCGCCGACCGGTGGCGCCCGCCGTCGCGCCGTGTCGGGTGCGGCGGTCTTCCGCGCCCGCTGTTCCGCGGCCTTCCCGCCGCGGTGCGGTTCGGCCTATGATCCGGGCATGACGCTCCGGCCGCCCGTTCCGCCCGCTCTCCGCCATCCTCCCGCCCGGCCACCCGCCGCACGGGTGTCGCCGTGACTCCGGCGGTGCGCGGCCTGATCGCGCCCGGCGTCGCGGCGCTGGTCGTCGCGGCGATCCTCGCCGGCCTCGGCACCTGGCAGGTCCGCCGCCTCGCCTGGAAGACCGAGCTGATCGCCACCCTCGCCGAGCGCACCCGTCGTCCGCCGGTCGCTGCCCCGAGCCTCGCCGAGGCGCGCGCCGCCGCCCCCGAGGCGCTCGACTGGTTGCCGGTGCGCCTCACCGGACGGTTCCTCGCCGGCCCCGAAGCTCCGGTCCACGCCGTCCTCGGAGAGCCGCGCGGGCCTCGCGGCGGCCCGGGCGTCTGGATGATGACCCCCTTCGCCCGCGACGATGGTTCGCTGGTCTGGGTGAACCGCGGCTTCGTCCCCTCGCGCGGTCGCGATCTCGTCGACCACGCCGCCCCGCCCGAGGGCGAGGTGACGGTGACCGGCATCCTGCGCCGCCCCGAGCCGCGCGGCCTCCACACGCCGGCCGACGATCCCGCCCATCGCCTTTGGTTCGTCCGCGATCCCGCCGTGCTCGCCGCCGCGCAGGGTCTCGACGCCACCCGCCTCGCCCCCTACACCGTCGACGCCGACGCCGGCCTGACCCCGGCCTCCGGCCTGCCCCAGGCCGGCGAGACGCGGCTCTCCTATCCCAACGATCACCTCGGCTACGCCGTCACCTGGTACGGGCTGGCGCTCACCTGCCTCGGTGTCTTCGCCGCCTTCGCCCGTGCTCGCCTGCGCCGGTCGCCGCCGACGGCCTGAGCCGCCTTCCGATCGCTTGCCGGCCGCGGCGAAACGCGCGCGTCCCCTTGCTCCGGCGCGGGCGGGGGCCTAGTGTCCCGGCCGATTTCGCCGACGAACCGGGGTTGCCCGGGGTCGGGCCGCCGTATCTCACGACGAAGGGTGTCGAACTTGCGTTACGTCTCCACCCGTGGCGAGGCTCCGAGCCTCGGCTTCTCCGACGTCCTCCTCGCCGGCCTCGCCCGTGACGGCGGCCTCTACGTCCCGGCCGAATGGCCGACGCTGAGCGCCGAAGAGATCGCCGACTTCGCCGGCAAGCCCTATGCCGAGGTCGCCTTCCGCGTCATCTCGCGCTTCACCGGCGACGACATCGCGGCGAGCGACCTGCGCGCCATGATCGACGGCGCCTATGCCACCTTCCGCCACCCGGCCGTCACCCCGCTCGCCCAGCTCGGCCCGAACCACTTCCTGCTCGAGCTCTTCCACGGCCCGACGCTCGCCTTCAAGGACGTGGCGATGCAGTTCCTCGGCCGGGCGATGGACCACGTGCTGGCGAAGCGCAACAAGCGCGCCACCATCGTCGGCGCCACCTCCGGCGACACCGGCGGCGCCGCGATCGAGGCCTTCAAGGGCCGCGAGCGGGTCGACGTCTTCATCATGTACCCGCACGGCCGCGTCTCCGACGTCCAGCGCCGCCAGATGACCACCTGCGACGACGCCAACGTCCACGCCATCGCCCTCGAGGGCACCTTCGACGACGCGCAGGGCATTCTCAAGGGGATGTTCAACCACTTCTCCTTCCGCGACCGCATCGGTCTGTCCGGCGTCAACTCGATCAACTGGGCCCGCGTCGTCGCCCAGGTCGTCTACTATTTCGTCGCCGGCGTCGCCCTCGGCAGCCCGCATCGCAAGGTGTCGTTCTGCGTGCCGACCGGCAATTTCGGCGACATCTTCGCCGGATATGTCGCGGTCAAGATGGGCCTTCCGGTCGAGCGTCTGGTGGTCGCCACCAACGTCAACGACATCCTCCACCGCACCCTCGAGACCGGCACCTACGAGATGCGCGGCGTCACCCCGTCGATCTCGCCGTCGATGGACATCCAGGTGTCGTCGAACTTCGAACGCCTGCTGTTCGAGGCCATGGGCCGCGACGGCGAGGCGGTGAAGACCATGATGTCGAGCCTCGCCCAGTCGGGCGCCTTCACCATCCCCGACGGGCCGCTGGCCGAGATCCGCGGCCTCTTCTCCTCCGGTCGCACCGACGAAGCCGAGACCGCGGCGACCATCGCCGCGACGCTGGCCGACACCGGCCTCACGATCGATCCGCACACCGCCGTTGCGGTGGCGGCGGCGAAGCGGTTCCTCTCCGACACCGTGCCGATGATCACGCTCTCGACCGCGCACCCGGCCAAGTTCCCGGCGGCCGTCGAGGCGGCGACCGGCGTCCATCCGCCGCTGCCGGTGTGGCTCGGCGATCTGATGGAGCGCCAGGAACGCTTCACCGTGGTCGAGAACGACCTGATGGCGGTCGAGCGCTTCGTCGAGGAACGGTCGCGCGCCGTGAAGATCTGAGGCAGGATGGCGGGCCGGGGGCCACCCCGGCCGCGAGGGCTCGGCGACGGGCCGCGGGACGGAGACGCCGATGAGCGTGGAAGTGACCAGACTGGCGAACGGACTGACCGTCGCCACCGAGACGATGCCCCAGGTTCAGACCGCGTCGATCGGCGTGTGGGTCGGCGCCGGCTCCCGCTCCGAGGAGGCCCACGAGCACGGCATCTCGCATCTGCTCGAGCACATGGCCTTCAAGGGCACCACCAAGCGCTCCGCCCGGCGCATCGCCGAGGAGATCGAGGCGGTCGGTGGTGAGATCAACGCGGCGACCTCGGTCGAGAACACCTGCTACTACGCCCGCGTCCTCGACGACGACCTGCCGCTGGCGGTCGACATCCTCGCCGACATCCTCACCGACTCGGTCTTCGACCCCGAAGAGCTCGAGCGCGAGAGCCACGTCGTCCTCCAGGAGATCGGCGCCGCCAACGACATGCCCGAGGACGTCGTCTTCGACCTCCTCCAGGAGCGCGCCTTCCCCGA
>ERZ1645187.1565-NODE-1565-length-20982-cov-9.653653_pt1 | contig 20982 bp, 13 predicted proteins | sample MGYA00575352_ERZ1645187 | MGnify/ENA primary metagenome ERZ1645187 (study PRJEB40837, sample SAMN11349314) | freshwater sediment metagenome | isolation source: river sediment | host: Sediment | place: India: Wazaribad , New Delhi | collected 2017-02-21 ... | reverse complement strand
CTCACCTGCGACCCTATAGGCGGCCTCGTGCAGGCGCCCTGCATAGAGCGCAACGCCTTCGCCGCCGAGAAGGCCATGAACTCGGCCACCTACTCGCTCCTGGGCGACGGCAGCCACCTCGTCAGTTTCGACAAGGTGGTGAAGGCCATGAACCAGACCGGCCACGACATCCCCAGCATATACAAGGAGACTTCGGAAGGCGGCCTGGCCTCGCTGGACTACGAGGAGCGGGAGCGCGCCAAGTAACGGAGGCCGGAAAGCAAAAAGGCCCGGGAGGTCCCGGGCCTTTTTCACGCGCGCGCGGCCTCAGCCGACCATCTCGCCGAGGCTGAACATCGGCATGAACATCGCGATGACTATGGTGCCTATCACGGCGCCGAGGAAGATCATGATCAGCGGCTCCAGCATCGACGTCAGGCCCTTCACCGCGGTGTCGACCTCCTGGTCGTAGAAATCGGCTATCTTCGTGAGCATGTTGTCGAGGCCGCCGGTCTCCTCGCCCACGCTGATCATCTGGATGACCATCGGCGGGAAGATGTTGGCCTTCTTCAGCGGGTCCGCTATGCGGCCGCCCTCCTTGATGGAGTCGCGGCTGTTCATGATGGCCTGTTCTATGACCCTGTTGCCGGCGGTCTTGGCCACGGTCTCGAGGCCCTGCAGTATCGGCACGCCCGACTTCATCAGCGTGCCCAGCGTGCGGGTGAACTTGGCGATGGCCACCTTCTTGAGCAGTATGCCGAACACCGGCAGCTTCAGCGAGATGTCGTCGAGCTTCATCTGGCCCTTATCGGTCTTGGCCCACTTCTTTATGCCCCAGACCGCCAGGCCTATCGGCGGGATCATGAACAGCAGTTTGGCGCGGAGGAAATCGGATATCGATATGATTATCCGGGTCATGAACGGCAGTTCGGCGCCGAAACTGGCGAAGATGTCCTTGAAGATCGGTATCACGAACACGATCAGGAAGATCGTGATCAGGCCGGCGGCGCTGAACACCACTATAGGGTACATCAGCGCGCTCTTGACCTTGGCCTTCAGCGCCTCGGCGGATTCCAGGAAGCCGGAAAGGCGCTCCAGGATGGTGTCGAGTATACCGCCCACCTCGCCGGCCTTTATCATGGCGACGTAGAGCTCGGAGAAGGCGGTCGGGTGCTTCTTCATCGCGTCGGCGATGGAGAGGCCGGCCTCGATGTCGGTGCGCAGCTGGCCGACGACGGCGCGGAAAGCCGGGTTCTCGGCCTGCGCCTCCAGTATGGAAAGGCCCTGCACTATGGGCACGCCGGCGGACACCAGCGTGGAGAGCTGGCGGGAGAAAATGACCACGTCCTTGGGGTGTACCTTGGGTTTGAAGAAAGGCTTCTTCGCCGCGCCCTGCTTTATCTCCACGACGGCGAGCTTCTGCTCGCGCAGGCGGGCCATCGCCGACTTCTGGTCGGCGGCCTCGACGCTGCCCTCGGTCATCTTGCCCGAGGAGTCCTTGGCTTTATAGGCGAATTGCATTCGTCGTTACCCCCGCCCCGCCCGTCCTCAGCTGGCCACTGACAGCGATTTCTGCAGGAGCTTCTTGAGGTCCTCGGGGTCCGTGGAGCGGTTGACCGCCTCCTGGTAGCTGATCTTCTGCTTCTTGTACAGCTCGACCAGGGACTGGTTCATCGTGACCATGCCGAACTTGCCGCCGGTCTGGATGATGGTGGGGATCTGCTCGATCTTCTGCTCGCGGATCAGGTTCCTGACGGCGGAATTGGCTATCAGCACCTCGCAGGCGAGCGTGCGGCCGGTGCCGCTGGCCATAGGCAGCAGCTGCTGCGCGAACACGCCCTGCAGCACGAACGACAGCTGCACGCGGATCTGCTCCTGCTGGTGCGGCGGGAACACGTCGATGATGCGGTTGATGGTCTGGGAAGCGTCCGAGGTGTGCAGCGTCGCGAACACGAGGTGGCCCGTTTCGGCGATGTTCAGCGCGGCGCTGATGGTCTCGAGGTCGCGCAACTCGCCGATCAGGATCACGTCGGGGTCCTGGCGCAGCACGTGGCGCAGGGCCGCGCCGAAGGTCTCGGTGTCGGCGCCGACTTCGCGCTGGTTGACGATGCTCTTCTTGTGGGTGTGCACGTACTCGATGGGGTCCTCGATGGTGACGATATGGTAGTTGCGGTGCTCGTTGAGGTAGTCTATCATCGACGCGAGCGTCGTGGACTTACCCGAGCCCGTAGGTCCCGTGATCAGCAGCAGGCCCTTGGTCATCTTCATCAGCTCGTACACGACGGGCGGGAGGTTCAGCTCCTCGAAGGTCTTGTACTTGGAAGGGATCGAGCGGATGGCCGCGCCGACGACGCCGCGCTGGCGGTAGGCGTTCATGCGCAGGCGGCCCATGCCCTTGATGCCGAAGGCGAAGTCCAGCTCGTTGGTGGCCTCGAAGCGCTGGCGCTGCGCGTCGGTCATCAGCGAGAAGATCAGCGTCTGGCACATCTCGGGGGTCAGCTTCTCGAAAGGGGTCTGCACCAGGTCGCCGTCGATGCGGAGCATCGGCGTGGCTCCGGCCGTCAGGTGGAGGTCCGAGGCGTTCTTCTCGTGCATCATTATGAACAGCTCGCTCATTGTTACCATTATTTTAGGCTCCTGTTATAAGGCGTGAAAACTAGTCTACGTCCGACCCGGTGACGCGTATCACTTCCTCCACCGTGGTCATGCCAGCGAAAAGCTTGCGAAGGGCGGACTCGCGCAGGGTTATCATGCCGTTCTTGCGCGCCGCCTCTTTTATCTTGGAAACGTGCGCTTTCTCTATGATCAGCGAACGTATCTGGTCGCTCACTTCCAGTATCTCGTGTATACCCATGCGGCCCTTGTAGCCGGTCTTGGCGCACAGGTCGCAGCCCCTGCCCCTCGACAGGATGATTTTACCATTTTTAACGTTCTTATCAAGGATGGCGCGGGACACGCCGAGGCTGACCAGAAGTTCAGGCTTCACCTCGTAGGTCTCCTTGCAGTTCTTGCAGATGCCGCGCACCAGGCGCTGCGCCACCACCATCAGCAGCGTAGACGAGGTCAGGAACGGCTCCACGCCCATCATGCCTATGCGCGTGATGGCGCCGGGGGCGTCGTTGGTGTGCAGCGTGGAGAAGACGAGGTGGCCGGTCATGGCCGCGTTGATGGCGGTGGACATCGTCTCGAAATCGCGGATCTCGCCGACCATGATGATGTCGGGGTCCTGGCGCAGGAAGGAGCGCAGGCCGGCGGCGAACGTCAGGCCCACGTCGGCGTTCACCATCACCTGGTTTATGCCCTCGAGCTGGTACTCTATGGGGTCCTCTATGGTCACGATATTGACGTCGGGTTCGTTCAGCGTGGCGAGCGCGGAATAAAGCGTCGTGGATTTGCCGGAACCCGTCGGGCCGGTGATCAGGTTGATGCCGTGCGGGGCTTTGATGCACTTGGAGAAGATGGCCAGGTTCTCCGGCTCCATGCCCAGGTCCTCGAGCCTGAGCTTCAGTCCGGAGGAGTCGAGTATACGCATGACCACCTTCTCGCCGGGGCCGCACGGCAGGATGGACACGCGCAGGTCTATCTCGTGGTCGTCGATCTTGAGCTTGGTGCGGCCGTCCTGCGGCAGGCGGCGCTCGGAGATGTCGAGCGTGGCCATGATCTTCAGGCGGCTGATGATGGCGTTGTGGAACTTCTTCGGCGGCGAGGGCTGCGCGTGCAGCACGCCGTCTATGCGGAAACGCACCTTGGTGTCCTTGTAGGTGGGTTCGATATGGATGTCCGAGGCGTGCGCCTTGATGGCGGACGAGATGATCAGGTTGACCATCTGCACTATAGGCGCGGCCTCGCCCTTCTCCTCCAGGGAGATCAGGTCCTCGCCGCCGCCCTTGCTCGAATCCTCCTGCACCAGCGACACCTCGGTGGTGCCGCCGGAGGTCTTCTTCAGGATCTCGTCGAGGGCCTCCTTCGAGGTCTTGGAGCCGTAATTCTTGTCTATCGCCGCCGCGATGTCGGACTCGGCGCCGAACACCGGCTTTATGTCGTAGCCGGTCATCATCTTCAGGTCGTCGAGGACCACGATGTTCAGCGGGTCCTCCATCGCGACCTTCAGCTTGTTCTCGGCCTTCTCGACGGCTATCAGCCCGTAGCGGCGGGCTATGTTCTCGGGGATGATCTTTAGGATGTCCTCTTTGATCTCGCGGCCGTGCAGGTCCACGAACTCTATGCCGAACTGCTTGCTGAGGAACTCGAGGAGTTTCCGTTCCTCTATATAGCCTTTGTGCAGCAGCAGCTGGCCCAGTTTCCCCCCGCTGGTGCGCTGCATATCCAGGACCTCGTTGAGCTGGGCGGCCGTGATAAGGCCGGAGGTCACCAGCATCTCGCCGAGACGCTTGGATATGTTTATGGATATGCCTTTTTCAGCCATACTTTGCCGCGAAGAACGGCGGGCGAAGTCCGGGACCCGGCCTTCGCTCTCTATATGATACAAAATAGCGCCCGCGAGTTGACAAAAATCATTAACCGAGGCCGCGGGCCGGTCAGAACAGCTCTTCGTCGGACTCCTGGGCCTTCAGGTACTTCACCTGGTCGGAGCCCTCGGCGGAGGGATTCTCGAAACCGGTGGGTTCGGACTCGGAGCGCTGGGCGGCGGGGGCGTCGGGCAGAGGCAGTATCGGCACCTCGCGCGGCGCGGCCTTCACGACCCGCTTCGCCTTGGCGGCGGGCTTCTTCGCCGGGGCGGCGCTGGCGCTCCTGGCGGAGGAACTGTCGAGCAGCTCTATGGCGTTGTTGTTGATGCCGCGCACTATGTCCTGCTTCGCGGCGTCCACCTCGAACTGGTATATCACCGGGTCCTGCTTGGCCCTGAGCAGGCGGTACTGCACCACCAGTATGTCGCCGTGCAGCGGGGTGGCGGTCCATTCCTCCCTGGAACCGGAAGACGAGCCGGGCATGAACGAGTTCGCGAACCAGGTGGCGATGTTGCCGCGGCCGCCGGAAAGCTTGTATTCCTTCACTATGTCTATGGCCTTCTTTATGTTCTCGCCCGTGGGCTGCGCGGCGGCGGTCTGGGCCGCCGGCTGGGGCTCGGCCTGGGGTTCAGGCTGGGAGGCCGGAGCCGCGGCCTGGGCCGCGGGCTGCGCCGCGGGCTGCTCTTCGCGCCCGGCTTTGGCGGCGGTCTCGCCCTCCTTGGGCTCGAGCTGGCTGGTCATCGCGGAAGCCTTCTTCCGGGTGCTCATGTTCAGCATGGAGAACTCGGAGAGGCTGCCGCCCTCGCCCATGAAGAAGAAGCCGAGGCCGCCGGCGGCTATGCAGAAGAAGATGAACATCATCACCAGGAAAGCGGTCTTGCCGCCGCGGCGCTTGCGCTCAGGGGCCTTCGTCTCCGGCTTTACCTTTACCGGAGCGACCGGGATGCGCTGCGTTTTCTCCGGCGAGTCGGCCGGGGCCGCCTCGGCCGGCGCCATGGAGGCGGGCTGCTGGAAAGAGGGCGCGGCGGCCGGCGCGGCCGACGGCTGGAACTGGAAGCCGTGCTGTACGGCCTGCTGCGGCGCGGGCTGGAAGGCCGGGGCCGGCTGCGGCGCCGACTGGACGGTCTGGAAAGCGGGAGCGGCCTGGGGGACCGGGGCGGGCTGCGGCGCGGCGGCGGGCTGCACGCCGAAATCGTAGGTCGGGGGTTTCACGGGCTGGGGCTGGGCGGCCTCCTGCCTGGTCTCTATGCGGAACTGCTGCGAACTCTCCGGCCTGGCGGTCACGACGGTGAAATCGTAAACGAGGCCGCCGGCCTGCTGGGGCAGCGGCTCCATGGTACCGGGCGCCGCGGCGGCGGGAGCGGCGGCGGGCGCGGGTGCGGGCGCGGCCTCCGGTTTCTCCTCGGGCGCGCCGTAGACGTAGGCGGGCGCCTGGGTCTGGCCGAGGCTCTTGAGCTTGCGGCTGGTTATGCCGGCCTCGTCGGCTGACTCGCCGGCGGCGGGCATCTTCTCCAGCTTTATCTCGCTGGAGCGGGAAATGCTCTTGAAGGTCTTTATCTCCACCTCGGCGGCGGGGACCTCCTCCGGGGGAACGGCCGGCGCCGCGGGCTCGGCATGGGCGGCGGGCAGGGGCTTCGGCGCCGGCACGGCGTCCTCTTTCAGGGCCAGCTCCTCGCGCCTTATCTCCTCTATCTGCCTTATGGTCTCGGCCTTTTCCTTCAGGTCGGCCAGGTGGCGCACCTGCTCCAGCTCCTTCGCGCCGGTCTCCGTGCGGCCGAGTTCGGACTTCAGCTTCGCCTCGAGCTCCTGTATGCGCTCGCGGTCGCGCTTCTCCTCCAGCTCCTTCATCCGGATCTTCTCGAGGAGCAGGTTCTTCTCCCAGCGCGCGGCCTCCAGCTCTTCCTGTATGCGGGAGAGGCGGATGTCGAACTTCTCGGCCAGGTCGTAATCGGTCTCGGCGGGCTTGGCGGGGTTCTCTTTCCCCTCCTTGTAGGCGCCGAGTATGTTGTCGATGGTGTCCAGCAGGTCGCCGTAGGAAGGGTTCTGGCCCGGGTCCTTCACTTCCTCGAAATAACGGGCGGAGGCGTTGAAGCCGGTCTCGAACTCGTAGGCGCCGGACATCACGCCCGCGGTCACGGTGCGGCCGGTGCCTACGCTCATGGCGGTGGCTATCTCGGCCACCTGCGCGGCCGGGCGCCAGTCGCCGGGGTTGTCGCCGGTGGCGGTCTCGGGGCAGACAAGGCTCTCCTCGGCGAAAGCGGGCAGGGCCAGCATCTCTGCCGGCTCGTAGGGCCCTAGTATGTTGCCTTCGGAGTAGAACCAGTATCTCATAGTCTTAGGTTTAACCTGCTATGGAAATTCTACCAATCCCCTATTTAGGATTTGATTCAAACTTGTAACGAAAATGTTACAGCCCGCCAGGCTCCTGGCGGGCTGTACGGGGGGCGGCGGCCGGGCTTCAGGGGCGGCTTTCTTTTATAAGCTCCCTGGCGTGCTTGAGGCCCAGGTCGGTGGACTGGCGCTTGCCGCCCAGCATGCGGGCTATCTCGCGCTCGCGGTCCTCCGCGGCCAGCCTGCGCACGGATGCGGCGGCCACGCCGGCCTTCACGTCCTTCTCCACGAAGAAATGCGCGCCGCCGAAAGCGGCCACCTGCGGCAGGTGCGTGATGCAGAAGATCTGCTTGGAGCCGGCGAGCTTCGCCAGTTTCTCCCCCACCAGGCGGCCGGTCACCGCGCCCACGCCGGCGTCCACCTCGTCGAAGACCTGTACCCCTATATGATCCGCACGGCTGAGCACGGTCTTTAGCGCCAGCATGATGCGGGCCATCTCGCCGCCGGAGGCGGTGTAGCGCAGCGGCCTCAGCGGGTAGCCGGGGTTCGCGGTGAAAAGGTATTCCACCGAATCGCCGCCCGAGGAGGTCAGCGCGTTCTCGTCGTAGGCGCAGTCCACGGAGAACCGCACCTCCTTGAAGCCGAGCCCGTCGGCCTCCTTTATGATCTCGGCGGAAAGCTTCTTCGCGGCCGCCTCGCGCCTGTCATGCAGGGCGCAGGAGAGTTTCTCCAGCTTCGCGCGCGCGGCGGCGAGCTTGGTCTCCAGCTCGGAGCGGTCCAGCGTCAGGTCCTCGAGGCCGCCCACCTTGGAACGCAGTTCGGCGGCCTTCGCGATGACGGCGGGGATGTCGGCGCCGTACTTCTTCTTCAGGGACTTGAACTTCTCCAGCCGCGACAGCACGCGGTCCACCTCGGACGGGTCGCAGTTGACGGCCTTGGAGTAGGAACGCATCTCGCCGGCCAGGTCGGAGAGTTCTATAGCCGCCGAGGAAAGCCTGGCCGTGAAAGGGTCGGCCGTCTGGTCCACGGCGGCCAGGGCCTTCATCTTTTCCAGCGCCTTCTCGGCGGCGCCGGCGGCGTCGGCCAGGTTGCCGTGCGCCTCGCCGGAAAGGCTGAAGAGCTTCTCGGAGTTCTTGAGCCGCGGCCACAGCGCCTCCAGCTCCTCCTCCTCGCCTTCCTTCAGCTCCGCGGACTCTATCTCGCCGAGCTGGAACTTGTAGAGGTCCAGCAGCCGCTCGCGCTCGGACTCGGACATGGAAACGGCGTTGAGCGATTCCTCGAGTGAACGCGCCGCGGCCCAGGCGGCGGCCACGGCGGCGGCCTCCTTCTCCAGCCGCCCGTAGCGGTCCAGCAGGTCGCGCTGGGTCTCGGGCTTCAGCAGGCTCTGGTGCTCGTTCTGGCCGTGGAAATCGACGAGGCAGCCGCCCAGTTCGGAGAGCTGGGCCAGCGCGGCCGGCGAGCCGTTTATGGCGGCCCGGGTGCGGCCGCGCGGGTCGGCCTGCCGGCGAATCTTCACCGTGCCGCCCTTCGCGCCCCAGCGCTCGGCCAGGGCCGGCGGCAGGTTGTCGGCCTGGAACTCGCCCTCCACCTCGGCCGAGGCGGCGCCGGGCCGCAGTATGTCGGAGCCGGAGCGTTCGCCCAGCAGGAAGCCGAGCGCCGAAATTATTATGGACTTGCCGGCGCCGGTCTCGCCGGTGAATATGTTGAGGCCCCCGGCCGGCTCCAGGTCCAGCGAGTCTATGACCGCGAAATTCCTTATCGAGAGGCGCTTGAGCACTATCTCTCCCCCCAGCTCAGCTTGCGGCGCAGTATGTCGAAGTAGGAGAAGCTCTGCGGCGCCAGCATCTCGAAACAGCGCGGGTGGCGGCGTATCACCACCTCGTCGCCGGGCTCCAGCCTGAAGTTCTCCTGGCCGTCCATGGAGAGCGTGACCGCCTGAGGGCCATAGCGGCCGTTCTTCACGGCCACGCGCAGGTCGCCGGAGGCCGGCAGCACTATGGGCCGGTGCGTAAGCGTATGCGGGCAGATCGGCGAGAGCAGCACCACCTCGAGCTGAGGCATGACTATGGGGCCGGAGGCCGCCAGGCTGTAGGCGGTGGAGCCGCTAGGCGTGGACACTATCAGCCCGTCGCCGAAATACTCGGCGAGGAACTTGCCGCCGTAGGAGGCCAGCAGCGTGAAGGCGCGGGATTCGGGGCTGCGGATCACGCAGTCGTTCATCGCGGGCAGCGGGCCGAAGAGGTTGCGCTTGCCGCGGCGCACGCTGACGGAAAGCAGGCTGCGCTTTATCCTGTGGAAGCGTCCGGCGAGGAATTCGTCGACGCTGCCGAGGAACTCTTTCTTCTCGACGCCGCTGAGGAAACCCAGGCCGCCGGCGTTGATGCCCAGCACCGGTATACCTTTCGCGGTGACGTGGCGCGCCGCGTAAAGCACGGTGCCGTCGCCGCCCACGGCGACGGCCGCGTCGGCCGTCTTGAAATCGCAATACTCGTCGTTGACGCAGACCCGGCATACCTTGGCGCCGGCCGCCCGGAGGCGCCGTTCGATGGCGGCGGCGTAGGTCAGGGCCTTACGCCTCTTGGAGTTGTAAAAAAGGACCACGTTCCTTATCCTTTTCATACGGGATATGATACAAATTTTTACCGGCCCGGAGTGGCCAGTTCCGTCGTGGTCCCGCGGGCGCCCGCGGCCTCGGCCGCGCAGCCGGCGCCGCCGCAGTGCAGGCCGGCCCAGCCGCCGCCGCCAGCCACGCGCAGCCCGCCGATGTCCCAGCCGAAACTGTCCCCGGAGCCGGTATAACCCGCTCCGCGGCCGTCCCAGCGGCAGGAGACCTTCAGCCCGGCCCCGGCGGACTCGCCGGGCCACAGCCGGAGAGTCGGCGTGCCGGACCGGCCAAGCGAGTCGATCACGCGCCCCAGCGCCGGGGGACGCGGCCCGTACGGCAGGAACAGGTTGCGCACCTTCACCCGCCTGGCCAGTTCCCCGAGGCCGCTGAAATTGCGCGGTTCGGCGGAGGTGAGCAGCACGCCGCGCAGTTCCGTAGAACCCGCGGCGAGCACCGCGTCCGCGAGGTCGCGCCCGCCCAGGCCGGGGTTCACGAGGAAGAGACCCGCCGGCGTGCGGGCCAGCACGCAGCTGGTATTGGCGTCGCCGAAAAGGGTGGCCCCGTAGCCCGGGGCCGCGGCCGCCCGGCGCAGCGGCCCGGCCGAAACGAGGAGCAGCCCGGCGAAGGCGCAGGCGTAAAGCCAGCGCCCCCGGAAACCGGCCAGCGGGGCGTGCAGCAGCACCAGGGCCAGCAGCAGGCCGCCGGCCACGGTCCAGCCCGAAGGCTCCGGCACGTTCACCGAGGCGAAAGGCAGGGCGGCGAAGAACTTGACGGTCTTTATGAAAAAGGCGAAGAAGACCGAACTCAGCTTGGCCAGCGGGGCGAACAGCGCCGTGCCGTAAGCCCCGGCGAGCAGGAAGCCCGAGGCCATCGCCAGGCCGCTGGCCGGCACCAGCAGCATGTTGGACAGCGGCGACACCAGCGAGACGCGGTGGAAATAATAGGCCAGCAGCGGGTAAAGGCAGAGCTGGGCGCAGAGGCTCACCAGCAGGGTGGCGCCGGCGCGGCCGGCCCAGCCGCCTGGCAAATAGCGTCCCCAGGCCGCCATGCCCACGGTAAGGCCGTAGGCGGCGAGGAAGGACATCTGGAAACCGGCGTCGAAGAGCGAGCGCGGCGAGACGGCCAGCACGAAGAGCGCCGCGGCCGTCAGGGCGTGGAAGGCCCCGGCCTCCCGGCGGAAAACCCAGGCGGCCAGGCCAGCCGCGAACATCAGGTAAGCCCGCACCAGCGGGGTGTCCAGGCCGGCCGACAGCACGTAGAAGCCGGCCAGGCCAAGCGCCGCCGCGCCGGACCAGCGGCGGCCCAAGCGCAGCCTCGAGCAGATGAAATAGACCACGGCCACGATGAACCCGACGTTGGAGCCCGAGGCCACCAGCAGATGCATGGCGCCGGAATCGCGGAAGGCCGCCTTGAGCTCAGGCGGCACGGCGCGCTTCTCCCCCAGCACCACGCCGCCCATCACGGCTCCGGCCTCAGGCCCCAGCGCGTCGTCGAAGGCGCGCAGGGCACGCGCCCGCCAGGCCCTGGCCAGCCTGACCGGCGCCGGGGCCGGCCGCTCTACGCCGAGGTCCAGCGCGCGAGCCTCCGCCTCCACGCCGCGCCGGGCAAGGTAGGCGCCCCAGTCCAGGCCGCCGGGCGCACGCGCCCCGCGGGGTTCGGACAGCTCGCCGATGAACGATACCGCGTCGCCGTAAGAGCAGAGGCCGGCCTTGGCCCGCACCATCAGCGAGGTGTCCAGAGGGGCGCCGTAGACGCTGGTGACGCGCAGCTCAAAGCGCTCGCCGCCGGGCGCGGCGGCCGGGTATTCGGCGACCCGCCCCTGTACCGGTACGGAGTTGCGCGGCAGGTCGAAAGGCAGCCGCGCGGGCGGCTTCAGCACGCGCCCGCGCAGCAGGAAGAGGCCGCCGGCGTAAAGCGCCAGCAGCAGGAACAAAGGCCTGCGGTAATATGAGAACCGCAATGGGATCCCCCCGTATACGAAGCCGCCCCCGCGGCTATATCTTCATCCGCCCCTTCAGCGCGTAGCCCAGCGTGACCTCGTCCATGTAGTCTATGTCGCCGCCCAGCGGCACGCCGTAGGCTATGCGGGTGATCTTGCCGACATAAGGCTTCAGCAGCCTTATCAGGTACATCGCCGTGGCTTCGCCGTCGGCGTCGGGGTTGGTGGCCAGTATGACCTCCTTCACCCCGCCGTCGGACGCGCGCACGCGGTCCAGCAGTTCCTTCATCTTTATGTGCTCGGGCAGCACTCCGGCCACCGGCGACACCGCGCCGTGCAGCACGTGGTAAACCCCGTTGAAACTTTTGGCTTTCTCTATCGCGGCCAGGTCCTGCGGGCGCTCCACCACGCAGATCGCCGAGCGGTCGCGGCCGTGGTCGGAGCAGACCGGGCACAGTTCGCCCTCGGCGTAGTTGAAGCATTCGCGGCAGTAGCGCACCGAGGCCTTAACCTCGCGCAGCGCCGCCACCAGGTTCTCTATCTCCGGCTCCGAGGCGCGCACCACGTAAAGGGCGAAACGCTCGGCCTGCTTGGGGCCGACGCCGGGGAATTTGCGGAAAACGCCTATGATCTTTTCGAGGGCTTTCATGCCTTTACTTTATCTTGTTGACCCTGGAGATGCGGCCATGGAAGACCTTGGAGAGGTGCTTGAGCTCCGGCTCGGCGCCGGCCTGCACCTCGCGCGGCCCGCCGGTCTTGCGGGGCGCCTGCGGCGCCTCGGCTTCGTCGGGCGGTTCCTCCATCACGGTCTCAACCCCCTCGTCGGAAGGCTCCGGGGCCTCCACCGTCTGCGCGGCCTGTACCGGCGCGGCGGAATATTCGGGCGACAGGGTTATATGGCGTCCGGCGAAGCGTTCCAGCATGGACTCCAGCTCCGGCCGGGACTTCTCTATCATCGAGGTCTCAAAATCGTTGCCGCTGAGCAGCCGCCAGCGGGCGTCGTTCTCGAAGACCAGCTTCACGGAAAGCATGATATTGTACAGCGCGGGCTTGTGCGCGGAGACCTGGCCAAGCAGTTTCTTCCAGGCGTCGGCGGGCGCCGCGCCGGGCGAATACGGACGTTCCGGGGCGGGCGCTCCGGCGGCGGCCGGCGCGGGAGCAGGGGCCTCGGGGCGGCTCAATTCATTTTTTTTTTGCGCGGGTGCGGCCGCGGGGGCCGCGGCCGGCGCGCCGGAGGCGGCGCGGCCTTCGAGCCCTTCCAGCCTCTTTACCAGGCCTTCCAGGTCCTGCGGCGTCTCTATCAGGGTGAAAAGGCCTATCTCGGCGGCTATCGGCAGCGAGTCGGAATGCTTTATCTCCTCGACTACCACGTTCACCTTGCGGGACAGCCGGGCCAGGAGCTGCGCCGGGGTGCCGGCGGGCAGGCCCTTGAGCGGTTCTTCGCCGGGCCTGAAGCCCTGCGCCGCCAGGAAGGCCTCGGCCAGCACGTTGCGCAGCTCGCGCAGCGCGGCCAGCGGGTCGTAGCCCTCGGAGTTCATCCTGTCGAAAGCGGAATGCAGGGCGGCGGCGTCGCGCTTAACGAGCGCCAGCGCCAGCGAGTTCACCACCTCGGAGCCGGGCTGGCCCAGCAGCTCGCTGACCACCGCGGAAGTTATCTCGCCGCGGCCGAAGGAGGCCGCGCGGTCCAGCATCGTCAGCGCGTCGCGCATGGCGCCGCCGGCGCCGCGGGCTATCAGCCTGAGCGCCTCGGGTTCGGTCTTGAGCTTCTCGGCGTCGGTCACCGCCTTGAGGCGGGCGGTTATGTCGGCCTCGGAGATCGGGCGGAAGCGGAAGCACTGCGAGCGGGAAAGTATGGTGGCCGGCACCTTGTTCTGCTCGGTGGTGGCCATGATGAACACCACGTGGGCCGGCGGCTCCTCCACGGTCTTTAAGAGCGCGTTGAAGGCGCCGGTGGAGAGCATGTGCACCTCGTCGAGGATGTAGACCTTGTACTTGTCGCGCGACGGCGCGAAAGCGGCCTGTTCCACGATGACGCTGCGGACCTTGTCCACCTGCGTATTGGAGGCGGCGTCTATCTCTATGACGTCGAGGGACTTGCTCTCGGTTATCTCAAGGCACGACGGGCACTTGCCGCACGGCGCGCCGTCCTTCGACGGGTGATGGCAGTTGAGGGTCTTGGCGAGTATGCGCGCTATCGTGGTCTTGCCGCAGCCGCGCTGCCCGTAGAACACGTAGGAGTGGGCTATGCGGCCCAGCTTCACGGCGTTCTGCAGCGTGGTCTTTATGGTCTCCTGGCCCATCACTTCGGTCAGGTTCCCTGGGCGGTACTTGGTGGCTAGATTTTCGTAGGGCATATACGTCTCGCTGCTCAAAAGAACGGCCCGGGGCGCGGGGCCCCGGGCGTTAACGGACCTTTAGAACTTCACGCCGGCGCCGAGCGATATGAAGCTGTCGTTGCCGCTGCCGTCGTTGAAGATCTGGTAGGCGATGTTGGCCGAGACCATCTTCAGGTCCACGTAGGCGCCTAACAGGTAGGCGTTGCTGTTGTCCACGCCGCCCTTGTACTTGGTGCCGGTGTAGGACACGTAAGGGGTGAGCATGGGCACGGTGGCCGGTATGTCGAGCTTCACGTTGACGCTGGACTTGGGGTTGGCGCCGTAGGCAAAGGAGTGGCCGGGCACCGGGTTGATCAGCGCGTTGCCTTCCTTGTCGCCGTAGGTGTAGCCGGTGTAGGAGGCGGACAGGTTCACCATGAAGATCTTGGCGCCGGCGAACAGCGAGCCCTGGCCCTGGTTGGTCTTGAACTCGGTGCTGGCCACGGTCTGGGTGTGCGCGGTGTACTTGGCCGAGACGCCCACGTCTATACGGGTCACGCCGTCGCCGCCGCGGGCCGCGCCGCGCGAGCCGGGACCGGCAAGGCGGGCATGGCCGCCGCCGGTCGGGGACAGGGAAAGGGTGAAGTCCGCGCCGGCGTACTGGTTCTTATAGGAGCTGTTGTTGGCGGCGGGGCCGTAATCCGTGTCGGGGGTCATGCCGGCTTCCACGCCGAGCGTGTAGACCTCGGTCTCCTTGGCCACGCGCAGGCCGTAGCTGCGCAGGGTCTTGTCCAGCGCGTCGGAGGTATAGGAGGCCATCGAAGGCTCGAAAGCCAGGCTGTCGCCGCCTATGACCAGGTCCAGCTTGGTGCCGCGGTAGCCGCCGGGACCGGTGACACCGCTGACGCCGCCGTCGAAGTAGAGTGCCGAGGCGTTAAGGCCGAGAGCGGCCACCAGGGCCATGGAACCTATGATCTTTTTCATCTTTTTCCCCTTAATTGACGTTTAACGGATGCTGCGCGCCGGCCAAGGCCGGCCCCTCAAGATACAGGTCTATTATACGATTTTTGCGTCCCCCATAAACAAAAGTCCCGCGGGCTTTCCCGCGGGACTTTCACCGGGCCTGGGGTCTTTACCTAAGGCCGCTGGTCACGGTGTCGTTGCAGCCGGCTGGCAGCGTGATGTTAGCGTTCCTCTTCTGGCAGAGGCGCACGAAGTCGCAGGCTATGCCGGCATTGGTCTTGTAACCGCGCAGCGCCTTTTCGGGGGACAGCAACGGGTCCAGCTGCTTGCCCATCCCGGCCACGCGGTCGGATTCCTGCACGCTGCAGTCCCTCTGCATCTTGGCGCTGAAACCGCCGGTTGCATTGCTGCAGTCGGCTATCGTATCGGCCGCCACTTCGGCCTCCTTGACCTGGGCCGGGGTCATTTTCCAGGGATTGCGGACGGCATCCCTGGCCATCGTCTCTACCTGTTCCTTGGTAAGCACCGGGGTGGTGGAGGCGGCCGCGGTATCAGCAGGCTTGTCGGTTTGGTCGCCGTTGGCCTCGGGCTTATTCCCATTGCCGCCGGCATTGGCCGTCGTCATCTTCAGTTCAGCCTTGAAGTCGGCCATCATCTTGGAGATGCTGTCGGCGGCCTTCTTATGACCGGAGGCGGTCTGAGTGATGAACGAGATATCCTCCGCCAGCTCGAAGTTGCCGCGCCTGGTGGCGGCTACCATGTGGTCTTCCATGGAACCCTGCTGGCCGGTGAACGCCTCCGGCTTGGAGATGGCCAGCTTGGGGCTCACGGCGCTCCAGTTGGATATCTCGGTCTTGTTGGCCGGCTCGTCGTTCAGGTTAGGGTCCTTCGTGACGGTTTCCGGCTGTATGCCGCGGGCCAGCACCACAGAACCGACTATGGTGTCGCCGGCAGGGGAGCCCCAGAGCTTGGCCAGGGCCTCGCGCATGGCCGGGGCGGTGGCCTTCTTGGCGTCATCGCCCATACCGGCGGACAGGTTCTGGGCCTTGCTGGCCAGTATGCCGCCGTTCTTGCGCAGCGCGTTGACCTTGGTTGAGACCAGTACGCTCTGGTTGCGGTAGAAGCTCACCGACTTCATGATCATCGTGATGTCGGGCCTGATAGCGGCCAGGGTCCCGGCGCTGGCCTTCACCTTGCCCTGCATTTCCTTAAGGTTCTTGACGGCCGCGGAATTGTCGCTGAGGTCAGCCTTCAGCTTCTCATCCTTTACCTTGAAGTACTCGGCCGTTTCACGGTTGGCGAGTGTCCAGGTTATCTTTTCGTCCACGGCTTTAACATCGGCCTCGGCGGCACTTACGGCGGTGTTGGCCTCGGTAACCGTGGCGTTCAGCGTATTGATGCTGCCGTTGAAGGTCTCCACGGACTTATCCACGCCGTCCAGTATGGCTGGCAGGTATTTGGAACCGGCCATCAGCAGGGCCACGCCATCGGCGGCCGCCTTATTGTACTTGTGCATCTTCTCGGCGTTAGGGCTGGACTCCTTCCCGAGGGAATCGGCGTCCCGCACGTTGGCCAGCACGGCCAGCAGCTGGGTGTCGAAGTCCTTGAAGACAGCGGACACCTGCTGGGTGGTCACCGGGTTAGCCACCGTAGTCGCGGCCGCACCGCCGGTACCGCCGTACTGGGCCATGATCTTATCGTAGGAGCTCTTGGACATGGCCAGGCAGGGGCACTGCGAAGTGCCGTATTTCAGCCAGGTGTCAAAGTCCTTCGTATCGGAGGACTCGATCATCACCACGGTATTCTTATATATGGCGTTTTCGTTGTTGTTGCAGTCTTTCGAGGGGTCAGCCTTGGTAAGACAGACGTAGGAGGGGCCGGCGCCGCCGCCGCCCAGGCCGAAAGCGCCACCGACATACTTCTCGATGACCTTGCCCAGCACGGTGCCCACGGACGAGACCACGGCGCCTACCAGCTGCTTCTTGATCTCGTACTTCTTGTACATCTCCCATTCCAGGGCCTTCTGCATGCGGGTCTTGGCCGCCATCTGGGCCAGCGACTCGCCGCTCTGGGAGTGCCTGTCGGAGTTGTTGGAATTGGTGGCGTTCTTCACCTTCTCGGAATCCTGGCCGGCGCCGAGGCCGCCGCCGCCCTTGCCTATCTCCACGGAGTCGGCCGCGGCCTTGTCCAGGGAGCGTATGGCGGAATCGCCGCTGAAGTTGCCCGCGGCCTTGTCGGCGGCCGCGCGCAGCTTCTCGAAGGCGCCCTTGGAGGCGCTGTTGGGGGTGCTGGAGGCCACGCCCTTATAGCCGGCTACGGCCACCGGGCCCACCATGGAGCGCTTGGCGCTCTTGGCGGAGGCGGACTTGGCGTCCTCTATGATCTTGCCGCCGCCGAGCTGGCCGCTGGTGCGGCTGGTGCTGCCGTCGCCGAAGAAGGAACCGGCCATGCGCAGCGCGCCGTTCATGCGGGGGATGGGCGTGGGCGCGCCGGTGTTGGCGGCGGCCGCGGAGAAGGAATTACGGGCGGCTTCCTTCATGGAATCGCGGTAGTTCTCGACCGGGGCGCTCTGCGGGGGCGTAAGGGCCACCGCCGGCTGCGCGGGCTGCGCGCCGAGTATCAGCGAGGCGGGGTCGCGCGAGCTCAGCGGGGTTATGACCTCGCCGGAACCGTCGGGCGAGCCCTGGCTCAGGGCGTTGATGCCGGGCTCGTAGAGGCCGGAACCGGCGCCGGCGCCGGCCGCGTCGCGGGTGCCGAAACCGCCCTCGAGGAGGTTATCCTTGGACGGCTGCGACATCATGTACTCGGCCACTGGCACCATCACCAGTACGCTGAGGCCTATGCCGACGAAGGCCATGTCCTTGCGGGACAGGTTCTTCAGGCGGTCCATTATGCCGCCGGCGGTCCGGGAGAACATCGGGCCCTTGCCGAAGGCGGAAGTTTTTTTGAACGGCGACGAGATGCTCGGCGTCACCGGGGCACCTGCCTTTTTTTCATCATCGTTCTCATTAAAGAAGTTCATAACCGCCTCCGGATACTGTTTTAAACTCGGAACCAACCTCGACGCAATACGGACCCTTATACATTTTACCGATTATAATCTACCTAATATCGACGCCGCAGCCAAGTGTCATTTGGCCCCGCGCGGTCTGGGCCTTTGGGCCTAAACGCCGGCCCGGCGCGCGCAGTCAAAAAGCCCGACGTAAACCCCGGCGCAGCCTTACCGGGCTGCGCCAAGAAAGCTCCCGCCGCCTGCACCCCGAGAAGCCCTTCCGCGTTGCAACGGGACCTTCCCCTCAGGTCTACTTCGGGCCCTACCCCTCCGGCGGTCATTTACCGCCGGCCAGCATACTCATGAACGAAGACACCATGTCGTTTATCTTGCCGAAAAGCGAGACGTTGCCGAGCAGGAAGGACATGCCCAGCAGGGCCAGGCCTATGCCGCCGAACAGCAGGCCGACCAGCAGTATGATCAGCACCAGCGCCAGGAAGCACTTCCACTTGGAGCAGGGCTTTATGCGCATCGAGGAGATGCGGCCGCAGTCCATCTTCTCGCCGGAGCTCTGGCAGGCCGCGGCCAGCGCGGCGCTGTTGGCGTTGTAATCCTGGCAATAATAGACCATCCGGGATATCTTGGAGTTCCAGGCGCCCACGCCGCCGCTGCAGCACTTGGGCGGCTTGCCCAGGCTGTTGCCGATGGTGTCGAGCTGCCTGGCGTCCTCGGATATCCGGGGGCTGTATATGCCGTCGGCCTGCTGGCAGGCCTCGGCCTCTTCCTGTATCTTGGTCACGCCGTTCATCAGGTCGCCGGCGAAGGCGGTATCAGGCACCGCGGGGGCGGTCTCGTCGGTCTGTATCACCGGCAGGTCTACGTCGTTGCCGTCGTAGGTGGAGCCGGTATAGGCGGCCTGGTACTCCAGAGCCGAGTCCTTGGACTTGTAGGCCGCGCCGGTCATGGTGAAGGTCTCGGCCAGCTGGAACATAGGCTTCTTGGAGTTCAGCTTCAGGTCCATCTTGTTGGTGCTGGTCCTGTAGCCGACGTTCTTCCACGAGAAACCGGAGACCTTGCCCATCTTCTTGGTCTTCACGCGCGAAGGGCCGCTGGGCACGGGCACCCTGCCTGAGGCGTCGCTCATGGCCTTGGAATACATGCCGGAACCGCGGCCGGCGACGGAACCGCCGCCGGTCATCATGGTGCGGTTGAGATAAGGTGCGGAGCCGGAGGCCGACCCGCCGCTGAAATTGCCGGCCAGGTTGGTGCCCATCAGGTCGCCGTAAAGTCCGCTGCCGTCGGCGCGGGCCAGCGCGCCGCTTATATCCACGTCGGCGCCGTCGTCGCCGCGCCTCTTCTCCTCGTCGTTCACCGCGCCGGCCACCTGGTCCGGGCGGCGGTGCATATTGGCGCCGTCCTTGACCTGCGGCGGGCCGAACAGGTCCGCGTTGCCGCCGCGCAGCATGGCCAGGCCGGAAGCGCCGTTGGACGGCTTGGCGGTGGCGTTGATGGTATTGAGGAACTTGGCCCACACAGAGTTCTGCTCGCTCTCGGCCGCGGCCCTGTCCATGGCGGCCTTGAGGGCGTCGTTGTTGGAATACTTCAGGCTCAGCGAGGCCACCATGTCGCCCATGCCGATGCCGCGCAGGAAGGCCGACACGCCGGGCAGCTCTATCATGCTGGCCAGCATCTCGCCGGAGATCACGAAAGGCATGGACAGGAGCACGACGACCAGCAGTATGGAAACGTACTTGGCCCTGCCCCTGAAGATGAAAAGCAGGGCGGCCAGCACGGATTTGCGTTTATGTTTTTCTACGAACTTGCTGCCCATAAGACCTCCACCCGGCCCGTCCGCCGCCGCGGACTAATATTACGCGCCCCGAAGCAACCTTTCTCTCACGTCCGATGCCGCCGGGGCTGACCCCGGCGGCACGGCGCTATCCCCCAAAAGAACTCAGCTCAACATCGACGTTATCAGCGCCAGAACGCCGGCGCCGGCCAGCCACCACAGCGGGGTCAGCCAGGTCGGGGGTTTCTCCATCATCGCGCCCACCGCGCCGCCAACCGTGGCCAGGCCTCCCAGCATGTACAGAGAACCGATCAGGGCCTCCGTTTTCATCAGGCTGATAGCTTTCACTACCACCATCATCGCCATGGCTATCGCCGCGGCGCAGAGGGCCATACCGAGAGCGTACAAGAAACCGCCGATGTACGGGGTGTTCTTAAGCTTGATCAGGGCGTAACCGACGAAAGAGAGCATCACGGCCATCATCAGCTGCGACTTCAGGCTGGCCAGCAGGCTCTTCCACGGGCTCTCGTCCGTCGGATTGCTGGCGTCGGGCACGCTTACGTCGCCCTCGGCGCCGCCGCCGGTGGAGGACCCCGCGTTGTCAAGCGAAGGGGTGTTCACTATGCCGGCCCCGCCGTCGCTGACGCCGGCGCCGCCGTCGGCCGCGCCGTCGGGGGTGGTGCCTTCCCAGGCCTTGTCCTGCGTGGAGCGCAGCGAGTCTATGTTGTTGCCGGTATAGGACTTCTGCGTGGCGCGCATCGCGCTGAGCTGGTTCCTGGCCTTGGAACCCTGGCTGGTATACTTGCCGCCCTTGGCGGAAGTGACCTGCGGCTTATAGGAGCCCTTCATCGACAGCATCTTGTTCTTGCGCTGGTCGAACTTGGGCATCGCCGAGAAACTGTTGCCTATGCTGGTGAAGCCGGTCTTGCCGCCGGTGGAGCCGGAGTTGAACTTGTTGCCGAAACCGCCCATGCCGGAGAACTTGTTTGAACCGCCGCCGAGCGAGCTGGTAAGCGAGCCGCCCATCGCGCCCTGCAGTTTCTCCGCCATGTCGCCGGACAGGCCGCCCTCGCCGGGCGCGCCCTGATCCGCAGTACCCTCGGCGGCAGCGGGCTCGGGTTTCTGCTCGGCCTGCTTGTTGGCGGCCGAGGCGGTGGCGTTCTCGTCGAGTGAGATGGCGCCCTTGTTGGTGTCCTTGAACATCTCCAGCGAGGAACCCTGGTTGGCCGCCTGGCTGCGCAGTATGGCCGGCACGTAGTTATCCGGGGTCTTGCCGGAACTGAACGAACTGTTGTTCTGCGGCAGCGTCGAGGAGTTGCGCGCCACGTACAGGCCGCCCGCCACGGCCACTATGGCCACGGTGGCTATAAGCCCGGCGTTGCCGGCCAGGAAGCCTCCCAGCCCGGCGGAGCCGGCGCCTATCTTGGCGGTGCCGAGGGCGCGGCCCACGTTCATGGCCGAGGGGTTTATCCCCGCCTCGCCCATGGCGCCGCGGGAGCCTACGCCCAGCCGGCCCCTGAGCCAGCCGAGTATGCCCCGCTTCTTCTCTTTCTTTTCCTTAAAGTTTATTTCAGGCAGATTCTCGTTCATAACTCCTCCC
>ERZ1645187.1564-NODE-1564-length-20992-cov-124.922338_pt1 | contig 20992 bp, 16 predicted proteins | sample MGYA00575352_ERZ1645187 | MGnify/ENA primary metagenome ERZ1645187 (study PRJEB40837, sample SAMN11349314) | freshwater sediment metagenome | isolation source: river sediment | host: Sediment | place: India: Wazaribad , New Delhi | collected 2017-02-21 ... | reverse complement strand
TCCCACATGTTGGTGTCGCAGATCAGCGCCAGGTCGTGGGAGAGTTCGGCGGCGTTGGCCTTCAGGAAGGGCTCCAGCGACGGTGAACCGCTCTCCTCCTCGCCCTCGAGCAGGATCGTCACCTTCACCGGCAGGCGGCCTTCCTCGGCGATGAGCGCGCGGACCGCCTCGATGAAGATCAGGAACTGGCCCTTGTCGTCGGCCGAGCCGCGACCGGTGATCACCTTCACGCCGTCGCGATCTTCGATCTTCGGATCGAAGGGATCGGCGTTCCAGAGGTTCAGCGGATCGACCGGCTGGACGTCGTAGTGGCCGTAGAAGAGGACGTGGCGGGCGGGGTCGGCGACCGCGCCGGTCCAGTGCGCGACGACGATCGGATGGCCGGGGGTCTCGCGCAGGGACGCCTCGAAGCCGAGGCCGGCGAGTTCGGCGACGCACCACTCGCCGGTGCGGCGGACCTCGGCGGCGAAGGCCGGGTCGGCGGAAATCGACTTCAGGCGGATCAGATCGAAGAGCCGGGCGAGGCTCTGGTCGAGACCGGCATCGATACGGGCGAGGGCGCCGTCGAGGGACATGGGTGAACTCCGTTGATGGATCGGACGGCTCAGCGCTTGAACAGCGATCCGAGCACGCCGCGGACGATGGCGTTGGAGATCTGACGGCCGGCGGCGGAGGCGGCGGAACGGGCGGCCGACTTGACGATCGCCTCGCCCAGCGTCTGCGAACGCGGGCCGCCGGTCTTCATGCCGGCGATCGAGCCGACGGTCTCGAGGATGCCGTCGAAGAAGCCGCCGCCGGACGCCCCCTCCCCGCCCTGAGGCGCGGGAGCGGCGCCGCCGGCGGATCCGACGACCTTGCCGCGCAGCTTCTCGTAGGCGGAGAGGCGGTCGATGGTGTCGTCGTAGCGGCCGGCGAGCGGCGAGGTGTTGACCAGCGTCGCCCGTTCGGTCGGGGTCAGCGGCCCGACGCGCGCCTCGGGCGGGCGGACGAAGGTGCGCTGGACCACCGAGGGCACGCCCTTGCCGTGGAGCATCGACACCAGCGCCTCGCCGACGGCGAGCTCGGTGATCGCGGTCTCGGTCTTGAACTTCGGGTTCTGGCGGAAGGTCTCGGCGGCGGCGCGTACCGCCTTCTGTTCGCGCGGGGTGAAGGCGCGGAGCGCATGCTGGACGCGGTTGCCGAGCTGGGCGGAGACCTCGTCGGGCACGTCGAGCGGGTTCTGGGTGACGAAATAGACGCCGACGCCCTTGGAGCGGATCAGGCGGACCACCTGCTCGACCTTGTCGATCAGAGCCTTCGGCGCCTCGTCGAAGAGCAGGTGCGCCTCGTCGAAGAAGAAGACCAGCTTGGGCTTCTGGAGGTCGCCGACCTCGGGCAGTTCCTCGAACAGTTCCGACATCAGCCACAGCAGGAAGGTGGCGTAGAGGCGCGGATTGGCCATCAGCTCGTCGGCGGCGAGCACGTTGACGCGGCCGCGGCCCTGCGCGTCGGTGGCCATCAGGTCGGCGATGGCGAGCGCCGGCTCGCCGAAGAACTTCTCGGCGCCCTGCTTTTCGAGCACCAGGAGCTGGCGCTGGATGGTGCCGACGGTGGCCTTGGAGACGTTGCCGTAGTCGACGGTGAGTTCGTCGGCGCGCTCGGCGACGTGCGACAGCACGGCGCGCAGATCCTTGAGGTCGAGGAGGAGGAGGCCCTCCTGATCCGCGAGCTTGAAGACGATGTTGAGCACGCCTTCCTGGACCTCGTTGAGGTTCATCAGGCGGGCGAGGAGCAACGGCCCCATCTCGGAGATGGTGGCGCGGATCGGATGACCCTGCTTGCCGAAGAGGTCCCAGTAGACGACCGGAAACTTCTTCGGCTCCCACTCGAGGAAGCCGATCTTCTTCGCCCGTTCGACGATCCAGTCCTTCTCCTGACCGAGCGCGCCGATGCCGGAGAGGTCGCCCTTGATGTCGGCGGCGAAGACCGAGACGCCGGCTTCCGACAGGCCTTCGGCGAGGACCTGGAGCGAGACGGTCTTGCCGGTGCCGGTGGCGCCGGTGACGAGGCCGTGGCGGTTGGCGAGCTTCAGCTCGAGCCATTCGTCTTCGATGCTCTGCCCCAGATAGACGCCGCCTTCGATCCGCATCGTGCCCTCCCTGCCGGTTCCCCCATATAGGCCGTCGGTTCGGGCTTGGGAACAACGCGGGAGGGAGAGCCGCCGTGCGGCGGACGCCGTGACGGCCTCGGCACGGGAGCGCTTGAACTTCCACCGGGGCTGGTGTCACATGCCGCCACCGTCGCGGCCGGAGGATGGATCGGCCGTCGCGGAGCGTCGTCGTCGTCCCGTCGGGGAGCGGCACGCACCGGGGCGAGACGGCATGCGTTCCATAGGGCGTTTCGGTCGACCAGAGCCGGCATCACGGCCGCGACCGGAGGCGCGTTCCGGGGTCGGCATCGCCGCCTCGACGACATCACGGGGGACCACCATGCAGGAAATGATCGAACGGATCGCCGCCCAGGTCGGCATCGAGCCCGACCTCGCCCACAAGGCGACGTCGATGATCGTCAGCTTCATCTCGGTGAACGCGCCGACCGAATACGTCGAGATGATCCGTCAGTACGTGCCGGGCTTCGACGACGTGGCGGCGGCGGGTGCCGCGCACACCGAGACGGCCCAGGCGGAGACCTCCGGCGGCGGTCTGTTCGGGGCGCTCGGCGGCCTGATGGGCGGCGGCGGCATCGCCGGGGCGCTCGGCAGCCTGATGGGCGGCTCGGAAGGCGGCGGTCTCGGAGCGGCGATGGCGATGCTCGGCAACCTGCAGAAGGACGGGCTCGACATGTCGCAGGTCCAGTCGCTGGCCGGCGGACTGATCGGCGAGTTCAAGCAGGTGGCCGGCGACGAGACCGTCGACAAGCTGCTCGCCGAGATCCCCGGCATCGGCCGCTTCATCGGCTGAGCGGCGACCGAAACCTTCCGCCGACCCGGTGTCGGCGGCCGTCTCTATTGAAGAATCGCGGATTTCGCGTTCAACTCGCGCTCGTACGAATTCGCCGCCCGCGGCTCGTCGTCGGCGCGGTCATCGGAGGAAATGGGAATGACCAACATCGCCACGATCGAGGGCATCGGTCCGGTCTACGCCGAGAAGCTCACCGCCGTCGGGGTCAAGACCGTCGAGACGCTGCTCGACAAGGCCAAGGATCCGAAGGGCCGCAGGGCCCTCGCCGAGGCCTCCGGGATCGACGAGAAGAGGATCCTCGAGTGGGCCAACAAGGCCGACCTGATGCGCATCAAGGGCGTCGGCGAGGAATATTCCGATCTGCTCGAGGCGTCCGGCGTCGACACCGTCAAGGAACTCAAGCATCGCAAGCCGGAGAACCTCCTGGCCAAGATGACCGAGGTCAACGCCGAGAAGAAGCTCGTGCGCGCCCTGCCGACGCTGAAGGCGGTCACCGACTGGGTCGAACAGGCCAAGGTGCTGCCGGCGGTCATGACCTACTGAGCCGGGCGGCCGACGGCGACGTCGGCCGGGCTCGCGGGTTCGACGCACGCGCCCCCATCCGCGCCGTCCCTCCGGGACGGTCGGGTGGGGTTTTTCGTTTCGCGGGAGGGGGGGGCCGTCTCGGCATCCTCGGCGACGCGGCGCCGTGTCGTGAGAGGGCCGTGGGGCGTGGAACCGCGGCCGGACGGCGAGCGGAGTTCACGGGCGTCACGCCGAGACCGGCCGACGCCGCTCAGGGGGCGACTGCCGTCACTGGATTTCGAACCGATCGAGACGCCGCGAGGTCCGCCTCACAGACCGATCTGGCCGTAGCGCAGCGCCTCGACCACGGTGTGGGTCTTGTTCGAAGCGTTCATCTTGTCCGACGCGTTCTGCAGATGGGCGTGGACGGTGCGTTGCGAGATCGTCAAGAGGTCGGCGATCTCGGCGGCGGTCTTACCGATGGCGGTCAGCTGCAGCACGTGCTTCTCGCGCTCGGACAGGTCGCCCGGTCGGGAGGGATCGAGGCGGCCGGCGCCGACCAGGGCGCGGAAAGCGGTGAGGCAGTAGTACTCGAGGCCGGCCAGAGCGGCGGGCGAGGTCGACAGATCGCTGCCGGCGATGACGACACATCCCTGGTAGGGGCGCAGTTCATGGATCGGTACGGCGATGACCGAACTGCGATCGCTGCCGACCGACGCCACCAGTTCCGAGGCGGGGCTCGGCTTGCCGTGGGCCGGGACCGGCGTCTGCGGGCCGGCGATGCGGCCGTCGCGCACCACGAAGGGGCGGCGGGCGGCGAGGCACCAGGACAGCAGCGGGTCCGAATTGGCCACGTCGATGACGTGCCCGCCGGTGCGCACGTCGGGCCAGACGATGCGCAGGATCAACTTGGTGACGGACCGCCGAGGCAGCGGCAGACCGGTCAGCAGGATGTGGGACGCGCCGAAGCGGCGCAGGCCGCGCTCGAACAGATCGAGCACGCGTTCGGCCTCTCGGGCCGCCGAGAGATGGATCGCATCCGCAAAAATGCCGGTATCCACACCCACGTCCATCGGGCCAGGCTCTTTTTCCGATTCGATATGCCAATGTGGCCAATGTATTATTTCGATCAATTGTCGAAACTGACGGGGGTACGGCGCACCGGTAGAGGTGCGCGCGCCCTTCGGTCGGTGTCCGAACGTCTCGTTTCCGTCCCGCGATCCGTCGAAACGCCTTCGGCGGCGGCGCGGATGTTCGCTCTCGCGGTCGAGATCGCCCGAGAAGGGGGGAGCGAGAGGACGCCGTCCCCCTCCTCTCGCCGGCATCCGTGAGAACGAGTACGACTATAGCATGACGCGAGACCCGGTGTTCAGCGAGGTGTCACCTGCACTAGGTTCCGGCCCGTGTCGCACGATCAAATAGTCGTGTCCTCTCCCCCGCTTCCGGGGTAGACAGAGGACCTCGGCGACGAGCCGACGGGTACGGCGCGGCCGATCCCACGGGGTCCGGTCGGCGCCCAGACAACGGGAGTTCAGCGGTGACATCCGATACGAAGCGTTTCACGGAGTCCTTCCAGACCCGTAGCCGCGAGGACTGGGTCGAGGCGGCCACCAAGGCGCTGAAGACGGTTCCCTTCGACCGCCTGAAGACCACCACCCTCGACGGCATCGTCATCGAGCCGATCTACACCGCCACCGAGGCGCCCGCGACGCTGGGAACTCGCCCGGCCGGCCGCCCCTGGGCGGTGATGGCGCGAATCGACATTCCAGGCAACAAGACGGCCAACGCCCAGATCCTCGAAGATCTGGAAGGCGGCGCCTCCGGCCTCGACCTGATCGGTGCCGAGAGCCCGAACGCGGCCGGCTTCGGCCTGACCATCTCCTGCGGCGGCTGCGTCGCCAATCTGCTCGCCGGGGTCCATCTCGACCTGATCCCGATCCGAGTCGACGGCGGTCGGCGCACCGCCGAGATCGCCGGACTGATCGCGGCCCGCGCCGCGGAGCTCGGCAAGACCGTCGATCTGGCGCTGATCCAGGACCCGATCGGCGAGATCGCCGCCACCGGTAGCCTCGCCGCGAAGCTCGAGGACGCGATCGCCGCGGCCGCGGCGACGGCGAAGACCTTCGCCGGCACCGTGCTCGAGGCCGACGGCCGCGTCTGGCACGCCGCCGGCGCCTCGGAGGCGCAGGAACTCGCCGGGCTGCTGGCCACCGCCACCACCTATCTGCGCGCCCTCGAAGCGAGCGGTCTCGACCTCGCGGAGGCGGTGTCGCGGATCGGCTTCACCGCCGTCGCGGATCAGAACCAGTTCCACACCATCGCCAAGCTCCGGGCGCTGACGCTGCTGTGGGCGCGGGTGCAGGAGGCCTGTGGGCTCACCGCGAAGGCGCCGCGCATCCACGCCGAGACGGCGCGCCGGATGATGACCAGGCGCGACCCCAACACCAACATGCTGCGCACCACGGTCGCCACCTTCGCCGCCGGCGTCGCCGGCGCCGCGTCGGTGACGGTGCTGCCCTACACCGCGGCGCTCGGCCTGCCGGACGCCTTCGCCCGCCGGGTGGCGCGCAACACCCAGTCGATCCTGATCGAGGAATCGAACCTGCACCGGGTCGCCGATCCGGCCGCGGGCTCCGGCCTCGTCGACACCGAGACGCGCGAACTCGCCGAACTCGCCTGGAATCTCTTCCAGCAGATCGAGGCCGAGGGCGGCATGGTGGCGGCGCTGCGTTCCGGCTCGTTCAACGCCCGCGTGGCGGCGACCGCCAAGGCGCGCGAAGAGGCGATCGCCAAGCGCCGCGAGCCGGTGACCGGCGTCTCGGAATTCCCCAACGTGGCCGAGACCGCTCCGGCGGTGATGGAGATCGAACGTCCCAAGGCGCGCACCGCCGAGACGGTCGAGCAGGTCACCGTCTTCGCCCCGCACGGGCTGGCCGAGGCCTACGAGGCGCTGCGCGACCGTGCCGACGCCCTGGGCGCCCGTCCGAAGATCTTCCTCGCCAATCTCGGCAGCATCGCCGCCTTCACCGGCCGTGCGACCTGGGCGAAGAACTTCTTCGAAGCCGGCGGCATCCAAGCGGTGACCAACGACGGCTTCGCCTCGCTCGATGCGATGGTCGCGGCCTTCACGGCCTCCGGAGCCGAGGCGGCCGTGCTCTGCTCCTCCGACGCGGTCTATGCCGAACAGGCGGTCGACGCGGCGGCGGCGCTGAAGAACGCCGGGGCCTCGCCGCTCTACCTCGCGGGCAAACCGGTCGACGCCGATGCGAAGGCCGCCTACACCGCCGCCGGCATCCAGGGCTTCGTCCACGTCGGCATCGACGTGGTGGCGACCCTCGGCGAGACGCTCGACCGGCTCGGCGCCTGACCCCCGCGCGCGGGGTGGCGCCGCCGCCCCGCTGCGATCGTTCGTCGGTCTCGGCCCCGGTCGAACCGACATGGTAATCTCTCAGGCGAGCCCGGACGCGAAGATCGCGACGGCTCGCCGCAGCGAGACGAGGACAGGCGCGATGAGCCGCATCCCTGATTTCAGCAAGCTTCCCTTCGCCACCGTGGCGGTGCCGGCCTCGGCCGAAGGCGCCTCGATCTGGACGACGCCGGAAGAGATCGACGTCAAGCCGGTCTACGGCGCGAAGGATCTCGAGGGTCTCGACTTCCTGAAGACCTGGCCGGGTCTGGCGCCGTTCCTGCGCGGCCCCTACCCGACGATGTACGTCAACCAGCCGTGGACGATCCGGCAATACGCCGGCTTCTCCACCGCCGAGGACTCCAACGCCTTCTATCGCCGCAACCTCGCGGCCGGTCAGAAGGGCCTGTCGGTCGCCTTCGACCTCGCCACCCATCGCGGCTACGATTCAGATCATCCGCGCGTCACCGGCGACGTCGGCATGGCCGGCGTGGCGATCGACTCGATCTACGACATGCGCACCCTGTTCTCGGGCATTCCGCTCGATCAGATGAGCGTGTCGATGACGATGAACGGCGCGGTGCTGCCGATCCTCGCGCTCTACGTGGTGGCGGCCGAGGAGCAGGGCGTCGATCAGTCGAAGCTCTCGGGCACCATTCAGAACGACATTCTGAAGGAGTTCATGGTCCGCAACACCTACATCTATCCGCCGTCGCCCTCGATGCGGATCATCGCCGACATCTTCGCCTACACTTCGCAGCACATGCCGAAGTTCAACTCGATCTCGATTTCCGGCTATCACATGCAGGAAGCGGGCGCGACGGCGGACCTGGAGCTGGCCTATACGATCGCCGACGGCATCGAGTACATCCGCGCCGGCCGCGCGGCGGGTCTCGACGTCGACGCGTTCGCGCCGCGCCTGTCGTTCTTCTGGGCGATCGGCATGAACTTCTTCATGGAAGTGGCGAAGCTGCGCGCCGCCCGCCTGATCTGGGCGAAGCTCGTCAAGGAGAACTTCGCGCCGAAGTCCGACAAGTCGATCAGCCTGCGCACCCACTCGCAGACCTCCGGCTGGTCGCTGACCGCGCAGGACGTCTTCAACAACGTGGTGCGCACGGCGATCGAGGCGATGGCGGCGACCCAGGGCCACACCCAGTCGCTGCACACCAATGCGCTCGACGAGGCGCTGGCGCTGCCGACCGACTTCTCGGCCCGCATCGCCCGCAACACCCAGATCCTGCTGCAGCAGGAGAGCGGCACCTGCGCCACCATCGATCCGTGGGGCGGCTCGGCCTATGTCGAGCGGCTGACCGCCGAACTCGCCGAAAAGGCGCTCGCCCACATCGCCGAGGTCGAGGAACTCGGCGGCATGGCGAAGGCGATCGAGGCCGGCATCCCGAAGCTGCGCATCGAGGAGGCCGCGGCCAAGACCCAGGCCCGCATCGACTCGGGCTCCCAGACCGTGGTCGGCGTCAACAAGTACAAGCCGGAGAGCGAAGCGGCGATCGACGTGCTGAAGGTCGACAATTCGGCCGTGCGCGCGGCGCAGATCGAGAAGCTGAAGCGGCTCAAGGCCGAGCGCAACGAGGCCGACGTCACCGCCGCCCTCGACGCACTGACCGTCGCCGCCTCGGGCGAGGGCAACCTGCTCGACCTCGCCATCAAGGCGGCCCGCGCCAAGGCCACCGTCGGCGAGATCTCCTATGCGCTCGAGAAGGTGTTCGGTCGCCACAAGGCCGAGATCCGCTCGATCCAGGGCGTCTACAAGCGTGAGGTCTCCCGCATGAGCGACGCGGTGGAGAAGGTGCAGAAGCTCGTTTCCGAGTTCGAGGCCAACGACGGCCGGCGTCCGCGCATCCTGGTCGCCAAGATGGGCCAGGACGGTCACGATCGAGGGCAGAAGGTGATCGCCTCGGCCTTCGCCGACCTCGGCTTCGACGTCGACATCGGACCGCTGTTCGCCACCCCGGAAGAGGCGGCGCGGCAGGCGGTGGAGAACGACGTCCACATCGTCGGCGTGTCGTCGCTGGCCGCCGGCCATCTCACCCTCGTCCCGGCGCTGAAGGCGGCGCTGGAGGCGGAAGGCCGCGGCGACATCATGATCGTCGTCGGCGGCGTCATCCCGCCGCAGGACTTCCAGGCGCTGATCGACTTCGGCGCCGCGGCGATCTTCCCGCCCGGCACCGTCATCGCCGACGCGGCGATCAAGCTGATCGCCGACCTCAACGCCAAGCTCGGCTATGGCCCGGCCGCCGCGGCCGAGTGAGATCGAGATCCGTACCGGCAAGGCCCGTCGCGGGAAACCGCGGCGGGCCTTCGCACATCCGGACGGCCGTCGATCGATACGTATCATCACTCATGACAGCTTTTCCGTACCGATCGCGAGCGATCGGTTCGACCCTGAGAAGATCCGTGTCGTCGATTCGCGGATTTGGACGGGGGGCGTGTCATGTCGGTTGCGGAAGCGTCGAGGAACCAAGCCGGTTGCGGCATCGTCTCGCTGATCCTGGCAGCCTTCGGAGCGGTCGCCGTACTGGGGCTCGTCGGCGGTGGCGTGGCGCTCACGGCGTCTTCGGCCGGCCAGGAATGTCTCGCCGGCGGTCAATCGCGACTGGTGTGCGGCGCCGGAGCGATCGGACTCGTCGACCTCGCCGCGTTCGGCGAGAAGGACAAGCGGATCGCGGCGCTGACCGGCGAGGTCGCCGCCAAGGCGGCGGAGGCCGGCGAGGCGGCGAAACGGGCGGAAGAGCTCGCGGCGCGCATCACGGAGCTCGACGCGGCTCTGGCCACAGCGAAGGCTGGAGCCGGCGCCGCCGATCAGCTGCGCGGCGAGATCACCAAGCGCGATGCGCGGATCGCCGAGCTGACCGAGAAGCTCGCCGCACCGCGCAAGCCGGAGGCCGTGCCGGTGCCGGTGCCGGCGGCCCGGCCGAAGACACCGACCACGTCGAAGCCCTGATCCGATCTCGCCGGATCGCCGACCGCCCAGCGGAGCGGTGACGAGCGGGTTTCACACTTCCCCGGCGTTCTGCCAAAAAGTCGCCCTCATCCGGGGGGATGTGGACAGCCGTGCGGCGAGGACCTATCGCCGACGTTGTCGATCCTTCCAACGATTCGGGGCGTACGGGACATGGCGAAGCGAGCGAGCGGTGCAATGCGGGCGGCGGGTTTCTCGACCATCGGCCTGCTCGCGGCGGGGCTCGCCGGCTGCTCGGGTCCGACCGGCGACGGCTTCCGTCCCACGGCCCCGGTGGCGCCGGCTTTCCAGGCGAGCGCCGACACGTTCCTGCAGATCACGGCGCAGGGCGCCGGCCCGATCGGCACGGCGACGCCGTTCTCCTCCAAGGCGATCCTGGCGCAGATGCCGGGCTACACCACCGGCAACGTCACCATCGGGCTCGAGTCGACCACGACCGACGCCACCGTGCTGTTCAAGGAGGCCTACGGCGGGCGCATCCAGGTGTTGCACATCCTGGGGAGCGGCGGGCGGATCCAGCAGATCCACGGGGTGACGCATCACGTCGTCGGACCGGCGGGCGAGCGGCCGGGCATGAGCTTCGCCGAGACGCGCACCGATCCGTCGACCTGCCGCATCGGCACCAACCTGTGGCTCGGCATGGCGATCTGCCGATCGCGCGGCGCGCCGAACGTGATGCTGACCTTCTCCTTCCAGGGCGAAGCGGCGATGGCCACCAGCCTGCCCTCCGGCCAGACCCTCGCCGACGGCATGCTGCAGAGGATCATCTGGACTCCGCCGGGTTGATCCAAGCGATTGATTCCACGACAAGTCCAAGGCTTTCCAACGGTTTTTGACGCTTGTGTAACCCCTGGGTGTTACACCGAGGTCATGGAAGCCGTGCCCGGACACACCAACCTCTTCCGTCGAGGTGCCGTCTATTACCACCGCTGCAAGGTCCCGACGGACATCGTCGAGAGCTACGGTCGGCGCGAGGTGACGTGACTTCGATCCCGCACGCTCGGCCGTTCGGCGCATCGAGCCACGCCGTCCGCACGATCGAAGACGGGCTCATGTCGAAGCGCCGGCGAAATGCGCCTCTTGGGCGGTCATACCGAGCACACTAGGTTTCGACCCTTTCGAAACTCCGTGTGCGATGGCAAGCCCGAATGGGCGCCGGCCGGTCGGGCCGTGACGCGGATGAAAATCGGACGAGTCCCAATTTCATCCGCCCAGTATCAGGCGACAAACCATGGGAGACCGGGCGCCTTGCCGCCGGCCGGGCGTTCTTTCACCGGGCAGGCTTCGACTCCTCCCGACGCCGCGACGAAGACGCCGTCGTCCGGTCGGTCCGGGTGACCGCGCGCGCAGCCACGAACGGGCCGCCCTACCCTCCCGTCACATGACGCTGGAAACGACCGCCGCCATCGGCGATGATCGCGCCGTCCCCCGGCCGGCCGAATTCGGCGGACGAAGCACGCCGCCCGATCGGCACGCGCCGCCGGCCATCGGTTCGTCGCACGACCTCGCGGGACTCGTTCGAGAAGCGGAGTGCGTGACGTGAAATTCGAATCGGGCCTCGCCGACGCTCCGTATGACCACCTCCGCCGGATACTCTCCTCCGATTTCGGAGTCGCACTGCCGGCGTTGACTTGGCGCGCCGATCTGATGCGCAACGAGATCACCTTTCTCGACGAACGCACCGTCCCCGGGCTGGAGGACCAGATCCCCCGCCTGCTCCAGGACAGCGCCGGCGCCGCCGGAGTGGTCGCCGCGGACGATCTCGCTCTGTTCGGCCGGTTTCACGAGGACATGCGCCAACGATTGCCGGTGTCGGAAGTGTTCCGCGTGCGTGGCGGCGATGGCGTGATGCGGTGGCTGCTGATCCTCGGCGCCCCCGATCCGGAATTCACGGCGAGCTACGTCGGGCTCGTCGCCGACTGCACGGGGCTCGCCAACGGCATCCTGAAGCGCGGCTCGGAGACGGGGCTGTCCGAACACGTCGAGCTCTTCCCCAATCCGGTGTTGATGGTCGACGTCGCGAGCCGCCGCATCATCGTCGCCAACTCCGCCGCCCGCGATGCCTTCGGCACCGAGCCGGAAAAGCGGATCTGCGATCTGACCGACCTCCTCGCCGGCAATTCCGAGGCTTATCTGCGCGACATCTACGAACGACTACTGTTTTCGCTCTGCTGGAACGGCGTGTTGTCGCTGCGGCTGGCGAGCGGCGAGTTCACCCCGTACATGACGCGAGTGCGCACCTACGATCGCGACGGGCACAGGTTGCTCTGGCTGTCGATGACGTTGCGCCAGACGCCTCGCGAGATCGAGGTGGTGCGGCCCGCGCCCGTCGCGGCGGTCGTGGCGCGCCGCCTCGGTCGGGCCAGATCGGTGCGGGGTTTGCTCGACGCGCTGCTCGAAGGTCAACCGGCGTCGCGGATCGCCGACGCGGTGATGCTGTCGCGCATCTTCATCTCGCGCGGGATCGTCCGCGTCACGGCGGTCGGCAAGCCGCTCGAGGCCATGGGAGACGACACGACCTATCCCTACGCCGGGTCGATCGCGGAAAACATCGTTCTGTTCGATCTGGAGAGCGTCCTCGTCGAAGACACTTCGAAGAGCATCAAGCCGATCGACTGGGCACTGTTCATCCCGCATGGCATCCGAAGCTATTTCGCGGTGCCGTTCTTCCAGGACGGCGTGCTGGGGCACGTCGTGATCTTCGGTTCGACCAGGGCCCACGCCTTCTCCTCCGGCAACACCGCTCCCTACGCGGCCCTCGCCGCGAGCCTATGGGAAGAGTTGCCGCGTCTGCTCGTCGAGGACCCCGGCGGGTCGGACCAGACCGTCGGTCAGTGACGCGTTCGCCTTCCGAACTCTGGAAGACCACGTAGATCGGGACGGAATCCGCCTTGATTGGTCTGACCAGACAGGCCTGTCATCTTGTTCACTTTCTCACGCTCGACTATGTTCCGCACGAACTCGTGAACACCTTTGCGTGCGTTGCACCATCTGGTCGGACCAGTTTGAAGGGGCTCGAGAATGAGTCACGATTGCGCCGACGCGATCTCGGATCTCATTCACCGGCAACACGTCGCCGTCGGCGCGCGTCTGCCGAGCGAGCGCGAACTCGCAACGTTGCTCGGCTTCTCGCGCGGCAGCGTCCGCGAGGCGCTGGTGGCACTCGCCGCACAGGGGCGAATCGAGATCCGCGAACGGTCGGGCTGCTATCTTCGGCCGACGCGCACCGACGCTTGGCGACAACTGCGGGAGACGGCGAGCGTCGCCGACGTCGCCGCCGCGTTGCGCGCCGTCGTGCCGCACGTCGCCTCGGAGGCGGCGGCACGCTGCGGGAGCGACCATGCGAACCGCCTCGAGGTGTTGACGGCGCGGCTCGGTCGCCATCTCGTCGATCGCGACGCGCCAGCGCTCGTCGGTGAATTTCTCGCCTTCCTGCGCATGCTCGCCAAGGTCGCCCGCAACCCCTTCGTCGAATTGATGATCGCCGAGGTGGGCGCGGCATCGCGGTTCGCCGAAGCAGCGGGCGAGCTCGAAAAGAGCCGGATCGAAGCCTTCTTCGCCCTCCACGTCGGGTTGTTGCACGCCATCCAGGCGCGCGACGGCCGGCGCGCTTCGACGCTCGCCTCCCATTGCCTGGGCGCTTTCGAGGCGCTCCTCGATCCTTCGGCGCCCGAGAGGTCGAGATTCGCATGACCCGAGCGCGCGCCCTCGTCCGTCCCAGTGACCCGCGCGACGCCCGCGGCGTCCGACGCCGTCGCCTGCGATGACGCCGTGACCAGACGCGGCGACCGTCGACGACGACCGCGACTCACGGGCCTCCGTGCGACGGAAACCGCCCGCCATCCCCACCCCGACAGAGCCCCCGACGGCGGCCGCAGCGCCGATCGCCGAGGAAGGAGGAATGCCGTCATTTCGGAGAGGAGCGGTGCAGGGGAACGGACCAGCCAGTCGCAATCCCCCCGCACCTCGACTGTCCATCTCACGGAGATCACCCCATGGCCATGGACACTCAGGACACGAGCTATCTCGAGAGCCGACGTCTCGTCAAACGTTGGGCGGGCCCCTGGCCCGCGCTCGCCAATACGGCGATGATCGCCGTTCTCTTCTACATCAGCTGGTGGATCTTCCAGGATCCGCGCGGACTGATGCGCATGTACACGCCCTATGTCGGCTACATGGTCTGCCGTTGGCTGCTGATCATGTTCATCTGGCTGGCCTACATCTTCGACTTCTGGCCCTTCCGCCGCGGTTGGATGGAGACCACGCATCCGGTGATCAAGGGCGTCGTGCTGACCGCCGCCAGCGTCGCAGTCATGCTGGTGGTGATCGAGGGCTTCTTCAAGGGTGTCCTCGGCAACTTCGGCATCGCCTATTTCAGCCCCGAGCGGCTAGAGTCCCTCGGCATCACCGACTTCTATGCGGTCGAATACGCATCGGAAGCGATCATGATGTTCGCGGCGATCGCGTCGTGGTTGTCGCCGAGCTGGGTGGTCGCCTGCGAGAACGCGCCGTGGCAGAACCTGAAGCAGCCGACGCGCGGCCTGACCGTGCTGATCGTCACCTTCTTCCTCGGCATGATCGTCTATCTGCTCACCATGCATTCGCACATGGCGATCTTGTTCTATCCCTGGCAGGAATACACCGCGATCACCGCGCCCTATTGGCAGAAGTTCGCCAACACCGTCTCCGGCAACTTCCACATCGCGTGGATCATGAGCTGCACCGTCGTGGTGTGGGTCTACGAGACGATCTGGCAGCGCTACCCGTTCAACCTGATCGAGACCGACTGGCTGCGCCGCACCAGCGCGTTCTTCGGCATCATCGTCGTCGCGCTCTGCCTGAGCTTCTTCCTGTTCTACGCGCAGGATCTGGTGTGGGGTATCAACATTCGCGGCACGCGCCGCGAGATGGCGCCCGACTGGCGTTGGTTGCACGTGGGTGAAATGGCGATCTTCTGGCTCGTCGGCGTGCTCTATCTCAACTTCTACGGCGGCAACTGGCCGACGAAATTCAGCCGTCCGGTCAACGTGCTGGCCCGCACAGTCATCAGCTTGGCGATCGGCGTGGCGATCTACGTCGCCTACTACATGACCGCCCACCTCTTCCTCGGAACCCAGAAGGGCTTCTCGCATCCGCAGCAGTTCCCGATGATTCCGACGATCTGGCTGATCAACCTGTTCCTGATCAACATGTGGTTCATGGACGGTTGGCCGGGCTGGAAGGCCGTTCCCAAGACCGCCGAGGAACTCGAGGAAGCCAAGAGCGAGATCGTCGCGCACGACGTGGCGTGGACGCCGAAGTTCGCGCGCGGCCTGCTGTTCGGCACCGTCGCCGGCGCCGCCGCCTACACCCTCGTCATCGCCGTGCTGCCGTGGATCGGCACCAACGTGACGCTCATCCGGTAAATCGAGAGAGGAGACGAGAACATGTCCGACAAACCCCTCGCTTCTCGACGGGATTTCGTCATGGGCGCCGCCACCGGCGTCCTCGGCGGCGCGCTCGCCAGCATGGGCCTCTATTCCTATACGCCTCTGGCCTACGACCGCATGCCCAAACAGAAACGCACCGGCACCGAGTTCGGTGCAGTGCGCTCGGTGAAGATCACCAACATCTCGGAGACGAGTTGGTTCAACAACGCGCACCTCGTCGGCGACCTCAAGGACGCCGGCGGCCTGCTGGTCGACCAGTACACCATCGGCTGGGCCCCCTTCGGCAACGGCAAGGGCCCCGCCAAGTCGAGCTATGACGACGGCATCGCCCCGATCAAGGCGATGCTGCCGAACGACATCGAGGCGGCCTGGGACATCCAGGCGAAGCGCTCGATCCACCCGGAAAACCCGGGCGGCTTCTCCACTCTGATCGAAGTCGAGGATCTCGACGGCTCGAAGCACAAGTACCTGCTCGACGTCGGTTGGTCCTACGATTGGATGCTACAGAGTTTCAAGCGCGAGGCGATCGACCAGATGCTCGCCGCCGGCGACATCGAAGCGCTGATCCTGACGCATGAGCACTTCGATCACTTCTGGGGTCTACCGGTCGCGATGAAGTTCGGACCGAAAATCCCGATGTACATCCACAACGGCTTCTACAAAGAGGGCAAGCAATACATCAAGGACAGCGGGTACAAGGGTGATCCGATCGTCATCGACAAGGAGCTGACCCAGATCCGTCCCGGCATGATGGCGATCAAGTTCGATGTCCCGATCATCACCCGCGTCTACGGCGAGGTGTCGCTCGCCTTCAACATCAAGGACAAGGGATTGGTCCTGGTTTCGGGTTGCAACCACCAGGGCATCCTGCAAATGACTTCGACCGCCCATCAGAAGCTCAAATACGACAACGACAAGTTCTTCGGGCTCTACGGTGGCCTGCACATCTCGCCGTTCGAAGACTGGGATCCGAAGTACGACGATCTGGTGCTGTCGCTCGGCAAGTGGGAGTTCGAAAAGCTCGGCTGCAACCACTGCACCGGCCGTCTGACCGCGAAGAAGTTCGTCGAGGCCGGCTATCCGGTGATCAAGGGCTCGGCCCGCTTCCGCACCTCGACGCCCGACTATCTCGGCAACGGCGACACGATCGTCTTCGGCTGATCTCGTCGCTGCGCCGCCCCGAGCGATCGCCCTCGCTCGAGGCCGACGCCTGCCCTCCGGACGGCACGGCCCAGGTCGCGCCGTCCCTTTCCCGAACGCGGCCGACCGCTTCGCCTGTCGGAGGTACGAACATGGAATCCGTCGTCTTCGGTCCCGTCGGTCTCGGCCCCCACGACGACGACGCCTTCCGTGTTCTGCCCTACGCCTTCATGAACGTCGCCTGCGCGGCCGTCCGCTTCCGCCGCCGCAGCGGCTGGATCGGGCTCGCCGCGACTTCCTTCGATCCTCGCGCCTGGACCTGTCGCATCGCGGCGCGTCCCGGCGTCTACGGCATCCTGCCCGGTGCGGTCGAGACGGTCGACGGCGTCACCGTCGCGGAGTTCCACCTCTTCTATTTCCCGCTCGAAGACGAGGCGACGCTCGATCGGCTGCCGCTCGCCGCCGCGTTGGCGCTGGCGCTGGCGCAAGTCGATGCCGCCGACACGGTGCGCGATTTTTCCGCCCATCTCGACTTCGCGGCGCTCTTCTCCATCGCCAAGCTGCGGCTTCTGGTCGGCCCCGAGCATCGGGACGTGGCGCTGCTCCTCGAAGCGGAGGAGCGACGCCGCACGCTTCTCGTCGACGGGCTCCCCACGCCGGACGGCGCGGCTTGGCTGGTGCCGCCCGGCGGGTTCGACGAGGACCTGCCGGCCTACGCCGTCGCCCGTGATCTCTTCGCCGTCCTCGCCGCCGGCATCGAGACCGCCGCGGCCGAGGAGCCGACGAGCCGGCTCGGCTTCGCTGATCCCGGTCGGCTGCTTCGTCGCTTCGCCGACGGCCGCGTCGAGGTCGAAGGCGACGCCGAGACGCGCCGGCTTTTCGACGCCGTCGTCTGGGGACGGTCCGAGGCCCTGCCGTTGCCGAATCTGCCGGGCCGGAGCGATCCAACCATCGGCGTCGTCGCCGGGGTGAACGGCTCGGCGGCCGAGCGCCCCCGCCTGATGCTCCTCACCGGCTTTCTCGGCTCTGGCAAGACCTCGTTCCTCAATCAGTTCATCGAGTATCACGCCGGCCGCAACGAGCTGGTCACGGTGATCCAGAACGAACTCGGCGAGCGCGGGGTCGATCAGTTGCTGCTCGAGGGCGACGAGTCGGTGATGGAGGTCGAGGCCGGCTGCGTCTGCTGTACGCTCGCCGGCGTCCTCGCCCCGGCGATCCGACGCCTCGTCGAACGCTTCGGCCCGGACGTGGTGGTGCTGGAGACCACCGGCGTCGCCAATCCGCTCAACATGGCCGACGAACTCGCGGAGCTCGACGATCTGGTCGAACTCGACGGCGTTGTGACGGTGGTCGACGCGGCCCGGTTCCTCGACACACTGGCGGCGAGCGACGTGGCGCGCGACCAGATCGCCGCCGCCGATACCGTCGTCGTCAACAAGTGCGATCTCGTCGACGCGATGACACGAGAGCGGGTCGAAGCGGCGGTCGCCGCGATCAATCCGCAGGCGCGGCTGGTGCCGGCGGAGCGGGGCCGAGTCAATCCCAACCTCCTCGCCCGCGGCGCCGACAAGGTGAAGGCCGCCGCCGATCCGCGCGCCCGTCACGCCGCCCCCGGCGGCCTGGCCGGCCTGCGACCGCACCACCGGCCGGTCGGCCGTTTCCATGCCGATCACGGCGGCGACCGCTTCTCGGTCCGCCGCGTCGACATCCCCGAACGGATCGACCGCCACGCCCTCGAGGCGCTGCTTTCCACCGCGCCGGCCTCGATCCACCGGATCAAGGGGATCGTCCATGCGGTCGACGAAGATGCGCCGGCGATCCTGCAATACGTGCCCGGCCAGATCGACTTCGCCCGCCCGGAAAAGCCCGCGACGGGAGCGAGTTTCCTCGTAGCAATCGGGCGCGACCTCGACGATCCGGGCCTCGGCGCCTTCTGGACGGCGCTCGCGAAAGGAGGCCTCCCGTGTGGATGATGGAACAGGGCGGCATCCTGATGTGGCCGCTCCTGGCGTTGTCGATCGCCACTCTGGCGGTGGTGTTCGATCGGCTGATCGCCTTCTCCACCCTGCGTCTCTGGGACGCCGCCATGGAAGATCGCATCCTCTCGGCGGCTGCCGGCCGAGACGCCGGCGCCACGGTCGCGGCGGCCCGCGATCAGGCGCCGGCCCTCGGGTCGCTCCTCGACGGGCTGCTGACGCCGCGGCCGGGGCCGGAGAAGGAACGGGTGGCGGCGGTGGCGATCGCCGACGTGGTCGACGGGCTCGATCGGCGCGTCGCCTTCCTCGGCCTGTCGGCGCGAGTGGCGCCGCTGCTCGGACTGCTCGGCACCGTGCTCGGCATGATCCAGACTTTTTCGCGCCTCGCCTCGACCGCCGGCGTCGTCGACATGACGCCGCTCGCCGCGGGCATCTGGCAGGCGCTCTTGACCACCGCCGCCGGGCTCTTCATCGCGGTGCCGGCGGTCGTCGCCCACCAAGGGTTCCAGCGTTGGGAGGAGCGGACCGAATTTCGGCTGCGCCGGCTCGTCCGTCTGGTCGCCACCGGTGCCGAGACACGGAGCGCCGCGTCATGACCGATCTTCGCCGCCGCCGATCGGACGATGCCCTTCCAGACGTCACGCCGATCCTCGACATGGTCTTCATTCTCCTGATCTTCTTCGTCTTGGCGGCAGCCTTCGCGATCCATGGCGACGATGTCCGCCTGCCGCAATCGTCGAGCGCGCGGCTGTTCGCGGGAAAGCCGATCCGTATCTCGATCGCCGCCGACGGCAGTCTGTCGAGCGACCACCGGCCGATCACCGTCCGAGACATCGGCTTCCTCGTCCGCGATGAACTGCGCGAGGACGGCGGATCGCGTCGCGTTCTGCTCGAGACCGATCGCGACGCTCCGGTCGGCGCCTTCCTCGCGGTCGTCGACACGATCCGCACACAGGGCGGCGATCGCATGGTCATCGCCGCGGAGCCGGTCGAGCGCGAGACGCGGCCATGACCGACGGCGAGCGCTTCGCCCTGGCGGTGGCGCTGTCGCTGGCCATGCATTGGGCGATCGCGCGACCGATGCCGGAAGCGACGACCTCGGACGTCATCGACCTCGGAGCCTTCGAGGTCGCCTCGGCGGCGGTCGGCACGGCCCTCGCCCCGCCGATCGCGGTGGAGGCCGTCGAAGCGAACGCCCGCGACCCTTCGCCCGACGCGGCGGATCGTCGTCTACAGGCGCGTCGGGCCTATGTCGAACAGCTCTGCGATGCGATCCACGCTCGCCGCATGACGCGCGCGCGCGGCGGGCAGCTCGTCGGCAACGCCGTCTTCGTCGTCGAGATCGGCGGCGACGGCCGTTTCACGCGCGTCGAGATGCAGCACGGCTCGGGCGAGGACTCGCTCGACGCGGACGCGCGACGCGCCGTGGAGACGGCGAGCGGCATCGTTCCTCGCCCCCCTATCCTCGGCCGCGATCCGTTGACCCTGACCGTCGTCGTCAAGTACCAGCTCGGTCTGTGAGCCCGGTCGCATGGGGGCAACGCCACCGACCGCTTCGGCGTCATCGAAACTCGCGCGGGCCGACATCGAAGGGAAGACGAAGAACGCCCCGGCTCGGCCGGAGACGAGAGATCTCTGCCGCGAGATTTCGTCACCGTTGACTCGGCACGGCTTTCGACGATCTATCGTGGCGGTGCGGTGCATTCGCAAACTGTTGCGCCAGTCCCGAGAGCACGGCACAAGGCGTTGTGAAACAAAGGGATTTTCGATCTGTTTCGAAAATCATCTGGACTCCCGCCTCGTGATGGTGGCACAGACGGGCACAGACATCTTCGCTCGGCGGCGCGACGCGTCGGTCGAGCCGCCGGAGTTCCGTCGATGACATCCTCCTCCTTCTCGGCCCCCACCGCCGATCTCGCCCACGTCTCGGTGGACGCGGCCGGCGACGTCTCGACGACGCCGCCTTCGGTCGCCCCCGCTCCGGTCCATGCGGCGCGGGACGTGTCGATCGAGGATCTGGCGGCGAAGATCTTCGCCGGCGACCGGTCGACGCTCGCCCGCGCCATCACCCTCATCGAGTCGAAGAAGCCGGAGCATCAGGCCAAAGCGCGACTGCTCGTCCAGGCGCTGCTGCCGCACACCGGCAAGGCGCTCCGGGTCGGCATCACCGGGGTGCCGGGGGTCGGCAAGTCGACGACCATCGATCAGCTCGGCGCCAATCTCACCGCGGCCGGCCACAAGGTGGCGGTGCTGGCGGTCGATCCGTCGTCGACGCGGACCGGCGGCTCGATCCTCGGCGACAAGACGCGCATGGCCAAGCTCGCCGTCGACCGCAACGCCTTCATCCGGCCCTCGCCGTCGTCGGGCACGCTCGGCGGCGTCGCGGCGAAGACGCGCGAGACGATGCTGCTCTGCGAGGCGGCCGGCTTCGACGTGATCCTGGTCGAGACGGTCGGTGTCGGCCAATCGGAGACGACCGTCGCCGGGATGGTCGACTTCTTCCTCGTCCTGATGCTGCCGGGCGCCGGCGACGAGTTGCAGGGCATCAAGAAGGGCGTGCTCGAGATCGCCGACATGATCGCGGTCAACAAGTCGGACGGCGACAACGCCACCCGGGCGCG
>ERZ1645187.1563-NODE-1563-length-20996-cov-7.228595_pt1 | contig 20996 bp, 19 predicted proteins | sample MGYA00575352_ERZ1645187 | MGnify/ENA primary metagenome ERZ1645187 (study PRJEB40837, sample SAMN11349314) | freshwater sediment metagenome | isolation source: river sediment | host: Sediment | place: India: Wazaribad , New Delhi | collected 2017-02-21 ... | reverse complement strand
TCCACGCGCGTGGAGGATGACGGTTTGGGGGTGGGCGGAGGATGACGGAGTGGGGGCACGGGGTGGCGCGTTACTCTGGCGTGATCACCATCAGTGCACCATCCGGTGCGCCGCCGTCTGTCAGCACATACATGCGTCCGCCCGGGCCCTGCACCACATCGCGGAAGCGGGCGCTGCCTTCGAAGAGTTGTTCCTCCGCCACCACGCGACCGCCATCCAGCACCAGCCGCGCGATGTGCTGGCCTGCCAGCGCACCCACGAGCAGGTTGCCGCGCCAGCCGGGATAGGTGTCACTGGTCACGAAGGTCATGCCCGAAGGCGCGATGGACGGATCCCAGTAGTGTACGGGTTGTTCCATGCCATCCTTCACCGTGCCTTCACCGATGGCCAGCATGGAATATTCACGGCCATAGCTGATGACAGGCCAGCCATAGTTCTTTCCGGCCTGCGGCGTGTTCACCTCATCACCGCCGCGTGCGCCGTGTTCGACGGTCCACAGCGCTCCCGTCTCCGGATGCAGGGTGGCGCCTTGCAGGTTGCGGTGCCCCAGCGACCAGACTTCCGGCGCCCAGCCGGGCAGGGCAGGATTGCCGGGTGCAGGGGCGCCATCGCGCGTGATGCGCAGCACCTTGCCGATGTGGCTCGCCGGATTCTGCACCGCGTCGCGCAGCACATTGCGGTCGCCCGTGGTGACGAAGAGAAACCCATCGCGGTCGAACACCAGACGCGATCCGAAATGATGTCCGCTGTTGGCGGACCGGTTCTGCGTGAAAATAATCGTTCCGTCGTCCAGACGGGCGAAATCCTCCGACAAGCGCCCCCGGAACACCGCCGTGGCGTTGCCGCCATCAGTGGCGCGGGCAAAGGAGAGGAACACCTGCCGGCTGCTGGCGAAGTCCGGCGCCAGCGCAATGCCGAGCAGGCCGCCCTGGCCCGTGGCATCGACGGCTGGTGTGCCCTGGATGGGCTCTCCCAGCCCGCCATCGGCAAGCGTGATGCGACGCAAGCGGCCCGGCCGTTCGGTCACCAGCGCACTGCCATCAGGCAGGAAGGCAAGTCCCCACGGGTGATCGAGCCCCCTTGCAACCGGCGCGAGCGTGACAGGGCTTGGCGAGGCGCCGGGCAGGTCGGCGGCGCGCGGGCGCAACATCCACGACACGGCGGCACCCACGCCCAGAAGCAGGCCTGCCGCAATCAGGGTCCGTCGCTGCATCATCTCCCTCCTACGTCGCGGGGGAACGGGTGGTTCAGTTCAGCGCAATGTGGCCTGAAGCCGTTCCAGCCCGTGGAAGTGATAGGCGTCCCGGTAGGCTGGCGGGCCTGCAAGGCGCAAATGCGGCAGGCGGCGGAACAGGATGGGCAGCGCCACCTCCATTTCCAGCCGTGCCAAAGGTGCCCCGATGCAGAAATGGATGCCCGCCCCGAAGCTGACATTTTGCGCCGCGTTCTCGCGAGACGGCAGGAAGCGGTCCGGCTCCGGGAAGCGTGAGGGATCGCGGTTGGCGGCCCCCAGCAGCAGGCCGATGGTTTCGCCCTTTTTCAGCTTGAGGCCGTTCCACTCGAGGTCTTCCAGCGCGTAGCGGGTGAACATGTGGAGCGGCGCATCGAAGCGCATGATCTCCTCCACGTGGCCAGCGCCGATGTCCTCGCGTGCCTCCTGTTCGATGAGTGCCTTGATGCCATTGCCCAGCGCATGCACGGTCGCTTCGTGTCCGGCGTTGAGCATGAGGATCGCTGTCGTGACCAGTTCGTCTTCCGAAAGCTTGCCCTGTTCGCTCTCGGCCCGGATCAGTTCCATCAGCAGGTTGTCGCCACCCTTGCCGCGCCGCTCGCGGATGAGATCGCGCATGAATGACGAGAAGGCGAGGGTGGCGGCCACCGCCTTGTCTTCGATGGCGCGGTCACGCCGCGCCTGATACATCGCCACCATGTCGTTCGACCACGACAGGAATTGCTGCGCCATCTCGATCGGCGCACCGAGAAGATCGCAGATCACCGCGACGGGGATGGGAATGGCATAGGCGGTGAGCAGGTCTGCTTCATGCTTTCCATCAAGTTGATCCACCAAGCGGTTGCAAAGATTAGCGATTTCCGGACGCAGCCGCTCGATCTGGCGGCTGAGGAAGGCGCGGCTGACAAGGCCGCGCAGGCGTGTGTGCACCGGCGGTTCCAGTTCCAGCAGCGAGTGCTGCTCGAAGGCGTAGAAGGGCTTGAGATGTTCCGGCGTCTCCGGCCAGCCCAGTTCTTCGCGCGTCGCCACATGCAGGATCTGGCGGCCAAAGCGGCGGTCGCGCAGGAGGCCGTTAACATCCGCGTAGGCCGCACAGCACCAGTGGCCATACTGCTCCCACTTGAAGACGGGCGTGGCCGCCCGGATGGCGTGATAGGCAGGATAGGGGTTCTGCACGAATTGCGTGTCGCGCGGATCAAGGTCGACGGAACGGGTGTTGGTGTTGATGTACATGATGGGGTAGGTGACTTGGCTTTCCGGCACTCACACTAACCCTCCCCACAAGGGGGAGGGAAGAGCCAAGAAAGACACACGTCCTTCCATGCAAAGAACCCGCCCCGCCGAATTCATCGCCCTTGTCGCGGCCCTCACCGCCATGGTCGCGATGACCATTGACACCATGCTGCCCGCCATTGGCGTGATGGCTACCGAACTGGGGGCGGCCCATGACAATGACCGTCACCTCATCATTCTCATCTTCTTTGCCGGCCTGGCGCTGGGCACGCTGATCTTCGGGCCGATCTCGGATTCGACCGGTCGCAAGCCCGCCATCTATGCCGGTCTCGGCTTCTACCTGGTGGGTTGCCTGATGTGCTATTTCGCCACCAGCTTCCCCATGCTCATTGCCGGGCGCTTTGTGCAGGGCTTTGGCGCGGCAAGCCCGCGCGTTGTCTCCATGGCCATGGTGCGCGACGGAGCCAAGGGCGCGGACATGGCGCGCATCAGGTCCTATGGCATGTCGGGCTTCATGCTGGTGCCGATCAGCGCGCCCTCGATCGGGCAGGTTGTCCTTTCCTTCGGTCACTGGCGCGTCATTTTCCTGGGGTTCATGGCCATGGCGGCGCTTGCCGGCCTCTGGCTGGCCACGCGGCAGGAGGAAACGCTCGCCCCGGAACACCGCCATCCCTTTGAAGCCGTGGCCCTGTGGGAAAGTGCTGCGGCCGTGGTGAAACACCCGATCGCCTTTGGTTACACCATCGCCGTGGGCTTCGTCTTTGCGGCCTTCAACGTCTATCTCGCCACCTGCCAGCAGATCTTTGCCGAGCAGTACCAGCAGGGCGGCTATTTCGCCCTGTGGTTCGGCGGCTTTGCCGTGGGGCTGGCGCTGGCCATGATCGTCAATGGCCGGACGGTGAAGCGGCTGGGCATGCGCCCGCTATCGAAATACGCGCTCTGGGCCTTCATCGCCAACTGGGGCGCGATGCTGGTGGTCTCGCTGCTCACAGCCGGGCAGCCGCCGCTTGTGCTGGTGGCCGTTTTCAACTTCATCTCGTTTTTCGCCAGTGGACTGATCTTCGGCAACTACAACGCAATGGCCATGGAACCCATGGGCCGCATCGCCGGCATGGCGGCGGCGGTGTCCGGCGCCCTGTCCTCTCTCATGGCCATCGTGCTGGGGGGCTTTGCGGCGCGCCAGTATGACGGGACACTGACGCCCGTGGCGCTGGCCTTCGTGGTCTTTGGCCTGGGGGCCTGGGTTGCCAGCGAATGGGCCGAGCGCAACCGCCCTGTGGCGCATTGAAGCGGGTGAGAATTTCCACCCTTTGCGCTTTCGGGTGCCTCGGTTAGGAAGAGGGCATGGCAAAAGGTTATTCCGTTTTCTCCCTCCTCCGGCACGCCCTGAAACCGGACACGCCCTGGGGACTGGCCTGGGAGAAGCCCACGCCCAAATCCTCCTATGACGTGATCATCATCGGCGGTGGCGGCCATGGCCTGGCCACGGCCTATTACCTGGCGAAGAACCACGGCATCACCAATGTGGCGGTGCTGGAGAAGGGCTACATCGGCTCCGGCAACGTGGGCCGCAACACCACCATCATCCGCTCCAATTACATGCTGGGCACCAACACGCCCTTCTTCGAGTTCTCCCTGAAGCTCTGGGAAGGCCTGTCGCACGACCTGAACTACAACTGCATGGTTTCGCACCGCGGGCAGGTGGTGGTGGCGGTGAGCCCCGGGCAACTGGATTCCATGGCCCGGCGCGGCAACATCATGCGCCTGCACGGCATTGACGCCGAATTGCTGGACCGGGGCGAGGTCCAGAAGCTGCTGCCCTATCTCGACTATTCGAAGGACGCGCGTTTTCCGGTCTGGGGTGCCATCCACCAGCCACGCGCCGGCACCGCCCGCCATGACGCCGTGGCCTGGGGCTATGCCCGGGCCGCCTCGCAGCTGGGTGTGCACATCATCGAAGACTGTGAAGTGACCGGCATCCATATGGAGCAGGGCCGTGCCGTGGGCGTTGAGACCACACGCGGGCGCATCAATGCCGGCAAGGTGGGTATCGCGGTCGCGGGCCACACCTCGCAGGTGGCGGCGATGGCAGGCCTGAAGCTTCCGGTGGAAAGCCATATCCTGCAGGCCTTCGTGACCGAAGCGGTGAAACCCATGGTGCATCACGTGGTGTCGTGGGGCGCGGAGCTGTTCTACCTCTCCCAGTCCGACAAGGGCGGCATGGTGTTCGGCGGCCACATCGACGGCTTCAACACCTTTACCCAGCGCGGCCAGCTTTTCAAAATCCAGGACGTGATGCAATGCGCCGTCTCGCTCATGCCTTTCATGTCGCGCATGCGGCTCTTGCGCCACTGGGGCGGCATCCAGGACATGACGCCGGATGGCTCGCCCTTCATCTGCCGCACGCCGGTGCGCGACCTCTATCTCAACGGCGGCTGGTGCTACCAGGGCTTCAAGGCCACGCCGGCCTCTGGCTGGACCTTCGCCCATACCATCGCCCACGACAGCGAACACGAACTGAACCGCGACTATTCCCTCGACCGCTTTGAAAAGGGCGGCGAGCTTGACGAGCACGGTACCGGCAACTGGACCTACAAGCAGTGAGGACGCAGCCATGAGAATTCCCTGCCCCCATTGCGGCGAACGCGACGTTTCCGAATTCCGTTACGGCGGCGACGCCTCGCGCCAGCGCCCGGCCCACGGCACGGGCGACCTGAAGGCCTGGCACGACTACACGTTCACCTTCGACAACCCGAAAGGTCCGCACACGGAGCATTGGCAGCATGTGCTGGGCTGCCGCCAGTGGTTCAGCCTGAATCGCAACACCGCGACCAACGAGATCACGGGAGTGGTGGAATGACCGCCTTCAAGCGCCTCGACACGGGCGGCCGCATCGACCGCAGCCGCACCCTCACCTTCACCTATGACGGCCAGCGCCTGTTCGGCCAGGTCGGCGACACGCTGGCCTCGGCCCTGTTGGCCAATGGCAAGATGGTGGTGGGCCGCAGCTTCAAGTACCACCGGCCGCGCGGATTTCTCTCCGCCGGCATCGAGGAGGCGAACGGTCTCTTCACCATCGGCGAAGGCAACCGCGCCGAACCCAACATTCCCGGCACCATGGTGCCGCTGGTGGACGGGTTGGTGGCGCGAAGCCAGAATGCCTGGCCGTCGCCCGCCTTTGACCTGATGGCGGTGAACAGCCTCGCCGCCCCACTGTTCGGGGCGGGCTTCTACTACAAGACCTTCATGGGTCCGTTCAAAAAGTCCTGGATGTTCTACGAGCCCTTCATCCGCAAGGCGGCGGGCATGGGCAAGGCCGACGCGGCGAAAGATGGCGCGCGCCACGACGTGGAATACGGCTTCTGTGACGTGCTCGTGGTGGGCTCCGGACCGGCGGGACTGGCGGCAGCCCTTGCCGCGGGGCGCGCCGGGGCAAAGGTCATCCTCGCCGAACAGGATGCGGAACCGGGCGGAAGCCTGCTGTCGGAATCGGGCGACACGCTGGAACGTTGGCGCGCCGCCACGCTGGCCGAACTGCAGGCCCTCGCCAACGTGACGCTGCTGGTGCGGGCCACCGCGCAGGGCATCTATGACGGCAACCAGGTTGTCGTGTCGCAACACCTCGCGAACGGCCAGCTGCTCCATGTCGTCCGGGCGCGGACGATCATTCTGGCAACAGGCGCGCTGGAGCGGCCGCTGGTCTTTTCCAACAATGACCGCCCTGGCGTGATGCTGGCCTCGGCCCTGCGGAGCTACCTCAACCGCTTTGCGCTCGCACCCGCGGCCCGCGCCGTGATCGCCACCAACAATGACAGCGCCTATGCCACGGCCTTTGCACTGGCCGAGGCAGGCGTGGCCGTGACCATCGCCGAAGAGCGCGCCGTTCCCGCGGGCGACCTGCTGGCGCAGGCCGCTGCCCTTGGCATTGCCATTTTCCCCAATGCCGGCATTGCCGACACGCTGGGCGGAAACACGCTGAAGGCGGTGCGCCTGAAGGGCCGTCACAGCGTCACCATCGAGTGCGACGTGCTGGCCATGTCCGGCGGCTGGAACCCGGCGGTGCACCTCACCTCCCATGGCGGCATCAGGCCGCGTTACGATGAAGCGATTGCCGCCTTCGTGCCCGGCGGCTTTGCCGATGGACAATTCGGCGCGGGCGCCATGCTGGGGCATTTCGGCCTGCTGGCCGCCGTGCGCGATGGCGAAGGCGCGGCGCGGTCCGCACTCACCCGCTGTGGCATCAGCAAGATGCCTGCGGCGGTGGAACCGCCCGCCGTGCGCGACGACCGTGCCTATGGCATCGCTGTCGCTGCCGATCCCTTTGCCGTGACGGTGCCGGGCAAGGCCTTCGTGGACTTCCAGCACGACGTGACGGCGAAAGACATCAAGGTCGCGCACCAGGAAGGCTACCACTCGGTGGAGCACCTCAAGCGCTACACCACGCTGGGCATGGCGACCGACCAGGGCAAGACCTCCAACGTCAACGCACTCGCGATGATGGCGGCCCTGCGCGGGCTGACACCGGCGGAAGCGGGCACGACCACCTTCCGTCCACCCTTCTCGCCGCTGACTGTGGGCGCGCTGGCGGGCCGCAGCGTGGGCCGGCATTTCCGCCCGACGCGGCGCTCGCCCCTGCACGACTGGAACGCGAAGAACGGCTGCACCTTCATCGAGGCGGGCCCGTGGATGCGCGCCTGGTATTATGACTGGGCGGGTGCGACTCCGCAGGAAGCCTACGTCAAGGAAATGGAACTCGTCCGCAAGGGTGTTGGCCTTGCCGATGTCTCCACCCTCGGCAAGATCGACGTGCAGGGACCGGACGCCGCCGAATTCCTGAACCGAGTCTATGTCAACGGTTTTGCCAAGCTGCCGGTGGGCAAGGCACGCTATGGCGTGATGCTCAACGATGATGGCCTCGTGCTGGATGACGGCACCACCAGCCGGATCAGCGACACGCAGTTCTACATGACCACCACCACAGCCCAGGCGGGCGAGGTGATGAGTTGGCTTGAATATCTCCTGCAATGCCACTGGACCGATTTGAAAGTTCATGTGTCCTCACTCACTGACGAGTGGGGCGGCATGGCGGTCTCCGGGCCGGACTCACGCAAGGCCCTGCAGCTGGCCTTCCCCGACGCGGAGGTCTCCACCGAGGCGCTGCCCTACATGGGCGTGAAGGACATCTCGTTCGGCGGCACAACGGTGCGCATCCTGCGCCTGTCCTTCTCTGGCGAACTGGCTTACGAGGTGCACTGCCCCGCGAATTTCGTCACGGCACTGTGGGAACACATCCTGAAGGCGGCGGCCCCGCTCGGCATCAAGCCTTACGGGTTGGAGGCGCTGGCGAGCCTGCGCATCGAGAAGGGCCATGTGGCGGGCCTTGAACTGGACCACCGCAATTCGCTGGATGACCTCGGCCTTGGCAAGATGGCGGCGAAGGAGAAGCCCTATATCGGCAAGGAACTGCGCTTGCGTGAAAACATGCAGGCGCCGGAGCGCTGGTCGCTGGTGGGGCTTGAACTGATGGAGCCGGAAAAGAAGTTGCGCGGCGGATCGATCCTGTTTGCCGCCACCGACGAGATCAAGGGCCATGGCCGCGGCTACATCACCTCCGTGACGTGGAGCACGGAACTGGGCAAGTTCATTGCGCTCGGCCTCTACAATGGCGGGCTGAGACACGAGGGCGAAGAGATCACCGCCGCCTTCCCGCTGAAGAACGAGCAGGTGAAGCTGAAGATCGTCTCGCCGCATTTCATCGACAAGGAAGGAGCGCGCCTCCATGCCTGAGGTCATGCTTGCCGCACAGTCACCATTGGAGAGCGTCTCCGCTTTCACAGCGAGAGACATCAGCATCCGCGAGGAGGCTGGCTTTACCCTCACGCAGGTGGCGGGCTTTGGAAAGGCGTTTGAAAGGCCGCTCGCCGCCGCTGTGGGCAAGCTGCCTGCGAAGGTGGGAGCACTGCAGGTGAATGAGGCCTTCACGGTGTTCCGCACCGGGCCGCAGCAGTTCTGGTGCGTGGGCGATGTGCCTCCACAGGGCCTGCCCGGCGAATGCCTGGTGACGCCGCTCACCTCGTCACGCTGCCGCATCCGCGTGGAGGGGGCCTTGGCCCGCCGCCTTCTGGCCCGTGCCGCAGCCATTGATTTCGATGCCCGCAGCTTCAAGCCCGGCCACTTTGCCATGACCGGCATCCACCACACACCGGTGCTGATCCATTGCGTCGGCGACAACGCCTTCCACATCTACGCCATGCGCACCTTCGCGCTGGCCGTGTGGGAATGGCTGGTGGATGCGGGCGAGGGGATGGTGGCATAAACGGGCTTGCAGTCTATACGGCAATGCCGTATAGAAAGCCATGCAGACCGTGCTGCTCACTCCAACATTCCTGCGGCAGGCATCGGCATGCGGCCTTGAAGGAGAGGATGTTGATGCAATCGTCCTCACCATCGCTGGCGATCCTGAAAATGGAGACGTGATGGCAGGGACAGGTGGTGCGCGGAAGCTCCGCCATCCTTCGGGCGCGCGCGGCAAGAGTGGCGGTGTTCGCACCATTCACTATTTTGGAGGGCGGGATGTGCCTGTCTTCCTGCTCGCGGTTTATGCCAAGTCCGAGAAGGCAAACTTGACAAGGGCCGAGCGCAATGAATTGGCAGTGCTATTGCCACGCATCGCCGCAGAGTACCGGAAAGGAAAACGCTGATGGGCAAGTTCGGTGAAGACCTGATTGCAAGTGCCAGGGAGGCCGTTGCCATTGCGGAGGGCAAGACAAAGCCCGCGCGGCGCTATGAGGTCGACGTGGTCGATGTGGCCGCCCTGCGCCGCAGGCTCAAGCTGTCCCAAGGGAAATTTGCCGAACGATTTGGCCTGTCCGCCGCGACCGTGCGGGATTGGGAGCAGGGCCGCCGGAAGCCGGATTCAACCGCGCGCATACTGCTCAAGGTGATTGAGAAGCGGCCCGAAGCCGTGGTCGCCGCGTTGCGGGGCTGACAGGCCCCAACGACGCAGACTTATGCAGACGCAAAATCCGGCGGGGGATGTTGTGCATCCAGCCTTGCGAAGAGCCTTTCGGCACCGGCCGTCAGTTCCGGATGGTTGCAGTATTTGAACAGCGACCGTTCCGGCAGGCCGGGCGGCCTTGCTGCCGGATTTGCGGCCTTGCGTGACCTGTAGTCCTCGAATGCCTTGCGCCGCTCCGCCAGGTCTCGCCCATGGACCGTCGCGACGATGCGCTCGAACAGGGCGGATTGCGTGACGTCGCCATAGGCCGCCTGCAGGAATGGAAACAGGTTCTCGATCTGGTCATGGCCACCTTGGCCCGGGTTCACGGCGGCGCGGCAATGCAGGAGGTCTTCCGTTTCCGCGCACATGCCGTGGGTCTTGACGATCAGGTCAATGCATTCCGCCTGGTGCACCTCGTGATCCATGTCCCATTGCGTCAGCAGGCGGACGTAGGCTGGTATGTAACTGCGGTCGTGCAGGGCAAGCAGCGTGACCAGCGGTTCGCCGAACTGGGTTTCCTCGTGCTCCCACAGGCTCGCGGTGGCGTTCGGCAAGCGCTCGTTGGCTTCTCCCAGCAGGCTTTCGATTCCGTCGATGAGACCATCGATTTTCGGGCGCAGTTCCGGATGCTGGCAGGCGGAGAGCCAGAACTCCGGGCAGAGGTACGTCCATGATTCATCATCACCCGCGTTGCCCTTCGTTTCCGCGATGTGGCGCACGGAATCAAGCGCGGCTCCGCGTGGAGCCCTTGACGTCAACCGGGCGAGGAGAGGCGTCTTTCCGGACAGGCGGATGGCGAAATTGTAGGTGCCCTTTTCTCCCATCCTCGCCCTGATCATGCCAAGCGCGGTGCCGTAGTCATCCAGCGTGCGCGCCAGTTCCGCCTTTGACGTCAGGTCGCTGCACGCGACCTGGCATTCGAAACGCATGTCATCTGGATCGTAATGGGTGAGGACGGGCATGTGGGACTTTCGTTTGCGGCACTGTTTGAATTCCCTCATACCGTGTGGCTGTTAAGGAATCGCAACCTCGTTCAGCAGCCAGGCCTTGAAAGACTGGACCTCCGTGCGGCGGTGCTGGGCGGCGGGTGTTGCCAGCACGTAGCTCTGGCCCAATTCCAGTTCATCGGGTGACAGGGCCACCAGACGGCCATCGCGCAGGGCCTGCCGCGCCAGTAGCTTCTGCCCCAGCGCAATGCCGGCTCCGGCCTCCGCCAATGCAAGGGCGGCGCGCGAGGCATTGACCGCGTGCCCTGCCGCCATGTCCGGCCTTTCACGTGGGGCGTGATGCTGGAACCAGTCGCTCCACGTGACGTTGGAACCATAGCTCGGGCCCCACTGTGTGTGGATGAGATGCGGTGAGAGCGCCGCCGTGAAGGCAACAGCCTTGCCCGCCGCAAAGCCGGGTGAACACATCGGCAGCACGGCATCGCGGATGAGATCGTCCTGCACCAGGTCAGTCCCCGGCAGGCGTCCATAATGGATGCGGATGTCGCAGGTGCCTTCGCGGGCTTCCTCCTCCACCGTGAGGTCCAGCTTGAGGCGCGGATGACCTTCCATGAAACCGGGAAGCGCAGGCACGAGCCAGCATTCCGCCAGCGACGGCACCACACTGACTCGCAAGCGCCGCCTTGTGCCGGTGCGCGCCGTGCGGTTGGCCGCTTCCTCCAGTTCGCCCAGCGCCGGAGCAATGGCCGCCAACAGGGTGCGGCCGGCATCCGTGAGCAGGACACGGTTGTTGAGGCGCTGGAACAGCGTCTTGCCGAGATGGGTTTCCAACTTGCGCACCAGCTGGCTCACGGCCGCTGACGTGACCCCCAGTTCGCGCGCCGCCAGCAGGAAACTGCCGTGCCGCCCGGCCGCGGCAAAGGCGTTCATGGCATTGAGGGGGAGCGGCGGTTTCATGAGGTTCTGACCTAGATTTTCCCATTCAGGATGAACAACTTCTGGCTTGCAGGCAAACAAAATCGCAGTCAAATCCTGCCGCACCACATCCGGAGAGCCCTCATGCGCGACATTCTCGATCTCGACCGCTATCCCCTTCACCGTGTCGGCACGCCGGAGTGGCATGCGCTGGTGAACCGCTGCGGCGCCGACCTTGCGGCCAACGGCATGTTCAATCTGGAAGGCCTGGTGCGACCGGAGGCACTGGCGCGCATCGTGGACGAAATCAGTCCGGTGATGGAGCGGCTGTCCTTCCTGCACAAGCGCGAGCACAACATCTACTTTCTGAAATCAATTCCCGGCCTGCCGGAGGGACATCCCGCACTGGCCACCACCACCACCATCAACCACACCGTCTGTGCCGACCAGATCACGCAGAGTCTGGTGATGTACATCTACGAATGGGCGCCGATGGTGATGTTCCTCGCCGAGACCATGGGCAAGCAGGCGCTCTATCCCATGCTCGATCCGCTGGCCCGCGTGAACGTCATGAGCTACCGCGCCGGAGAGGCGCTGAACTGGCATTTCGATCGCAGCGAATTCACTACCACGCTGCTGTTGCAGGCGCCCGAGAAGGGCGGCGAATTCGTTTACCGCACCGACCTGCGCAGCGACACCGACCCCAACTACGACGGCGTGGCGAAACTGATGCGCGGCGAAGACCCCGCGGTGAAGACGCTGAAACTGTCGGCGGGCACGCTGAACGTCTTCCGCGGCAAGAACACCGCCCACAAGGTGGCGACGGTGGAGGGCAGGAAGGACCGCCTGATCGCCGTGTTCTCCTACTACGAAAAACCCGGCGTCACGTTCTCGCGCGAAGAACAGATCGGCTTCTACGGCCGCGCGGGCTGAAACAAAAAACCCCGGATGCGCGGCATCCGGGGCTGTTCATGCAGCAGGCGTGAACCGTGCTTACAGGTTGTCCGTCGAGAACGTGTCGCAGTCGCGGATGGACTGGGCCTGCATGCCGGTCTTGAACCAGCGCACGCGCTGTTCCGAAGACCCATGCGTGAAGCTTTCCGGCACCACATAACCCTGGCTGCGCTTCTGCAGGCGGTCATCGCCGATGGCGGCGGCGGCGTTCAGGCCTTCCTCGATGTCACCTTCCTCAAGGATGTTGGCGCGCGCATTGGCTTCATTCGCCCAGATGCCGGAGAAGCAGTCAGCCTGCAATTCCACGCGCACCTGAAGGGCATTGCCTTCCTCTTCCGAGAGCTTCATGCGCGCCGCCATCACCTTGTCGAGAATGCCGAAGGTGTTCTGCACGTGATGGCCTACCTCATGGGCAATCACATAGGCCTGGGCGAAGTCGCCGGGGGCACCCAGCTTGTTCTTCATGTCCTGATAGAAGGAAAGGTCGATGTAAACCTTGTTGTCACGCGGGCAATAGAACGGACCCATGGCCGATTGCGCCATGCCGCAGGCCGATTGCGTGAAGCCCGAGAACATGACGAGTTGCGGTTCGGGATATTCCTTGCCCATCTGCTGGAAGATGCCGCTCCAGGCGCGCTCGGTGGAACCAAGCACGCGGGCCACGAAATCCTTGCCGGCGTCGGTCGTCACGTCTGCCTGGCCCGTGCCGCTGCCGGGCAGCTGCGCATCGGCGCTTTCGGTGCGGGCATCCGGAATCTGGTATTCCGTTGCGTTGCCGGGAATGGGCAACCCGCCGCCGCCGCCATTCATCATGGAGAGCAGGTCGATGCCGAAGATGAACTTGAGGGCCAGATAGGCCACGACCAGCAGCACGATCGTCGAGATCGACATGCCGCCGCCGCGACCGCCACCCATGGGAATGTTGATGCGCCCGCCGCCACCGCCGCCGGGAAAGCCGAAGCCGCCGCCGCCGCGCCCGCGCTGGTCCTGCACATTGTCGCTGGGACGTTCGTTGTCGAGACGCATGATGACCTCCTGAAAATTCCCCCGCGCAGATCGCGGCACGTCTGGGCCGCAAATTTGGCGAGTGGGGGAGAAGATTGCAAGGTGTTTTGCGGCCCCGTGAATATCCGCTAGAAGTCCGCCACCATGACCGACACACTCACCATCGCGCTGGCCCAGCTGAACCCCACCGTGGGCGCCATCACAGCCAATCTGGAAAAGGCCCGGACCGCCATCGCCGCGCACAGGACAGTTGACCTCGTGCTGTTCCCGGAGCTGTTCATCGCCGGATACCCGCCGGAAGATCTGGTGCTGCGGCCGTCTTTCGTTGCAGCCTGCAGGCAAGCGGTGGAATCACTGGCGCGCGAGTTTGCCGATGGCCCCGCGATTTTGATCGGCCTGCCGTGGCGTGATGGCGTGAAGCTGCACAATTCCGTGGCGCTGCTGGCGGGCGGCAAGATCGAGGCGGTGCGCCACAAGGTGGACCTGCCGAACTATGGCGTATTCGACGAAAAGCGCGTCTTCAATCCGGGGCCCGATCCCGGCCCGCTGACGGTGAAGGGCGTGCGCATCGGCGTGCCCATCTGCGAGGACATCTGGACCGGGGAGGTCTGCGAGACGCTGGCCGAGACGGGAGCGGAAATCCTGCTCTCGCCCAACGGCTCGCCCTTCGAGCGCAACAAGGATGACGTGCGCCTGAACCTTGTGGTGGCGCGGGTTACGGAAACCGGATTGCCGCTCGCCTATCTCAACCAGGTGGGCGGGCAGGATGAACTGGTCTTTGACGGCGCAAGCTTCGTGCTCAACGCGGATCATTCCCTCGCGCTGCAGATGCCCATGTTCGAAGAAGCCGTGGCCGTGACGACGTGGCGGCGCGTGGGTGAGCGTTGGGCCTGCGACAAGGGCCAGATCGTGAAACTGCCCGAGCGCGAGGAAGAGACATGGAAGGCCTGCGTGCTGGGGCTTCGCGACTATGTGCTGAAGAATCGATTCCCGGGCGTGGTGCTGGGCATGTCCGGCGGCATCGATTCCGCTGTCGTGGCCACCATGGCGGTGGATGCGCTGGGCGCGGACAAGGTGCATTGCGTGATGCTGCCCTACGCCTACACCTCGCAGGACTCGCTTGTGGATGCAAAGGACTGCACCGAACGTCTGGGCGCGCGCTATGACGTGGTGCCGATCAAGGAGCCGGTGGAAGGCTTTCTCTCGGCCCTGCAGCCACTGTTAGCGGGAACCAACAGCGGCATCACCGAAGAGAATGTGCAGTCGCGCACGCGCGGTGTCATCCTCATGGCGATCTCCAACAAGTTCGGCGCCATGGTGCTGACCACCGGCAACAAGAGCGAGATGAGCGTGGGTTACGCCACGCTCTATGGCGACATGAATGGTGGCTACAACCCCATCAAGGATGTGTACAAAACCGAAGTGTACCGCCTTGCCGCCTGGCGCAACACGCTCGGCCCCGTGATCCCCGAACGCATCATCACCAAGGCCCCGACGGCGGAGCTGCGCGAGAACCAGAAGGACCAGGATTCGCTGCCGCCCTATGACGTGCTGGATGACATTCTGGACGGGCTGGTGGAGCGCGAACAGTCGGTCGCCGAAATCACCTCGCGCGGCCATGATGTGGCGCTGGTGAAGCGCGTGCAGCACATGCTCTACGTGGCCGAGTACAAGCGCAGGCAGGCGGCACCGGGGGTGAAGATCACGCGGCGGAATTTTGGGCGGGACCGCAGATACCCGATCACCAACGGGTTCCGGGATCAGGTGGGTTGAGTGGTGTACGCAATACTTGGTTCCGTCACCCCGGCGAAGGCCGGGGCGGGGCTCCGGTTGCCGAGAGCAGCCCGGTCCCGGCCTTCGCCGGGATGACGGGAGTGTTTGGGGTAGCGAGCAGGGGGTGACCGGTGTTCCTGTGCCCCACTCATCCGCCCCCCGTCGCCCTCAGCAATAGAGTTCCGAACTCTTCTGCTGCTCCTCGGAGTAGCGGTTTCCTTCTGCCCAGCCCACGGGCAGAAGGCGTTCGATTTCCGCGAGATCATCCGTGGACAGATGAATATCCGACGCACCGGCATCCATGGCGAGATGCTGCGCCGTGCGCGTGCCGGGAATGGGGATGATGTGGCTGCCCTGATGCAGCGTCCAGGCGATGGCGAGTGCCGAGGTGCTCCAGCCGCGTGACCTCGCAAAGGCCCGGAAGGCCTCGACGCGCGCCATGTTGCGTTCAAAGGCACCGGGCTGGAAGCGCGGCATGGGTTTGCGGAAATCTCCGTCCGGGAAGGCCGCAGGATTCAGCGTGACATCACTCAGCACGCCACGCGCCACGGGCGAGAAGGCGACAAAAGCCGTGCCCAGCCGGGCGCAGGCCTGCAGCATGCCAAGCTCGGGCAGGCGCGACCACAGGGAGTATTCGCTCTGCACCGCGCGGATGGGATGCACGGCAGCGGCGCGGTGCAGGGAGGCGGGCGAGATTTCGGAGTAGCCGATGCCGCCGATCTTGCCTTCCTTCATGAACTGCATCAGCGTTCCCGTGACATCCTCGATGGGGATCGTCTGGTCGCGGCGATGGATGTAGTAGAGGTCCACATGATCCACACCGAGCCGCATCAGCGAGCCTTCAAGACACTCCCGCAGGAAGCCGACCTCGTTGCTGATGCCGCGCGGATTGACCTTGAAGCCGCCCTTGGTGGCGATGGAGAAACGCTTGCGCGCTGAAGGGTTGCGCTTGAGATAGCGCCCGAGGATCTCTTCCGACAGGTATGGCCCATAGATCAGCGCCGTGTCGACGTGGGTGACGCCCAGGTCCTGCGCTGCATCAAGGGCCTTGTAGCCCGTCTCCTCATCAGTGGGACCAAAGGCACCGGCAAGGCTCATGGCGCCCAACCCCACTTCACCCACCATCGGGCCACCCGCCCCCAATTGCCGCTGTTTCATTCCGTTCTCCTTGCCGTGGCTTTACAATAGAAGGCCAGCGGGCTACCGCACAACCACCATGAGCACGATTGTCCGCTTCGCACCTTCGCCCACGGGCCGCATCCACATCGGCAATGCCCGCACGGCCATCCTGAACTGGCTGTTTGCGCTGAAATCCGGCGGGCAATTCATCCTGCGCTACGACGACACGGACACGGCGCGCTCAACAGAAGACTATGCCCGTGGCATCGCCACCGACCTCGCCTGGCTGGGGATCAATCCGGCGCGGGTGGAATGGCAGTCCAGGCGCTTTGCCCGCTACGACGCCGTGGCCGATGACCTGCGGGCGCGCGGCTTTCTCTACCCTTGCTATGAAACGGCCGACGAACTGGACCGCCGCCGCAAGCGCCAGCAGGCGAGGGGACTGCCGCCGGTTTACGACCGCGCCGCCCTGAAACTCACGGACGACGAGAAGCGTGCCTTTGAAGCGCAGGGCCGCAAGCCGCACTGGCGCTTCAGGCTGGCGCAGAAGCAGGTGGAGTGGACCGATCTGATCCGCGGCCCTGTGCACATCGACACCGCGAACCTCTCCGACCCCGTGCTGATCCGCGAGGATGGCACCTATCTCTACACGCTGCCCTCGGTGATTGATGATGTGGATTTCGGCGTCACCCATGTGATCCGCGGCGAGGACCATGTGGTGAACACGGCGGTGCAGATCGAGATCACGCAGGCGCTGGGCGGCAAGGTCCCTTCCTATGCGCATCATTCCCTTTTGACCGGTGCCGATGGCAAGGGCCTGTCGAAGCGGCTGGGTTCGCTCTCCATCGGCCAGATGCGCGAAGACGGTTTCGAGGCCATGGCGGTGGTGAGCCATGCAGCACTGCTCGGCACCTCCGATAATATCCATCCGTGCACGGATTATGCGGAACTGGTGGACGGCTTCGACCTGCACAAGCTCTCCCGTGCACCCGCCCGCTTCGACGAGACCGAGTTGAAGGCGCTCAACGCCAAGCTTTTGCACATGACAGGCTTTGACGCCGTGGCGGCCCGCCTTCCCGGCAAGACGGAAGCCTTCTGGCTGGCCGTTCGCGGCAACATCGAAAAGCTCGCCGATGCGGAGCAATGGGCGGCTGTCATTGAAGGCCCGGTGACGCCGGTGGTCGCGGACGAAGACCGCGACTTCCTTGCCGCCGCCCGCGCCGCCCTTCCTGCGGAACCGTGGGACGCCAGCACCTGGAAGGCCTGGACCGAAGCGGTGAAAACCGCCACGGGCCGCAAGGGCAAGCCGCTCTTCATGCCGCTCCGCCTCGCCCTCACCGGTCTCGACCATGGCCCCGAACTGGCGGCGCTCCTGCCGCTGATCGGGCGCAACAGGGTGCTTGATCGGCTGGCCTAAGCGCGCCATCATCCCCGCATGATCCTTGTTGGCCAGTTTGACTCGCCCTTCGTGCGCCGTGTGGCGGTGACGCTCAATCACTACCACATGCCCTTCACGCGCAATCCGCTCTCCATCTTCCGCAATGCCGCGGAGGTGCAGAAGATCAATCCGTTGCTTCGCGTGCCCGCCCTCATTCTCGAGAACGGCGAAACGCTGATCGACTCCCACGCCATCATTGACCATCTCGATGAAATGGCAGGCCCCGCCCGCGCCCTGACGCCGCGCCACGGGCCGGAACGCCGCCACGTACTGCAGGCGGTCTATCTTGCTGCGGGCATTGCCGAGAAGGTGGTGCAGCTGTTTCTTGAACGCCTCAACCACGCGGACAAGGCTCTGGCAAAGGACTGGGAGAAGCGCCTGCTCTCGCAGATCAACACCAGCCTTGAAAGGCTGGAACACGATTGCGGCACGCCGTGGTTTTTTGACAACAAGCTCTCGCAGGCTGATGTCACCACGGCCTGCATGCTGATGCACATGAAGCTGCGCGTGCCCGAGTGTTTTCCGGCGACGAAGTATCCCAAGCTGCATGCCATGGCGCTGCATTGTGAAACGCTGGACGCTTTCGCCAACGCGCGCCCCGGCGCGGATGAAACCGTTCCCGCGCGCAAGGCGTAACAGCAGGCGTGCCACGCTTTTCCGTTCTCATCCCCACCTGCAACCGCCCGGCCTTTCTGGCGGAGGCCATTGTCTCGGTCCTGCGGCAGGACGCCGACTTCGAACTGCTGGTGATCAATGATGGCGATCCGCTGCAACCGCTGCCCGCTGACAGCCGCATCCGCCATCTGGAAAACGCGCGCCGGGGCGCCATTGCCGCGCGCAATTTCGGCGTGGCCATGGCGCGGGGCGAGGTGATTGCCTGGCTGGATGATGATGACCTCTGGCGTGATGCCCATCATCTCACGCGCGCCGATGAAGCGCTCAGGGCAGGGGCGGCCTTCACATTCTCCGATGGCGTGATGCGCTTTGCCGACGGCACGCCGGAACAGGCCTTCGCGCAGGATGCCGATGCAGCAAGCCTTGCGCGCGACAACACCATACTGATTTCGGGCGTGTGCTACGAACGCCGCCTGCATGATGAACTGGGGCCCTTCGATGCCGATCTGCCCTACTACGCCGACTGGGACTGGCACCTGCGCGTGGCCCGTGCCGGACACCGCCTCGCCCGCATTGCAAGCCCCGACGTGGTGATCCGCATCCATGGCCGCAACGCCACCGCCAGTGACACTCTGGCCGCCCGCCGGGCCAACCTCGCGGCCTTTTCCGCCAAGCACGGGCTGGGTCCGCTCACCCTCAAGACCCACGCCGATTTTCTCTGAGAGGCTGCCGGTTGGATGAAAAAAATGCCCGGAAAACAAGGGTTTCCGGGTCCGCCACAATCGTTAACAAAAAGTTAAGTGCGGATTTGTTGGGCTTTTTCGATTCGGATTCAAAAACCCTGCGGAAATTAAGGGTTTTCACGAATCGCATGGTGCTGTAACCAAATGTTCATAATTGATTCGCCACCACCAAGGAGATGACAATGGCTGACGAAAAAGTACTGACGGTCGCGCTGTCCAAGATCGCTGCCGAACTGGCCGAGAAGCATGAAATGTCCAAGAAGGGCATGAATGAACTTCTCGCCAACTTTGTCGAACTCACGGTCAAGAACCTCAAGAAGGGCAACAAGGTCCGCATCACCGGCCTCGGCATCTTCCAGGTCCGCAAGCGCCCCGCCCGCCTCGGCCGCAACCCGCTCACGGGCGAGCAGATCAAGATCAAGGCGTCCAAGAAGCTGGCCTTCCGCGCCGCCAAGGAAGTCAAGGAAGCCATCTGAGCTTCAAACCTTTCAAGTCTTTCGTCGGCCCCGCCTCGCGCGGGGCTTTTTTTTGGTGAGTTGATTTCACCGCCGCGGGCGATTGCGCCGGGCTGGAAGGCGAACTAGGTTTCTCCCGATTTTCTTTTCCAGATCAGGACCATTCCCATGAAATCTACTGCCCAGGTTGTCGTCATCGGTGGCGGCGTTGTCGGTTGTTCGGTGCTCTATCACCTCACCAAGGCGGGGTGGAAGGACGTGGTGCTGGTGGAGCGCGACATTCTCACCTCCGGCTCCACCTGGCATGCGGCGGGCGGCTTCCACACCCTGAACGGCGACCCCAACGTGGCCAAGCTGCAGGGCTACACGATCGGCCTCTATGACGAATTGGAGAAGATCTCCGGTCAGGCCTGCGGCCTGCACCGCTCCGGCGGCCTGATCCTCGCCGAAACCAAGGAGCGCATGGACTGGCTGAAGATGGCCCATGCCCGTGCCCGCTACCTCGGCCTCGAATGCGAACTCCTCACCGTGTCGGAAGCCAAGAAGCTGAACCCGCTGTTCGAGGAGAAATACTTTGTCGGCGCCATGCTCGACGCCGCCGACGGCAATCTCGATCCGGAAGGCACCACGCACGCCTACGCCAAGTCGGCGCGCATCGGCGGCGCTGAAATCTATCAGGGCACCCGCGTGCAGGAACTGAAGCACCGCGCCGATGGCTCGTGGGACGTGATCACCGACAAGGGCAACATCCACGCCGAGCATGTGGTGAATTGCGGTGGCTTGTGGGCCCGTGAAGTGGGCCGCATGGTGGGCCTCGAACTGCCGGTGCTGGCCATGGAGCACATGTACCTCGTGACCGAGGACATTCCCGAGGTCGTGGCCTTCAACAAGGAGTTCGGCAAGGAAGTCTCGCACATCATCGACTTCAAGTCGGAAATCTACATGCGCCAGGAGCGCACCGGCCTCGTGCTCGGCACCTACGAACAGGATTGCCGCCCGTGGCAGCCGAAGCAGACGCCCTGGGGCTTTGGCCGCGAGCTGCTGCAGCCTGACCTCGACCGCATCTCGCCCAACCTCGAATTGGGCTACAAGCATTTCCCCGTGCTGCAGAAGGCAGGGATCAAGCGCGTCATCAACGGCCCCTTCACCTTCACGCCCGACGGCAACCCGCTGGTCGGTCCGGTGCCCGGCGTCAGGAACTACTGGGTCGCCTGCGGCGTGATGGCGGGCTTCAGCCAGGGTGGCGGTGTCGGCCTCGCGCTGTCGCAATGGATGGTGAACGGCGATCCGGGCTTCGATGTCTGGGCCATGGATGTGGCCCGCTTCGGCGAATGGGCCACGCGCAGCTACACCAACGAGAAGGTGCGCGAGAACTATTCCCGCCGCTTCTCCATCCGCTTCCCCAACGAGGAACTGCCCGCCGCCCGCCCGCACCAGACCACGCCGATCTACGACGTCATGCTGGCGCAGGGCGCGGTCATGGGCGATTCATGGGGTCTTGAAACCCCGCTGTGGTTCGCGCCCAAGGGCGTGGAGCCGAAGGACATCGTCTCCTTCCGCCGCTCCAA
>ERZ1645187.1562-NODE-1562-length-21005-cov-6.496659_pt1 | contig 21005 bp, 16 predicted proteins | sample MGYA00575352_ERZ1645187 | MGnify/ENA primary metagenome ERZ1645187 (study PRJEB40837, sample SAMN11349314) | freshwater sediment metagenome | isolation source: river sediment | host: Sediment | place: India: Wazaribad , New Delhi | collected 2017-02-21 ... | reverse complement strand
ACTCCACCTGCGGCGTCGTAAAGGGGTGCCACGACATGTGTTCCGGCCATGCGCCGGCCCTTTTGGAAAAGACCAGCTTCGTCGGCCGCTGGATGGATATCCTGCGTCCCGGTTACGAGCGGGTCGCTGACCTGCCGGAAGACCAGCGCACCCGCGCGCTGGAAAAGCAGGCGGTCTTGGTCAGCCTGCAAAACCTGCTGACCTTCCCCTATGTCGCCGACGCGGTGAAGAGCGACCACCTTACCCTGCATGGCCTGTGGCACGACATGGGAGACGGCGTGCTGGAAGAATACGATCCGGTTCAGGACCGTTTTGTGCCGGTCTGAACCATCAAACCACGGAACTGAAAAGGGCGGACCATCGGTCCGCCCTTTTTGATTTCAACATCGCGGGCTGCGCCCGCCGGCACCCGGTCCGGCCCTTCGCATCGCTCAGGGCGTTCGCGCCTGAAAAGGCTCCACCGGAGCCTTTTCGCGGGCTGCGCCCGCCGGCGCTCACCCTTTTTTCAGGCAGCGGTTGCCGAGGACTTCGGCGATCTGAACGGCGTTCAGCGCGGCGCCCTTGCGCAGGTTGTCGGACACGCACCACAGCGAGATGCCGTTTTCAACGGTCGAATCCTGACGGATGCGGCTGATATAGGTGGCGTATTCGCCCACGCATTCCACCGGGGTGATGTAGCCGCCGGCCTCGCGCTTGTCGACGACCAGGATGCCCGGCGCTTCGCGCAGGATGTCCTGTGCCTCTTGCCAGTCGAGCGACTCTTCGAATTCGATGTTGATCGCCTCGGAATGGCCGACGAACACCGGCACGCGCACGCAAGTCGCGGTCAGCTTGATGTTCTTGTCGAGGATTTTCTTGGTCTCGGCGACCATCTTCCACTCTTCCTTGGTGGAGCCGTCATCGAGGAAGACGTCGATATGCGGGATCACGTTGAAGGCGATCTGCTTGGGATAGACCTTCGGTGCGACTTCCTGACCCGGCACGAACATGCCCTTGGTCTGGTTCCACAGCTCGTCCATCGCCTCTTTGCCGGTGCCGGAGACCGACTGGTAGGTGGCAACCACCACGCGCTTGATCTTGGCGCGGTCATGCAGCGGCTTCAGCGCCACCACCATCTGCGCGGTCGAGCAGTTGGGGTTGGCGATGATGTTCTTGGCCTTGTAGCCATCCACCGCCTCGGCGTTTACTTCCGGCACGACCAGCGGCACGTCGGGGTCATAGCGATAGAGCGACGAGTTGTCGATCACCACGCAGCCCTGGCTTGCGGCCTTGGGCGCATAGACCTTGGTCGCATCCGAGCCGATGGCAAAAAAGGCGATGTCCCAGCCGGTGAAATCAAACTCGGCCAGATCCTTGGTCTTCAAAGTCTTGTCGCCAAAGCTGACTTCAGTGCCCAGCGAGTTGCGCGACGCCAGCGCCACGATCTCGTCCACCGGAAACTCGCGCTCGGCGAGGATGTTCAGCATTTCTTTGCCCACGTTGCCCGTGGCGCCGACGACGGCGACTTTGTAGCCCATCGGGGGATCTCCTTGGTTCCCGCCCCCGCCCATGCGGAGGACGCGGCCTGTTAACGCAACTGGGGCTTTGGGGAAAGGGTTTATGGGCCTGCAGCGGCGGCGGCGCGCGCTTGCGCCAGCTTTGCGGCGAATGCGTCACGGTCAAAGCCGGTTTCGGGGTCGAATACGGGATAATAGACCCGATCCAGCCAGCTCATGAAGGCATCGCGCAGGATTTGATCGAATCCCAGCGCCTGAGGCTGTGCAAGGATCGCGGCGAGGGATTCGGCCGATGTGGCGGGCGTAACCAGTCCCGGCAAGGCCCAGAAGGCCCGGCCCAGCGTCACGACCGGCTTATCGTGAAAAAACGCCTGCAACCCCATCGAACTGTTCAGCGTCACCACCCCCCGCGATGCCGCGACCTGCGCGAAGCTGTCGGTGTCGTTGTCCAGAACCGCCCGCCCCGTGGCCAGCAGCGGCGCCAGCAGCGGCCTAAGCGAGGTCTTGGCCGAGGGATGCTCTTTCAGACGCAGGTGCCAGCCATCGGGCAAGTTTTTCACCGCCTGCGTCAGTGCCGCGAAAAATCCCTCCATCCCGCCGCACCAACCGGAAAACAGGGTGATCTGGCTGTCATCGGGCACCTGCAAGGGGCAGAACAGAAACGGCGTGTCGGGCAGCGCAGCCCCCCCCTGCGCCACATCTGCCCGACGCGAGGGGCGCGCGACCATGCCGGCGCCTAGCCGCCGCCAGTCAGACAGACCATGTTGGGCGGCATGGGCGTGGAAAAAATCGGGCTCCCGCGGCACCGAGCTTTCGGCATTGACCCCCACTGGGTCCAGCGTGATCCGTCCGGGCAAGGGGGCAAGCTCGGCATAAAGCCGCGCCGCACCTGCATCTCGCGCGCCCATCATATAGGCCATGCGCGAGCCGGTCAGCCCGTTCCACGCCACCGCCACCCGGTCGGGATGGCGGGTAAAATAGGCCCGCGCCCAGTTGTATTGGCCCGCGATCAGCCGACGCTTCAGCCACCGCAGCAGGCCGCGATGCTGGCGCTTGGCGCGGGCCATCGCCGCATCGGCCCGCGCGGCGGTCTCGGGATAGCCACGCAGGCGCGACGGGATCGCCTTCAACCGCAGACCGCCCCCCGCCACCTCCGCAAGGGCAGCAAACAGCGCCTCCTTGCGGGGCTGGTATTCGGCGGGAAAGACGATCAATCGGTGCGATCCTGCGAGGTGGCATAGTAGACAAGCGCCAGCGCCAGCGTGACCGCGAAAAAGCCGAAGATCGCGGCATAGGGCGCCTCGACCGGAGGGGTCGCCACGCTGGCCGACAAACGCCCGGTGATGAACTGCGCCACGCCCCCCGCACCGATCCCGAACAGGTTCAGCAAGGTCACGCCACGACCGGTCAGGTGGGCGGGCAGGAAGGCCCGGCCATGGGCAATGACCATCGGAAACGATGTCCCCGCCAGACCAAACAGCACAAACAGCCCCAACGTCACCCAACCACCCGCCAGCGGCATCGCCCAAAGCCCGATCAGCGCCAGCAGGACCAGCACGTTGCCGACCAGGATCAGCCCCTTGCGGGTGCCGAAGACCCGCTCCAACGGCCCGTAGGCAAAGCTGCCCAGCACCATCGCCAAGCCCATCCACAGCGTCACCTGCCCGATCTCGTCAGCGGTGGCACCGAAAACCTCCGCGTAATATGGGCCGACCCACAACCCGCGCACCGCGGCAATCGGCGCATAGCAAAGCGCCATCATCGCGAACAGCGGCCACAACGCCCGCATCCGCAGCAGATCCAGCAACGAGCCCTTCTCCTGCGTCACGATCCGGGCCGGATCGCGGACGAGAACCGCGATCAGCAGCGCGATCAGCGCCGTTACCCCGGCCAATACCCAGACAGCGCCACGCCAGCCGATCGCATCGACCGCCGCCGACAGCGGCAGCGCCGAGCCGATATTGCCCAGATTGCCGATCCCCACCATCGCGCCTGCCAGCGTGCCGAACATCGCCACCGGAAAGCTGCGCGCAAAGATGTAGTAGCCGGACATCATCACCGGCGAACAACCGATGCCGATCAGCGCCATCGCAAACTTGATCGACAGCGGCCCCTCGGCCGTCGCAAAGAGGATCGCCCCCAGCGCGCCGATCATCAGCAGGCTTGAGGCCGTGCGCCGCGGACCGATCCGGTCCAGCGCCATGCCAACCGGCACCTGCATGGCCGCAAAGATCAGAAACCACAGACCAGATGCCGCCGCCAGATCCTCGGGCGTGGCGCCGAGATCTGTTTTCAGCACAGGGGCCAGCACCGCCAGAAAGGCGCGGTAGAACTGGCTGAGGACATAGCCCGCGAACAGGCAGGCGATTCCCGGCCAGAGGCCGGAGCGGGTGGAGGAGGATGCAATCGTCATGGCGGCAGACTGTCAGGCGCCGCAGGTTCCTGCAAGCCCGTTGCCTTTTGCACGCGTCCGGGTTTGTCTGGCGCAGAAACCGGAGGTTCCCATGCGCCCGATCCTGCTTTCGCTTTGCCTTTTGCCACTTCCGGCGCTGGCCAATGACGGTTTCGGCGGCCTGTCCGCGACCGGCCTGACCTTCAGCCAGACCGAGGACGTGGCGCTGGAGACCGAGGATCTGTTCATCAGCCCGGGCCGAATCGTCGTCAGCTATCAGTTTCGCAACCTGACCGATGCCGATGTCACCGGCGAGGTGATCTTTCCGCTGCCGCCGGTGCCGCTGGGCGCGCTGATGCAGAGCGATTTCAACCTGCCCGAGGATCGAAACCAGGAAGATCTGGTATCCTTTACCGCAAAGGTCGCGGGCCGCCCGGTTGCAACCGGCATCGACCGCATCGCCGTGATCGAACCGCGCGAGGAAGCCGGGCGCGCACCGGCGTTGAGCTATGATGCGCCCGGGCGCGATGTCACGGCGGATCTGGAGGCTTGGGGTATCCCGCTGACGCTGGATGTGGATCGGGTGGCCGCCCATCTTCTGGCGCTTTCGCCCGCCGAACGCGCGGCAGTGGCGGCGGCAGGTCTGGCAGAGTTCTATCCGGCGGATCCCGCCATGGAGGGCAGCACGGACGAGGCCTATCCGCGCTGGTCGATCGTCACCCGCTATCACTGGACACAGACCTTCCCGGCAGGCCAGCCACTGGCCATCGAGCATGGCTATGTCAACCGCGCGCCGGGCGGGATCTTTGTCTGGCAGCATCCGCCCAGGGATGATTGGTCCCTTGATCTGGCCCGGCAGTATTGCATCGACGAGGCCACATCGAAAGGCATCGCCAAGCGGCTGAAACAGGCCGACATGGACGATGCGGTCGGCATGGCGCTGTTCATCGACTATGTGCTGCGCACCGCCAACAGTTGGGCCGGCCCGATCCGGCTGTTTCGCCTGACGCTGGACAAGGGCAGCGAGCGCAACCTCGTCTCGCTCTGCGCGGATGGCATCAAGAAGACCGGCCCCACCACCTTTGTGTGGGAAAAGCGCGATTTCACGCCGAAGCGGGATCTGGCGATCCTTCTGGTCAGCCCGATGTCGAATTAAGCGGGTCCGTGATCAGGCCCGCGAGGGCGCTGCCTGCCACGGCGCCTCGCGGATCGGCAGATGGACCAGCGCCGAAAACGCCCCCACCCCCACGCCGATCCACCAGACCAGCGTGTAGTTGCCGGTGATGTCATACATCATCCCGCCCAGCCAGACGCCCAGAAAGCCGCCGATCTGGTGGCTGAGGAACACAAAGCCGTACAGCGTCCCCATGTAGCGCAGCCCGAAGATATGCGCGACCAGACCCGAGGTCAGCGGCACGGTCGCCAGCCACAGCGCCCCCATCACCAGCGAGAAGATCAGCACGCTGGCCGGTGTCATCGGCATCAGGATGAAGGCCGCCGCCGCGATGGTGCGGCCCAGATAGATCAGCGACAGCACGTATTTCTTCACAAACCGCTTGCCCATCCAGCCGGCGGTGATCGCGCCGACGATATTGGCCAGCCCGATCACCGAGATCGAAACCGCGCCCAGCGCCGAGGTCGTGTCGATCCCCAGCGCGGCCAGCATCCCCGAGGGGTCCACCGCACCGCACATCTCGGTCACGAAGGCCGGGAAATGCGCGGTGATGAAGGCCAGCTGATAGCCGCAGGAAAAGAAGCCGAGGAAGATCATGATATAGGACGGGTCGGTGAAGGCCCGCTTCAGCACCACGCCAAGGCTATCCTCCAGCTCGGCCCGGGTGGCGACGGTGGGGCTGCGCATGAAGGGCAGCGCCATCAGGCTGGCCAGCACGATCACGGCAAAGATGATGAACACCGTGGGCCAGGCGTAGTGGCGCAGCAAAAACTCGGCCAAGGGCGCGCCGAACACCTGCCCGGCCGATCCTGCTGCCGTGGCAATGCCCAGCGCAAGCGAGCGATGCTCGGGCGCGGCCGCCCGCCCCACCACGGCCAAAATCACGCCAAAGCCCGTTCCGGCGATGCCAAAGCCCACCAGAACCTCCAGCGCCTGCATCTGGAACGGGGTGGTGGCAAAGGCTGACAGAACCAGACCGCCCGCATAGAACAGCGCCCCCAGAATGATCGCGCGGCGGTCGCCAAACCGCTCGGCCAGCGCGCCGAAGATCGGCTGACCGATGCCCCAGGCGAGGTTCTGGATCGCGATGGCCAGCGAGAAATCGGCGCGCGGCCAGTTGAACTGCTCGGCAATCGGGATCTGGAACACCCCGAAACTGGCGCGGATCGAAAAGCCCACCATCAGGATCAGGCAGCCGGCGATCAGCACCGGGGTCAGGATCGGGGCCTTGGTCATCGCGTCCTCCGTTGGTCGGCGCAAACTGCGTCAGTCCGCCGCAGAGGTCAAACCCCGATTTGCACCCGACGCAATCGCGCCGGGCGCAGTGCTTTCATCGGGTGTCAGAAAGGGACGCAGGAAGGCCAGCGGATGGGCGCGCAGCGTCAGGCGCAGGGCGCGGTAATCGGCCACGACCTGCTCGCCCGGGGACATCTCGGGCAGGGTCACGGGGGGCTCGGCCCCGCCTTCGCCCTCGATGCCGTCAAACAGCGGCAGGGGTTTGGCGCCCGCCGTGGTCGCGCCAGCCACACCGCGCACCGCCCACAGCGCCTGCCGCCGGTCCAGACCCAGGGCGGCAAAGGCATCCGCCTCGGCCAGCCGCACCAGCACCGCCGCCGGAACCCCTGCCCGGCGCCAGACATCGGCCACGGTCTGATAGCCGTTGCCCCGCGCCGCCACGATCCATTGCGCGTCTTCCTCGGCCAACCCGCGGATCTGGCGAAAGCCCAGCCGCAGCGCCAGCGCGCCATCCTCCTGCATGTCCATTGTGCAATCGAAGCTGGAGGCATTGATGCAGACCGGCAGCACCCGCACCCCATGCTCGCGCGCGTCGCGCACGATCTGGGCGGGGGCGTAAAAGCCCATCGGCTGACTGTTCAGCAGCGCGCAGGCAAAGATGCCGGGATGGTGCCGTTTCAGCCAGGCCGAGGCATAGACCAGCAGGGCGAAACTGGCAGCGTGGCTTTCGGGGAAACCATAGCTGCCAAACCCCTCGATCTGCGCGAAACAGCGCGCGGCAAAATCGGGATCGTGGCCATTGGCGGCCATGCCCTGCAAGAACCGGTCCCGAAACTCGGACACCGAACCGTGCTTCTTGAAGGTCGCCAGAGACCGCCGCAGCCGATCAGCCTCGGTCGGTGAAAAGCCCGCGCCGATGATGGCGATCTGCATCGCCTGTTCCTGAAACAGTGGCACGCCCAGCGTCTTGCCCAGCACCCGGCCCAGATCGTCCGAGGGAAAGCTGACCACTTCCTGTCCATTGCGGCGGCGCAGATAGGGGTGGACCATATCGCCCTGAATCGGTCCGGGGCGGATGATCGCCACCTGAATCACCAGATCGTAAAAGCAGCGCGGGCGCATCCGCGGCAGAAAGTTCATCTGCGCCCGGCTTTCGACCTGAAACACCCCCAGACTGTCGGCCCGCGACAGCATGTCATAGATTGCCGGGTCTTCGGGTGGCAGGGTCGCCAGATCAAAGCGTGGACCATGATGCCGGGCGATCAGATCGAACCCGCGCCGGATGCAGGACAGCATGCCCAGCGCCAGGATGTCGACCTTGAGTATCCCCAGCCCGTCGATATCATCCTTGTCCCAAGGGATGACGGTGCGCCCCTCCATCGTGGCGTTTTCGATCGGGGCCAGCTCGTCCAGCCGGCCTTCGGTGATGATGAATCCCCCAACATGCTGTGACAGATGCCGGGGAAAGCCCTGTATCTCGTCAATCAGCTGCAAGGTCAGCCGCAGCCGGGGATCGCCGGGGTCCAGCCCGATTTCGCGCAGACGGGCCTCAGAGATGGCGCCCGGCCCGCCCCAGCCCCAGATCTGCCCCGACAGCGCGGCCAGCGTATCCTCGGCCAGACCCATCGCGCGCCCCACCTCGCGCACCGCGCGCTTGCCGCGATAATGGATCACCGTGGCGCAAAGCCCGGCGCGGTGGCGGCCATAGCGGTCATAGATGTGCTGGATCACCTCCTCGCGCCGCTCATGCTCGAAATCCACGTCGATATCAGGCGGCTCGTCACGGGCCTCGGAGACGAAGCGTTCGAACACCATCGTGCCGATCTCGGGCGAGACCGAAGTGACGCCCAGCGCATAGCAGACCACCGAATTGGCGGCAGACCCCCGCCCCTGACACAGGATCCCCCGCGCGCGGGCAAAGGCCACGATGTCATGCACCGTCAGGAAATATGGCTCATAGCGCAGCTTGCCGATCAGCGCCAATTCATGCGCCATCTGTGCCTGCACCTTGGCCGGCGCGCCCGAAGGGTAGCGCCAGCGCAGCCCTTCCTCCGCCAGCCGCGCCAGCCGATCCTGCGCGGTCTCGCCCCCCGACACCTCCGAGGGGTATTCATAGCGCAGCTGGTCCAGCGAAAAGCCGATGCGTGCCGCGATCTCGCCCGCGCGATGCACGGCATCCTCATGGCCGGCGAAGATCCGCAGCATCTCGGCCTCGGATCGCAGGCGCTGCTCGGCATGGGGGGCGGCGTGTTGGCCCAGATCCTCGACCCGGCGGCCCAGACGGATCGCCGCCAGCACATCCGCCATCCGCCGCCGCGCCGCGCGATGCATCATCGGCAGGGCCGAGGCGACCGGCAGCAGGCCCAGCCGCTGGGCCAGCCGCATCAGCGCGGCAATGCGCGCCGGATCGTCGCCATCGTAATGCGGCGCGATCAGCAGATGGGCGGGCGGCAGGCGGGGCAAAAGCCGCCCGACCTGCGCGCGCCACTGGGCGGGGCGTTGGGGGGGCAGATCATGGCCCCAGGGCGCGCGCGGCGGATGCAGCAGCAGCTCCATCCCCTCGGCCCACTCGACCAGATCGTCTCCGGTCAACTGGCACGCGCCCTTGGCCGCGCGTCTGCGCCCCAGCGTCAGCAACCGGCACAGCCGCCCCCAGGCCGCCCGGTCCCGCGGCAGGGCGGTGAACACCAGCCCTTCCTCCAGCACGATCCGCGCGGCGGGCAGCAACCGCCCCCCCGCCTCGCGCGCCTGCAGATGCGCCCGCACCACCCCCGCGACCGAGTTCACATCCGCCACCGCCACGGCACCCAGGCCCAACTCGGCAGCGCGCGTCACCAGCTCCTCGGGGTGGGAGGCCCCGGTGAGGAAGGTGAAGTTGGAGGTGGCGGAAAGCTCGGCAAATCCCATCAGAATCTCGGAACAAAGATGGAACACAATCGCGCTGCGCCGCAGATTCGTCCAGTCGCCTTTGCATCCCCGCGGCCCTTCTGGCATAGGGATGCCGAACCCCGGAGGCCGCAATGCTGGACGAAGACCTGACCGACGATCTGCCCGAGGGCGACATCCACCCGCTGTTTGCGGGCGCCCCCTCCAGCACAGAGTTCCGCAAGCTGCGCAAACGGCTGGTGCGCGAGACCCGCGCCGCCATCGACCAATACGGCATGGCCAAACGCGGCGATCGTTGGCTGGTCTGCCTGTCGGGCGGCAAGGACAGCTATACCCTTCTGGCCGTGTTGACCGAGTTGAAATGGCGCGGCCTCTTGCCGGTGGACCTGCTGGCTTGCAATCTCGATCAGGGCCAGCCGGGCTTTCCTGCGACCGTCCTGCCCGAGTTTCTGACCCGGATGGGCGTGCCGCACCGGATCGAATATCAGGACACCTATTCCATCGTCACCTCCAAGATCGCGGCCGGCAAGACGATGTGTTCGCTCTGTTCGCGGCTGCGGCGGGGCAACCTGTATCGCATCGCCCGCGAGGAAGGGTGTTCGGCCGTGGTGCTGGGGCATCACCGCGACGACATTCTGGAAACCTTTTTCATGAACCTTTTTCACGGCGGGCGGCTGGCGACGATGCCGCCGCGACTGCTGAACGAGGATGGCGACCTTTACGTGCATCGCCCGTTGGCCTTCGTGGCCGAGGCCGATTGCGAGCGCTTCGCCCGTGCGATGAACTATCCGATCATCCCCTGCGATCTCTGCGGCAGCCAGGAAGGCCTGCAACGCCAGCAGGTCAAGAAGCTGCTGGATGAATGGGAGGCCCGCAGCCCCGGCCGCCGTCAGGTGATGTTCCGCGCGCTGATGAACGTGCGCCCCTCGCATCTGCTGGACCCGTCAATCTTCGACTTTGCCGGGTTGATGGCGCAGGAAAGCGGAACATTTGTCGAAAATCCTCCGAATTTGCGCGGCGGAGATTAACGAAGGCCCAAGACACCCGCTGCAGATTGCACCGGTACGGGCGGATGACGCCCCTAACGGATGAGGCGGGACATGCGCGGGCAAGGCGGGATCGTGGCGGCTTTGGTCTGGCTGGGCGCACAGTTGCGCCGGGCGGAGTTGATGGTGTTCCTGCCGGCAGTTACGCTGGCGGCCTTCTGGCTCGGTGGCGAGCAAAGTCTGATTCTGGTGGCGCTGATCGCGCCGATGGTTTTTGCCTTGGCCGGCGCCTTCCGCTTCCACGATCAGCCAGGTTATCAGGTCGACGGGCTGGGCGGCCTTGCGCTGCGCCCGCAGATCATTACCGCGCTGGACCGCAGTCTTGAGGACGCGGCATTGACCGGTCGCGGCACCGCCTGTCTGGTCGTGCAGTTTGACAATATCGAGACGTTTCTGGATCGCCATGGACGGGCCGCCCAGACCGAGGTGCTGACCCGCAGCGCCGAAAGGTTGATCGGGGCGCTGCGGCAGGGCGATTCGGTCGCGCGGCTGGAAGGCGGCGGCTTTGCCGTGGCCTTGGCACCGCAGCGGCGGCTGGATCTGGAAGGGCTGGTGCAGATGGCAGCCCGACTGCAATCGGCACTGAGCGAGCCGGTCAGCATCGACGCCACGCGGCTATACGTCTCTGCCTCGCTGGGTTTCGCTCTGTCGCAGCAACTGCCCGGCCGTCGCGGGGCCGAATTGCTGGATGCAGCACAGGTCGCAGCGGATGAGGCAAGCCGACAGGGTCCCGGCGCAATCCGCGCCTATGCCCCCGACATGGCCCGCAAACGGGCCGACCGCGACGCCTTGCGCGACATGCTGGAAGTGGCGCTGAGCGAGGGGCAGATCAAGGCGCATTTCCAGCCACAGCTTTCGACCAATACCGGCTTGATCTCGGGGTTCGAGGCGCTGGCCCGCTGGCACCACCCCGAGCGTGGCGTCGTGCCACCCAGTGAGTTCCTGCAGGCGATCGAGGAGGCCGGCCTTTCGGAAAGCCTGGGGGATGTGATGCTGAATCAGGCCTTGGCCGCGCTGGTGCGCTGGGACCGGGCCGGATTCTCTGTGCCCTCGGTGGGCGTCAATTTCTGCGCCGCCGAGTTGCGCAATCCGCGCCTCGTTGAAAAACTGCAATGGGAACTGGACCGTTTCGACCTGCGCCCCGAGCGACTGTCGATCGAGATTCTGGAAACGGTGATTGCCAGCACCGATAACGACATGGTGGTGCGCAATATCGCGGCGCTGGCGCGGCTGGGATGCGGCATCGACCTCGACGATTTCGGCACGGGCCATGCCTCGATCACCACGATCCGCCGCTTCGACGTGCGGCGCCTGAAGATTGATCGCAGCTTCGTGATGCGCGTCGACGAGGACCGCGAGCAACAAAAGATGGTCGCCGCCATCCTGTCGCTGGCCGAGCGGCTGGGGCTGGAAACGCTGGCCGAAGGAGTCGAGACTGCGGGCGAACATGCGATGCTGGCCCAGTTGGGCTGCGATCATGTCCAGGGCTTCGGCATTGCGCGCCCCATGGCGTTCGAGCAAACCCTCGACTGGATCAGCCAGCACCGCGCAAGGCTGCCCAATCTGCAACGCATCGGCCACCGCGCGCGCTGAGCCGGCACGCGATTCGTGGCAGCGCCTGCTTCCGCCGGATCGGACCCATCCCCCGTTTCGGTTCCGCGCACGGGTCGGCATACAATGATCGCAGTACTGCGCGCCCTCTTGCCGATCCCGCCCCGGCCCCCGCCTCAACCTTGGCCCGCGGCCAAAACCGCTTGACCTTTCCGCCCCCCTTCTGTTGAACCAGCCCAAACCCTGAACGCACGGGCGGCCCTTCTCATGGACGACAACAACAACCGGAACCTCTTTCTGGCGACGGCTCTCAGCTTTGTGGTGATCCTTGTCTGGTTCATCCTCTTTCCGCCGCCCGAGGCCCCTGCTCCGGCAGAACCGGCCGCGGTCGAAACGACCATGCAGGCACCTGCCACCACCGCCTCGCCCGAGGCCACAGCAGCGGCCGATAGCGCCAGCGCCGTGGCCGCTGCGCCTCGGGTCAAGGTGGACAGCGCCGCGCTCACCGGCTCGATCTCTTTGATGGGCGCGCGCTTTGATGACCTCAGCCTGAAAGGTTACAAGGTCACGCAGGATCCAGGGTCGGACATCGTAAGGGTGCTGACACCCGCCGGAGAGGCCGGGGCCTATTATGCGCTGCACGGCTGGATTCCGGCAGGCTTGCCTGCTGACGCCGTTCCCGGGGCCATGACCGAATGGCAGTTGGTCAAGGGTGACACCCTCTCACCAGGCAAACCGGTGACGCTGGAATGGCAGAACGGCCAGGGGCTGACTTTCAGCCGCGAAATTGCGGTGGACGAGAAGTATCTGTTCACCGTGACCGATACCGTGACCAATACCGGCACCACCGCAGCCAGCCTTGCACCCTATGCCCAGGTGGCCCGGCACGGCACCCCCGCCGATCTGCAGAACTTTTTCGTGCTGCATGAAGGCGTGGTCGGCCGCACGGATGGCAAACTGGTCGAGATCGACTATGACGACGTCGCCGGCCTGCCCGCGCTGGAAGGCGCGCAGGGTGAGAAAACCGACGCTGCCACCGATGGCTGGATCGGCTTTACCGACAAATACTGGATGGCGACGCTGGTTCCGCCGCAGGGCCAGCCCTTCTCGGCGGTGACCAAATACATCCCTGGCGCAGACATCTACCAGACCGAGACCCGTCAGGCCGTTCTGACCGTGGCGCCCGGCGCTTCGGCCGCTGTGACCCAGCAACTCTTTGCTGGCGCCAAGGAATGGGAAACGATCCGCGGCTATCAGACGGCCGGCATCCCCGGCTTTCTGGACAGCATCGACTGGGGCTGGTTCTTCTTCCTGACCAAGCCGATCTTCGCTGTCCTGCACTGGCTGAACAAGCTGATCGGCAACATGGGCCTCGCGATCATCGGCCTGACTTTCGTGCTGAAACTGATCGTGCTGCCGCTGGCCTACAAATCCTATGTCAGCATGGCGCGCATGAAAGAGTTGCAGCCCGAGATGGAAGCCCTGAAAGAGCGCGCGGGCGACGACAAGGCCAAGCTGCAAAAGGAAATCATGCAGCTTTACAAGGAAAAGAAGGTCAATCCCGCAGCGGGTTGCCTGCCGATCCTGATCCAGATCCCGATCTTCTTCAGCCTCTACAAGGTGATCTTCGTCACGCTTGAGCTGCGTCATGCGCCGTTCTTTGGCTGGCTGCAGGACCTGTCGGCGCCCGATCCTTCGTCGATCTTCAACCTGTTCGGCGCGCTGCCTTGGGCCGCCCCCACGCCCGGCACGCTTATGGCGACGATCTTCATCGGGGTTTTGCCGATCCTGCTGGGCATCTCGATGTGGCTGCAGCAGAAGCTGAACCCGGCACCCGCAGATGCGGCGCAGGCGGCGATATTTGCCTGGATGCCTTGGGTGTTCATGTTCATGCTGGGGTCTTTCGCCAGCGGTCTGGTGGTCTACTGGATCACCAACAACGTCATCACCTTCGTCCAGCAATATACGATCATGCGCAGCCATGGTCACAAGCCGGACATCTTCGGCAACATAAGGGCCGGCTTCAAACGCAAGGCTGCCGCTCCGCCGGTGAAAGGCAAGAAATGACGGCACGGCTGGTCCAGATCTGCCGCCACCCGATCAAGAGCCACGGACGCGAAGCCCTCGCGTCCGTTCGGCTTTTGGCGGGACAGGCAATGCCCTACGACCGCCACTGGGCCGTGGCGCATGAAGCGGCCCGGCTGCACCCCGGCTGGAACCCCTGCGCCAATTTCGCCCGCGGCGCCAAGGCGCCCCTGCTGATGGCCATCGACTGTCGCCTTGATGAAGCCTTGAGCCGGATCACCCTCAACCATCCAGACCGGGGTGAAATCCGGTTCTCGCCAGATCGGCCCGAGGATCAGGCGCGGTTTCTGGACTGGGTCATGCCGCTGAACCCGCCCGACCGCGCCCTGCCCGCCCGGATCATGAAGGCGGATGTGGCCATGACCGACAGCGACTATCCGTCGGTTTCGATCCTGAACCTCGCGTCGCTGCGCGCAGTGGAGGCACGGCTGGGCATGACGCTCTCGCCGCACCGCTTCCGCGCAAACCTCTGGGTCGAAGGCTGGGAGGCATGGGACGAATGGCAGATGATCGGCCAAAGGCTGCGGATCGGTGATGCGTTGCTCGAGATACGCGAACGGATCACCCGCTGCAGGGCGACCATGGTCGATGTTGAAACCGGGCGCGTCGATGCCGATACGCTGGGCGCGCTGGAGGCAGGTTGGGGCCATCGCGATTTCGGGGTTTATGCAGTAGTGCTAGAGGGGGGCGAGATCGCCCTGAACGATGAGGTGGCGTTAAAATGACCGTCCTGCCCTTTCCGCTGGCTGACGAGCCTGATGACTTCGCGCGCGAGGCGGGCCGCTTGCTGTTTGCCGGTCCGGTCGATTTCGTCAAAGGCGTCGTCTCGATGTCGGGCCTGCCGCCTGCCGACCGGGTAGAGGTTTGCTTTGCCGGCCGCTCGAATGTCGGGAAATCCAGCCTGATAAATGCGCTGACCGGGCGAAAAAGCCTTGCGCGGGCCTCAAACACGCCGGGGCGCACGCAAGAAATCAACTACTTTGCCCTGGGAGAGACCCGCTATCTGGTCGACCTGCCCGGCTATGGTTTTGCCGAAGCGCCGGTGGCGACAGTGCGCAAATGGCAGGAGCTGCTGAGATCCTACCTGCAAGGCCGCCAGACCCTGCGTCGCGCCTTCGTGCTGATCGACAGCCGCCATGGCGCCAAGGCGGTCGACGAAGAGATCATGACCTTGCTTGACCGGTCAGCCGTGACCTTTCAGGTGGTGATGACCAAGATGGACAAGCTGTCGCGCCCCGAGCGGGAAAAGAACCTCGAGCAGGTGCGGGAGGTGCTGCGCCGCCATCCCGCCGCCTACCCAGAGATCGTGATGACCTCGTCGGAAAAAGGCGAGGGGATCGAGACCATGCGCGCCATCATCGCGGGGCTGGCATGAGCTTTTTGCAGGTTGCCATCGGCGGGGCGGTCGGTGCGATGCTGCGCCACGCCACCTTGCAGGCCGTCGCTGCCCCTTGGGGGACGCTGGGGATCAACGTGATGGGCAGCTTTCTGATCGGCCTTCTGTTCGTTCCGGCCGGGCGGATGGGGCTGTCGCCGCTGCTGCTGACCGGGATCTTGGGTGGCTTTACCACCTTTTCGGCCTTTTCCCTGGACACCCTTCGCCTGTGGCAAGGGGGCGCTGTCGCAACGGCGGCGGTTTATGTGCTGGGCTCGGTCCTGCTGTCGCTTGCAGCAGTTGCGGCCGGGGCGGCGCTGTTCCATCAACTCGCAACGCGGGGGCTTGCCTGATGTCGGCTGTGAAACTTCTGACCGTCTCGGAAGATGAAGGCGAAATGCGCCTCGACCGCTGGTTCAAGCGACGTTTCCCGCATGTGACGCAAGGCGCGGTGGAAAAGCTGTGCCGCACGGGTCAGGTGCGGGTCGATGGTGCCCGCGCCAAGGCCAGCGACCGCGTGGGGCCGGGCATGGTGGCGCGCGTGCCGCCGCTGCCGGAAAATGACGCGCCCTCGCGCCCGCGGCCCGATGGGGTCAGCGCTGCGGACGCCAAGATGATCGAGGATTGCGTGATCTATCGCGACAATGACATCATCGTGTTGAACAAGCCGGCAGGCCTGCCCTCGCAGGGCGGCTCGGGTCAGGGCGACCGTCATGTGGACGGGCTGACCGAGGCGCTGAAGTTCGGCTACAAGGAGCGCCCCAAGCTGGTGCATCGTCTGGACAAGGACACCTCGGGCGTTCTGGTTCTGGCGCGCACGGATCGCGCGGCGCGTGGCCTGTCCGAGTCGTTTCGCCATCGCGGCACCCGCAAGATCTATTGGGCGGTCGTGGCAGGTGTGCCGCATCCCAGGCAAGGCAGCATCAAATATGCGCTGATGAAGGCAGGCGGCCATGGGCGCGGCGGCGAGGGCGAGAAGATGGTCTGCATCCATCCCGCCAAGATCGCCGATTACCCAGACGCCAAACGCGCCCATACTGATTATTTCACGCTCTGGTTCCTCGGCAACCGGCTGTCCTGGATGGCGCTGGAGCCGCTGACCGGCCGCACCCATCAGTTGCGCGCCCATATGGCCGAGTTGGGGCACCCGATCCTCGGCGACGGCAAATATGGCGGGTCATCGAGTGAGAATCTGGGGGATGGCTGGGGGGCCGGCGTGGGCGGCTTGTCGCGCAAGCTGCATCTGCATGCCCGCCGGCTGGGGTTCCAGCATCCCGTCACCAAGGAATTCATGACCTTTACCGCCCCCCTGCCCGAGCATATGGCCCGCACGTGGGAATTGCTGGATTGGAAAGAGGGCGATGTGCCCGAAGACCCGTTCGAGAAGATCAGATGAGCGCCTGGAAAGCCAAACGTTTCTGGAAGGAATCCACGGTCGAGGCCTGCGACGGCGGCTTTGCCGTCAAGCTGGACGGGCGTGGGGTGAAAACCCCGGCCAAGACGCCGCTGGTGGTGCCGACCGAGGCGCTGGCCAGGATGATCGCGGCCGAATGGGACGCACAAGACGGCGCTGTCCGGCCCGAAACCATGCCGGCAACCCGAATGGCGAACTCGGCGCTGGACAAGGTGGCGCCGCAATTCGACGCCGTAGCGGCGATGCTGGCCGAATACGGCGGCACGGATCTGCTCTGCTATCGCGCGCCCGAGCCCGAGGCCCTGATCGCCCGGCAAGCGGCGGCGTGGGATCCGCTGCTGGACTGGGCCGCCGAAACCTTCGGCGCGCGGCTGGCCACGGGCCAGGGCGTCATGCATCTGGCGCAGGACGCCGATGCCGTGGCGCGGCTGGCACGCCCCCTGTCCGATGCCTCTGCCTTCCAGCTTGCAGCTCTGCACGACCTGATCGCCATCAGCGGCTCGTTGGTGCTGGCGCTGGCTGTGGCAAGGGGACGGCTTGGCGCCGCTGAGGCTTTCGATCTGTCGCGCATCGACGAAAGCTGGCAGGCCGAGCAATGGGGGCGCGACGAAGAGGCGGATGCGCTGGAAGCCGTGCGGCGCACCGATCTGGCCTTTGCCGCGCAGTTTCTGGCGGCCTGCCGGTAGGATAATTACCTCAGATCACGCCTCGAGGCGTCAAATATTACCCAGGACAGCCACAAACATTGTGTCCATGACAATTGCGTTGTCAGGGCTGGAAAGTCTTGACGGATCAAAGGTTTTTGCCTGACACTCTTTTCACGGGGGCTGTCCTACATCTGGTTACCCGGAAACCGCCACGCTGCGGGCTAACGATAACAACCGGCTGCATGGCTGGATCAATCAGGATGAGGTCAATATGAACAAGACGGTTTTCCTTGCCACCTTGTCGTCGGTCGCCCTGTCGGCCGGGCTGGCCAGCGCCGCGACGCTGGACGACGTCAAGGCCCGTGGCGAGTTGGTCTGCGGCTCGAACGTGGGTCTGGCGGGTTTTGGTGCCCCCGATGCCGCCGGCGAGTGGAAGGGTTTTGACGTGGACTTCTGCCGCGCAGTGGCCGCCGTCGTGTTGGGGGATGCGACCAAGGTCAAGTTTGTGCCCACCACCGGCGAGACGCGCTTTACCGCCGTAGCCTCGGGCGAGGTGGACCTGCTGGCCCGCAACTCGACCCTTACCTTCACCCGCGACATCGACCTGAAACTCGATTTCCCGGCGATCAATTATTACGACGGTCAGGGCTTCATGGTGAAAAAGGACCTGGGCGTAACCTCGGCCAAGGAGCTGGACGGGGCAACCGTCTGCATCCAGACCGGCACCACGACCGAGCTGAACCTCGCGGATTTCTTCAAGTTCAACAATATCAGCTATACCCCGGTGACGGTGCAGGATGACTCGGAGGCGCAGCGCCAGTATCTGTCCGGCGCCTGCGATGCCTACACCACCGATGCGTCCGGGCTGGCATCTTCGCGCGCCACGATGGCCGACAGCGAAAACCACATCATCCTGCCGGAAATCATCTCGAAAGAGCCGCTGGGCCCGGCCGTCCGCCATGGCGACAACCAGTGGAGCGACTTGGTGCGCTGGACCTTCAACGCGCTGCTGATCGCCGAGGAGAAGGGGATCACCAAGGCCAATATCGAGGAAGTGGCTGCCTCGTCCACCGACCCCGAAGTGCGGCGCATGCTGGGGCTTGAGGGCGACATGGGCAAGATGCTGGGCGTGGACAATGACGCCTTCAAGCGTGCCATCGCCGCCGTCGGCAATTACGGCGAGATCTTCGAGGCCAATATCGGCCAATCGACGCCGATCGGTCTGGCCCGCGGCCTGAACGCCCTTTGGACCCAAGGCGGCCTGCAATACGCCGCGCCGTTCCGCTGAGACGACCCGGGGATGCGCCACCGCGCGCATCCCCAAGCCAGTTCGAAAGACCGTCCTCCGCGATCCGCGGCATAACCGGCGCAAACGCCGCACCTGGACGGGTATCAGGGAGAACACGATGGCCCACGCCACTGAGGCGCCAAGGGACAGTTTTCGGCTGTCCATGCTCATCTATGACACCAGATTCCGCGCGCTGACCATTCAGGTCGTGGTCTTGATCCTCGTCCTGCTGTTTCTGGGCTGGCTGGTCGACAACACCGTCCAGAACCTTGCGGCCAAGGACAAGAATATCGACTTTGGCTTTCTCTGGACACGGGCCGGCTATGACATCGAACAGACCCTGATCCCCTATACCAACGACAGCACGCATGGCCGGGCTGTCATGGTGGGGCTGCTGAACACGCTGTTGTTGGCCGGGCTGGGCTGCATCTGCGCCACCGTGATCGGGGTATTCGCCGGCGTGCTGCGCCTGTCGAACAACTGGCTGGTGGCACGGCTGATGACGATCTACGTCGAAGCCTTCCGCAATGTGCCGCTGCTGTTGTGGATTCTGGTGATCTTTGTGGTCTCCTCCGAGACCGCGCCGCAGCCCAAGGACTTCAAGGTCACAGCCGAGATGATCCAGACCGGCACCGAGCCGCCGGCGCAGAAGATCCTGTTCGACACGACGGCGGTGACGATCCGCGGCGTCTATGCCCCCGCCCCGTTGCTGGAGCGCGGTTTGGGTCATGTCACGGTTGCGGGTATTCCGGTCAGCTTGTCGGCGCTGGCGGTGCTGGGGCTGTTTGCGGCCTCGATCTGGATCAATGCGCGGATGCTGCGGTCTGCCCGCGCGCAGCAGGAAGAAACCGGGCTGCGGCCGACCACATGGTGGAAGTCGCTGCTGATCCTGTTCCTGCCGACCGCCGCGCTGCTGTGGGCGATGGGCTTTCACCTTGAAGTTCCGGCGTTTCCTACGGACGAGGCCGGGGTTTCCAAGGGCTTCAACTTTCAGGGCGGCATCCTGATCCAGCACAGTTTCACGGCGCTTCTGATCGCGCTGTCACTTTATACCGGCGCCTTCATCGCCGAGATCGTGCGCGGAGGGATCATGGCGATCTCGCGCGGGCAGTCCGAGGCGGCCTTTGCGCTTGGGCTGAAACCGGGGCGCACCATGCAGCTGATCGTGTTGCCGCAGGCGTTGCGGGTGATCGTGCCACCGCTGATCAGCCAGTTTCTGAACCTGACCAAGAACACCTCGCTGGGGATTGCCGTCAGCTATCTGGATCTGCGCGGCACGCTGGGTGGGATCACCCTGAACCAGACCGGCCGCGAGTTGGAGTGCATGTTGCTGATGATGCTGATCTATCTGACCATCAGCCTCATCATCTCGGCAGCGATGAACGCCTTCAACACCGCTGTAAAGCTGAAGGAGCGCTGAGATGGCCCAATCCTTCGTCCGCGACCAGATGTTGCCCGCCGCCCCGCCCCCCGCCAGCCAACGCGGAGCCGTGGGCTGGCTGCGCGAGAACCTGTTCTCAGGCCCGCTGAACACGGCGCTGACGGTGCTGGGTCTGGGCTTTGTTGTCTGGATCGCCAGCATGGCGCTGCCATGGTGGATGAACTCGGTCTGGAATGCGACCTCGCTGGGCGAATGTCGCGCCATCGTGGCCGCGCAAGGCGCGGAAAGCGGCGCCTGCTGGGCGGTGATCAAGGCGCGCTGGCATCAGTATATCTTCGGGTTTTACCCGCCCGATCTGTATTGGCGGCCGCTTCTGGCCTTTGGTTTGTTGCTGTCGGCCCTGGCGCCTGTGCTGTATAACCGCCTGCGGGCGGGTGCGGTGCTGATCGCGGGCGCCGGCGCGCTGACGGTGTTGAGCGTACTCGCGCTGGAGGGGGCCGGCCCGCATGTGGTGCTGCTGCTGGCGGTGTTTGCCGCCCTGCTGGCGGTGGCATGGACCCGCCCCGCCCAGTTGCTGTGGTTGACGCTGCTTTACCCCTTCATCGGTTTCTGGCTGCTGTGGGGCGGACCGATCGCCCGGCCTGTCGCCACGCTGTTGGGGTTTGGCCTGCTGGTGCTGGTCTATCGGCTGCTGGCCCCCCGGCTGGGCGTCGTCCTGGCTACCGCAGCGGGGGCGATCGCGGCGGCGCTGTGGTGGCTGTTGGTGCAGGGGCTGGTCTCCGGCCCGCTGGCCCAGCTGCTGCCGCTGGCGTTGTCGCCCGTCAACTCGGACCGGTTTGGCGGCTTTTTGCTGGCGATCCTGATCGGGGTGACGGCCATCGCCATGTCCCTGCCAATGGGCATCCTGCTGGCCTTGGGACGGCGGTCAGACATGTTGCTGATCAAGGTTCTGTCGGTCGGCTTCATCGAGTTCATCCGCGGCGTGCCGCTGATCACGCTGCTGTTCACCGCATCGCTGCTGCTGCAATACTTCC
>ERZ1645187.1561-NODE-1561-length-21007-cov-55.475277_pt1 | contig 21007 bp, 26 predicted proteins | sample MGYA00575352_ERZ1645187 | MGnify/ENA primary metagenome ERZ1645187 (study PRJEB40837, sample SAMN11349314) | freshwater sediment metagenome | isolation source: river sediment | host: Sediment | place: India: Wazaribad , New Delhi | collected 2017-02-21 ... | reverse complement strand
GGTGTTGGACCGCGCCAGCGAGTACACCCCGAGGCCCGGGGACGCCTCGGACCGGACCTCCAGGGAAGTCACCGTGGTGGCCGGGGCCCGGAATGTCAGCACCACCCGCTCGTCGGCCGACAAGCGACGCCCCACCTGCTCCAGCGGGACACCATCCGCGAACACGGTCACGAAGACCGGGCTGCGGAAGGTGGTCACATCCACCACGAGGTACGGGGTCGACGTGAAGTCCACCGACCCGGCGCGGGTCAGCCGACACGCCCACGAGCCCAAGAAGTTGGGCTCGATCTGGACCATGCCGCCCGAGGTCGTCACCGTGGCCGGCGCGCCGTCCTTGGTGCCCGTCCAGCCGGTCGTCGAGGTCCCGTCGTCGAACTCCACGAACGCCGGGGTGTCGGAGGCCGGCAGCGGGCCGACGGTGGTCAGGGAGGCGGACCGGGCATGCGGCTCGCACGTCACCACCAGCCGGTAGACCCGCTCACCACGCAACTCCGAGAGGTCGTCGAACTCCAGCACCATGTGCGACGTGACCACCGGCCACACCGTCGTCACCGAACCCCACGACTGCGGCGGTGCCCACCGGATCGTCGTCGGGCGCTTCGTACGGGCAGCCAACGCCGCCTCACCCATCGCCAGATCAACCGCCGTCGGCCCCTTCACCAGCACCATCAAGGTGTGGACCCGGTTGCCGTCGCGGTCGTGCTCGACCAGTTCACCGTCGGTCATCAGCGTGGCCACCGTCGAGAGCACCGCATCGGGCGACCCGAACTCCGTACCCGGCGCCAATAGATGGAACGTGTAGCCCGCGCCATCGACCGGTGGCAGACCCGTCACGAGGTCCAGATCGCCGAACCAGAACTCATGGTCGCTCACGGATGGCCCCTCTGCTGCTTGCCTCGGTGGCCCTTCGCCGCGGCCCCGTTGATGCCCTTCGCCAGCCGGTCCGAACGCTGCTCGGCCCGGGCATCACGCCACTTCTCGTACTGCTTGAGGTCGCGCTTCAACTCACGCACCACACCGGTCAGGCGGGACACCTCAGCCGCAGCAGCCGTCTCGCTCGCCCCATAGGCCAACTGCCCGGCATCGCGACCCACCGACGCGGTCAACTGGGAGTACTCGTCGTACAGCCCCTGCAGCCGACCCGCCTGGCCGTTCTGCAAGATCGCCATGAGGTCCGCGTTGGACCCCTGGGTGAGTACCGCGTCCAACGCGCCGCCGGACATGCCCGCGGCCGCCAACTGCTGCTGCAACGCACTCCGTGTCCGCAACCCGGCAATGGACTCCAGCAGCGCGGCCAGCGGGTTGGCGGTCGTCCGGCTGCTCGTGGCCCACGGGTCACCCTGCTCGGGCACCGCGAACAGGTCCGCGGCGAATCTCGAGCTGGTCGCCGTGGCCAGGTCGGCCTGCCTCGCGATCAGCGCGTCGTAGGCGACCGTCGCCGTGTCGACCACGGCCTCCTGGTCCTCCATCGCCCTGGTGGCCGACCGGATCGCCTTCGCGAACGAGCCGAACTCCTCCAGCAGCTCGGCCCAGGGATCGGCGTGCTTGCCGGTCTTGCCACCAGCACCGACCGGACCACCGTCGGCGTACCGGAACCGAGCCCGCATCGCCTCCACCGCCGCATGGCCACCCGCGTTGGCGACCTCACGGGCCGTCCACATGTGCTCGCCGTTCGACGCCCAGATCGGCACGTCGTCCGACGTACCCGAGCCGGGGCCGAAGATCGGGCCACCCATCGCTCGATGGCCACCGACGTACGGCAGGTCGCCGCCCGTGCCCGTGCGGGTCACGTGGATGTTGACCGGGATGAACCGGTCGATCGAGTCCAACTGCTTCTGCAACGCGGTCAGGTCCCGTGCTGCCGCGGCCTTCTCGATCCGCAACTGGGTCTTGACTTCCTCGGGCACCCCGCCGATCGCGTCCGTGTACGCGCGAACCTCGGACTGGCCCCGCCGCCACGCCTTGTTCGCCCGGTCGATCTCGGCGTCGGTCGCGTTGGCCAACTGGCGCATGCGCAGGGCACCAGCCGGGCCGGCCTCGTGTAGCGCCCGGATCAGGCCCTTGTCGAGCCCCTCGCGAGCGGCCTTCTTGGCGTTCTCGCGGAAGTTGGCCAGCGCGTTGGCCTGGTCCTCCATGTCGCGGATCCAGTCGCCGAGCGAAACCGCGGCGTCGTCCAGGGAGTCGCCCAGGTTGAAGAACTGGCGGGCCGTGTCGTTCGCGGCCTCGCGGCTGTCGGAGAGCGCCTTGGCCTGGGCCTTGAGGTCGGCCTCACTGACGACCACCGCGGAACTCAGCGCCCTCGTGGCGGAGGCGGTCACGTCCAGCGCGTCGGCGTGCTTCTTGCCCGACTCGGTGGCCTCGTCCTCGGCGTCCGAAACCCCGAAGATCGCCTCACGAGTACGGCGGAGGTTGTCCAGGCCCATGTCTATCGCGGGGCCTAGGCCGAGCGTAGTGAGCGCGCCGTCAGACTGCTTCTGCAACTCGCCGGTTAGGTTCAGCAGTTCGGTTGCGCCCTCCAGCAGCGCGGAGAACGGTCCCTCGGTGCCCTCGCCCTGGAGGATCAGGTTCGCCTCAAGGGCGCCGGTGAACTCCTCCCACCTGCCCTTGAGGTTGTCCATCTTGATCGCAGCCGTCTCGGCCGCGTACCCCGAGTCGTCGACCTGGGCAGTCCACTCCGCGACACCCTCCGCGCCGTCGCGGTACAGGATGTTGGCGGCCTGAATCTGCTCGTTGCCAAAGATGCGCCCCAACGCCGCAGACCGCTCAGCCTCCGACAGGCCACCGAGGCGGGACTGCAACTGGCCCGCGACGCCCTCGAAGCCGACGAACTCGCCGGACGCGTCAAAGACGCTAATGCCGAGCCGGTCCATCTCGGCCTTGGCAATCTTCGACGGGGCCGTCAGCGACATCAGCATGCCGCGCATGCTGGTCCCGGCCTTCTCGCCCAGGACACCGTTCTTGGCCAGCAGGGCGATCGTGCCCGCGGTCTCCTCGATGGTCACACCGAGCTGTGCGGCCGGAACGCCGACGTAGTTGAGGGCCAGCGCCATGTCGGACACTTCGCCCTGCGCCTTGCCAGCACCTGCGGCCAGCAGGTCGGCCACATGGGTCGCCTGGTCGCCGGCGAGCTGGAACTGGGTCAGCGCGGTGGCCGTGTACTCCGCAGCCTCACCCACGCTGATCGACCCGGCCGCGGCCAGGTCCAGCGCGCCCGCCAGACCGCCCGACAGGATGTCCTGGGTCGACACGCCAGCCTTGGCCAGCGCCTCGATGCCCGCCGCGGCCTCGGTTGCCGAGAACGCCGTCGTGGAACCGGCGTCGACCGCGGCCTCGCGGAGCGCCTTCATCCCGGCCGCCGACTCGTGGGTCGCCGCCTGAACGTTCGACATGGCCTGATCGAAATTCGCGGCCGTCATGACCACCGCGGTCCCGAGCCCAACAGCAGCCGTGGCCAAGCCAGCGGTCGAGACGCCGGCCGAGGTCAGGCTGGTCGAGTAGCGACCACTCGCCCTCGTGGCCCCGTCCAGGTCCCGCTCGGTCTTCTTCGTGGCCGCAGACGCTTCCGTCATGCCCGACTTGAATCCCGACGAGTCAGCGATCAGGCGGTACACCACGGTGCGATCAGCCACGGGTCACCGCCTTCGGGTCTAGGGTCGGAACATGGGCCTCAGAGAGCGCTTCATGCGGCTCAAGCCGCACCATCGGTTCTTCTTCGTCCTGGGCGTGTTCCTTGCCGTACTCATCGGCCTCGGCGCCCTGTTCGGCGACCTCGGTGCAGGCGGCGGGGGGAACTACTACGACGAGGCGCGGCTCTGCAAAGACCAGGTCGCCGAGAACCTCCGCAGCCCTTCGACCTCCGAGTTCGGCGACACGACGATCTACACCACCGGCGACGCCGTCGCTATCGGCGGCTGGGTCGACTCAGAAAACGGGTTCGGGGCCACCGTGCGCAGCGAGTACCGCTGCACCGTCGAGACCGACGGGTCCGTCACCCTGGCCTACCTCGCCGACCGCTGACGGGTCCGCGAACTCGTCCTCATCGGCAGGCGGCGGAACCTGCGACACCCACACCCAGCGACCGTCCAACGGGTGCAGACCGGCCCCGTGCGGGTCAGCCTTCTCGTGCCGCTTCACCAGCCGCCTGCGGGCCCACTCCTCGGTCGCCGACGGCCAACACACCGACGTGCGCGGGTGCCAGTCCAGGGACGGGTCCTCGCACTCGGCGCGCAGGTTGCCGCACCGCTTGCACACCAGCTGGTCGTACGCCAGCAGCAGATCACGGTCGTCCTCCGCGAGGTCCCGCCACTCGTGCAGCAGGTACCCCCAAGACCGGGCGACCTCTAGCTCTCGGCGCCGCTCGGGATCGCGGACGGCGGCAAGGATTTTGGGTCGAACTGCGCCACATTCACGAGCCGCCACGCATCCTGCACCAGCACCGACCACTCACCCTGCGACAGGTTGTCCGACCACTCGTCGAACGCCGCCCGGGACGTGAACTCGGGGAAGATCACCGAGGCGGCCACCAGGTCGTCCTCAACGGTCTCGGTGTTCACCCCGGCCAACCGGTCGCCCTTGGCCACATCCGCATCCACGTCCTCACCGGCACGCGGCGGGTGCTTCTCGCGCAGGGTCCGCCACTCACGGCGACCCAGGGCCTGCAAGGTGACGACTCGACTCTTCGCCGCGGCGTCCACGTCCGCCTCGGCCTTGAGCGCCCGGTACTCCTCGGCCAGAACCACCACCGGGGCGGCGTCACTCAGGAGTCGGGGCCCCTCGGTGCCGGACTGCTCGGCCTGGTACGCGGCCTGGTACGCCTGGTACGCCTGCTCCAGCCGGGTCGGGTAGTCCCCGTCAGGGAACGTGCGGGTGATCTGCTGCGGCATCAGGACTCCAAGACGGGATGTTGCCGAGAACCCCCGACCCGCGTCTCGTCAAGCACGGGCCGGGGGCGGATCAGGTCAGGCTGCGACAGCGACGTTCCACGCGGGCTCACCGGTCACCGACACCGGAGCCGTGGCCCGGTAGACCCCGGCGGCGTCCGTGCCCGTCTTGCCCGGGATCGCCTTGCCGATGCTCACCGGGATCACGTTCACGAACTGGCCGGCCACAGCCTCGGGGGCGGACTGGTCGGCCACGATGCCCTGGCGCTGCACCAGGAACCCGTCGATCCCGGCCTTGAACTTGTCCCACGCCTTCTTGCCGTCCGTGCCGGCGGCGGCCTGCGGGGCGATCGCGAAGTCCAGGTCGGTGGCGGTGAACGTGGTGACGTCGTTGGCCTCGTACTGGTTGGTCTCGCACAGCAACCGGGGCAGGGTCACCTTGCCGGTCGACGGCGTGATGCCCGCGAAGTCGGCGAACAGGAAGCACGAGATGTTGAGGCCGGTGCCGGCGTTGATCTCGGCCACCGTCGGGGCGGTCTTGACGGCGATCGCGGGAACGAAGAACCACGAGTCCTTGCCGTTCGCGGTCACCAGCTGCGGCTTGGTGGGAGCGACCATGTCACTTCTCCTTCACGGATGCGGCTCGGCCGCTCTTGGTTTCGGCCGCCTGGTCGACGGTCGTCTTGTACTTCACCGGCAGCGGCTCGCCGCCGGGGTCCGTGGCGGGCCGGTCGAGCACGTCGACGGCCTCGGGATCGAAAGACCCCTCGGGCAGCGAGAGCTCGTGGCCGGTGGCCTTGTCCTTCACGCGAACGAACACGGCGCCTCCTAGTAGCGGTAGGTGTGGGTGACGGTCAGGACGCCGTCGTCGTCGGGGTCCAGGTACACGGCCGAGGCGACCTCCTGCCACGCCACCGGAGTCCCCGGCACGTCAGGCAGAGCGGCACCGTCGAATGCGTCGAACGTCATGGCGGCCAGCGCGTCCACCGACTCGGGCGTGGAGCCGAAGTGCTGCACCACGAACCGGCCCGACGGCTTCCCCGGCCCCGCGAGAGTGCGGACCACCGGAGCGGCAGGGGCCACCGACACCACGGCGTACGGGTAGGCGGGACGCTCCGGCACCTTGCCCAGCAGGTACGCGCGAGCCACCCCCGCGTCGACCAGCTGGTCGAGCACCGCGGCCAGGTCGCTCACGGCACCAGGGGATTCAGTAGTGCGGTCAGGGTGGCTTCCACCTTCGGCTGCGTGGAGTCCAGCGCCTTGAGGCCATCCAGATGGGCAGGCGAGCGGCGGCCACCGAACTCCAGCACCCGCCCCAGGAAGCCTTGGTTGTAGTCGGTCGCGGACGGGCCGACATCGACCAGCGCCCCGCCCGGACTCACACCCAGGTCGAAGCCGAGCGACGATGGGTACAGCTTCGCGTGCGTGCCCGAGGTCTGCACCGCGTTGTCGTGCCACTGGCGGGCCACCATCTCGCCCACCGCGCCCATGCCCTTGCGGACAGCGCCAGGGGCCAACTTGGCACCGTGGCCCAGCTCGGCGGCGAGGATCCGGAACTCGGTCGTATCGCCGCTCACGTCAGCACCTCCGTGACCTCGATCCGCCGGGCCGTCGTCTGCGAGCCGGGCGCCGACCCGGCCAGTCGCAACCGTGCGCCGGCCAGGGTCGGGTCCGAGGACGCGTGAACGTACGTCGGCACCGCGACCGCACCGACAGGGACGGCCGGGGAGTCGACGGGGATGTGAAGCTCACGGGTCGTGACCACCACTGGGCGCGCACCCGCCTCGGTGTCACGGACGCGCGTGGACGCCTTGACCCGGCCCGCTGTGGTGAACAGGGCCGTCAGGGTCTCTTCGTCGCGCTGGGTGGTCGGGTTGTAGACCGTGTCGCCCGGCAGGCTGATCGTGAAGGTGTCGAGCATCCGCGACTCGGCCTGCCGGCGCAGCTCGGGGAGTGTGGCGGCGATGGTGTCGCCGATCACGGCGCGTCCAGCGGCGAGTAGACCGGCACCGTGTAGAACGAGCCACCGTCAGCAGCGGGGGTGAGCATCGCCCACCACTCGTCCAGGATCGTGATCTGCCCCGTGGACCGCCCGTAGCGCCGCGTCACCGAACCGTCGTCCACGCTGACCGTGGAAGAGGTCTCAGCGCCAGGGTTCCGCACCCGGGCCGCGACCGACTCCCGCACCACGTAGTCCAAGTCGGCCTGGACCAGATCCCCAAGGTCGCCGAGTCGGTTCGCGATGAGCATCCGGGCGTCGCTGATCCACAAGGCCCACTGGTCGTACTCAAGCGAGTCTGGGGTGGGGCGGCCGAGCGTGGTCGCCACATTCGCGGGAGTCACAGACACGACCCGCCCCCTCTCGTCGTCGTCTCGACGCTCAGGCGCCGAACCGGTCGACCAGGGCGGCCTTGGTCATGGCCTTGGCCTCGTCCTGGTCGGTGCCCTGGGCGACGGCGTACTCGACCCAGGCGGCCTTGTTGTCCGACCGCGAGGGCACCTCTGAGACGGGGGCCTCAACCTCGACCTCGGCGGCGTTGGCCTCGGCCGTTGCACCTTCGACCAGACGCGCCTCGGCGAACGCCCTCTCTCGGGCGTCCTGCTTGACGGGGTCCTCGACGTGCACGACGCCGGGACGGATGCCGGCCGGGCCGGACGCGTGCACCTCGGGGGCCACCACGAGCGGGCCGTGCGGGTTGGCCTCACCGGCGTTCACCGGCGCCAGGAAGTCGCCCAGCTCCGGGTCCACTGCGGCGTCGCGCAGCCGGGTGCCCACGGTGCCGTCGCTGAGGCCGCGCGGGTCTGCGGGCTCGGGAGTCTCGGGACGGACCGGGTCGGCGTCCAGTCCGTACCCAGCGCCGGCCAGGTACTGGCGGACGCCCGGGGGCAGGTCGTCGGAGAACTCCGCGACCCCGTCCTGGAAGTCCAGCACGATGTCGCCGTACTGGTCCTTGGCGGTGTACCCCTCGGCGGGGCTGTAGATCTTCATGCGTTGGCCTCCAAGCCAGTAGGTTCCGCTGGTCCGTGGGGGCGGGGGCCGCCGGAGAGAGGCCCCCGCCCGTCAGGTGGTCGGGGCTCAGCCGACCTTGACGTTGCGCAGCACCGCGGCGCTACGGGTCCGCTTGACCACGACCGCGACCGGACCCAGCTCGGCCTCACCGGTCTTGACCGCACCAGCGGTCGAGAAGTCCGGCAGCCAGTTGGCCACCAGCGGCCCGTCGGCCATCGCGACACCGTGGACACCGTCGAGGCCGTAGCGCACGGCGTAGATGTCCGCGAGGTTGGTGATGTTGCCGCCCGCGCCGCCGCCGTCGGCGTCACGAGTGGCCAGCGCGAGCACGTCGGTGGCCGCACCGGAGACCTGCCCCGGGTCCACCAGCGGGATGCCGTTGTAGGTGTCGACCGGCTGGCCGATGGCGTCGCGCTCCACCGAGTACTGCCCGGCGAACGACGCGACGGTCTTGAACAGCGCCTTGGCCTTGCGGGGCAGGTAGATCGCGTCGGGGCGACCGTCGAGCAGGCCCAGCCAGGCGTCGATGTGCGCGATGGTCTCGAACGCGAGCGCCTGGGTGTTGATGGTGGTCCAGTCGAGGTAGCCGGTGGCGACCCCATTGCTCAGCGGCAGGTACTCCGTGGAGGTGCCGGTGAGCAGCTTCGACAGACCGTCGAAACCGTTGGCGTCCACGGCGGTGTCGCCGTTGAAGAACGCGTCGTTGAACTTCGCGCTCGACGCCTTGAGCAGCTCGCGCATCTGGAACTCGACCTCGGCGGCCTGGGCGACGCGGGAGAGGACCCGGTCGACCTGGAACGAACCGCCGAGCGGCTTGAGGTCCACGGTGTAGCGCTGCTTGGTGGCCTCGGTGGGCGCGTACTCGGCGTTGATCGCCCGGAACGCGGCGGCGCGCTGGGTGATCTGCCGGGTGTAGCCGTAGGTCAGCGTGGCGCCGTTGCCAGCACCGGAGACCACGTCGTCGAAGGTGATCCGGTTCAGGACGTCGTTCGACTTCTCGAACTCGTCGATGATCTGGACGTCGACGTCGTCGGTTGCGTTCAGCTTCGCCTGGGCGAGAGTGACGGGCATTTCTGGTTCCTTTCGGTCTGCCCGTAGTGCCTACGGGTCAGCTGGTGGTGCGGGTCGCGGCGAGCTTGTTGGCGATCGCCTCGCCCAGGGACCCGGCCCTGGTGGGGGCCGGGGTTCGGGGGCCGCCGGGGAACGGCGGGGTCGGCGCCGCCGGAGGCGTCGCCTTGAGGACCGGGTCCGCGTCGACCGCGAGCCTGATCGCGGCGGCCACGGCGTCGGCGTCGGTCGGGTCGATGTCGGCCAGGGTCCGCAGGAACGCCGCCGAGTCCAGCAGTCGGTCCGGGTTGGCCTCGTGGGCGCCGGCTCCGCGGTAGACGGCCAGGTGCAGGGCTGCCTCGCGAGCCTTCGCCTGTTCGGCGGAGACCTGCGCGGTGAGGGCGTCGGCGTCCGGGGCGTCGTCGGTCTTGAGTCCGAGTGCCTTGGCGATGGCGTCCATCTGCTGCTGCTGGGTGGTCGTCAGGTCCGAGACCTGCGTCTCCAGCGCCTGCCGACGGTCGCGCTCCTTGGCAAGGTCGGCCAGGAGTGCGGCCTTGCCACCCTTGCCCGCGTCGGGGTCAGCGGGGGGATCCGCAGGCGGGTCGGCCGGGGGGTCACCTGCCGGCGGGGCTGCGGGGGGCGGGTCGTCGGACGCGCCCAGGATGGGCCACATCACGCGGCCGTCGGGGCGGACCCACAGCGGCCGGATCGGCTCGCCGGTCAGCGGGTGGTACTTGGTCAGGTCACCCATCACGGGGTCTCCTCGGGGTGGTTGGCGGCGACACCCTCGCGGTGTTCGCCTGGTGACCCCGACGCCTCACGCGCGGGGGAGAATCAGAGGTAGCCGTAGAGCCCGAGCAGTCGCACGGCGTCGGCCTGGTCCTTCGCCGCGGCGTAGATCGACTCCGGTCGGAGCCGCACCATCCGCGACGGATTCGCCTTGCGCCACGCGGATCGCTTCGTGCCCTCGGTCGTGTACTTCACCGTCCGGCCGAACAGCTCGGTTCGCCCGGCGGCGGTGATGCCCGGGGCGCTCAGGCCGCGGGTCGCGTTGACGACCTTGGTCGGGTCCGCGCCGTCGAGGATGGCCCGCAAGTCGGATTTCGATAGGCCCGGCGTGAAGATGCGTTCGCCGGTCTTGTTGGTCCGGTAACTGCCGATCTGGCCCGCCTCAGCAGCAGCGCGCGGGTCGGTCAGCAACTCCTCGGCCGCGGACGGGTCGTCGGCGGGGACCATCTGGCAGTCGCAACCGGGGTGCCGGTCGAAGCCGGTCGACCACCTGTACCTGCGACCGGCCAGGATCGCGCACCGGGCGCACGATGGCGGGGTCAGGACTCGCACGTAGTAGGTCCACTCGTGGGCCACCATCTCCACCTGAGAGGCGGACCGGCCAGCGTCGGCGACCTCGGAGTGGATCAGCATCTCCAGCGAATGCTCGAAGAGGGTCGAGTTCTGCCACCAGGGCGCCGGGATCGCGGTGGCCGGAGCCGAGACGGCGGCGTCAATGGTGGCGATCAGCGGCTCCAGGACGGGGTAACCCATCGAGGAGACTCCCGCGAACGCCTCGGGGTTCGTGGCCTGCGGAGACTCGGCCCACCGGGACACCGTGAGCGCTGCACTGGTGGCAGCCGCACGCTGGTAGGTCGCCACCGACGTGGCCAGTTCGGGTAGAGGTCGACGGGCGGCGATCAGTGGGCGGGCGGCCCGGACGGCGGCCTCCGCGATCACGGCCTGCCGGGCGTAGTGGCTACGCGCCTGCGCCGGTGTCGGAGTCGCCACCAGCAGCCCCCACACTCCCTGCACCGGCCAACGCCGCGGCCGTCACCGGGTCGAGCTGGGACAGTTGCGCGGCGCGCTTGGCCGCCCAGTCCCTGACCTCGTCGGGGGTGGCGTTGAAGTACCGCTCCCACGCGACCTCCTCCGGCATTCCGGCGTTGATTGCCACCGTGGCCGCGTTGGCCTGCTCGGTGTCGGTCCGGTACTCCGGGTTGGTCCACTCGGTCGTCATGCGCTCGGCGTTCGGGACGGACTTCCCGGCGCCCTTGAGCGCCAGTCGGGCCACGTCCTCCCACGGCTCGGCCTCGTGCCGCATGTGCCGCCGAACCCGCTTCACCTCGGAGACCTGCGCCAGCTTGAGCCCGTCGCCGGACACATTGACGAGCTTGCCGAGGATCTGGTCCGGCGAGGTCGGCACGACCATCGCGCAGTCGGCCACGTCATCACGAACGGCGGCCAGGAGCTGGGAGATGTCGTCGGCGTCGAGCTGTCCGAACTTCCCGTCCGGGTTCTCGTTGATGAACATGCGGTCGATCGCCTTGATGAACTGCTCGACCGGCTTCTTGGTTACCGGGTCGCGGGGGATCTTGAGCCCGGTGGCCCACATCGCCTGGAACGATCCCCGGTCCTGGGTTGCCACCCGGTCCAGCAGGGTCTTGTTGATCCGCTTCTGCACCGGGATCGCCGGGTGGAACTCCGGCAAGGGATCCCTCAGCATCCGCGCCCGGTTGCTGAACGGCACCAGCGAGACCTCGCCCAGTGAGTTGGGGCCGGTCTCGGCTGGCTGCAGCTCCCAGGTGGGGCGCTGCGCCATGGCGTACCGCGAATCCGCGTAGAGCCGGGTCGGGGCGGCGTACCCGTACACCTGGGCGCCGACCTGCAGCATGGCCCGAACCAGCGGGGTCGCGCCGAGGTCGTCGAACCACACCTTAAGCGCAGCGGCCCGGGTGCGGGTCGAGCCCGCGACGTGCTCCACGATGCACTGCTCGGGGTGCTCCGGTGTCAGCAGCGGGCTCCCGCCATTGGGGTCCACCAAGACGTAGGACTCCGAGAGGGCCATCTTCTCCTGGCGCACCTGCTCGGAGCCCAGGTCGAAGTTGTTCGCCTGCCAGATGTTCCACACGTCGTCATTGGTCCGGCCGTCGACCTTGAACCCGGTGATCGCCATCCGGTCCAGTGCCGCGTCGGTCACCAGGGCGAGCATGTTGAGCCCGACGGCCTCCATCACGCGGGCGAACAGCGACTCGGCGTCCTCGTGGCCGGCCGGGACCGGGTGGGCGCCGGTGTACCAGTCATCCCATTCCTTGATCTGCGGGGTCCGCGCGCGCAGCCTCTTGTAGAGGCGATCCAGCCACCAGTCAGGGGAACCGGGCTCAGTCATCGGACACCCCCGTCTCAGTAGCTCATCGCGGCGTACTCGGTCTCTGCCTCGGCACCGGCCTTGAGGGCGTCCAGGCGGGCCTCCCACGACAGTGTCGCGGCCATCCCCAGGTCGAACTTCCGGTCCGGGTGAATCTTCCCCAGGATGAACAGCCGCTCGCCCTGGTCGTCCCACACGTTCACGGGCGCGCGACCGGCGGCGGCCAGGTGCTTGGCCAGGTCGTCGGCCAGGGGGTCGGACGGGCACCAGGTCACTGAACCCGCGGCCATCGCCTCGGCGTACCTGCGCACCGCCCACGCCGCCGCCTGGGTCCGGTTCGTGCGCCACTCCACCACCACGTCGTCGCCGTAACGGCCCGCCGCGGCGCGCATCGTCTCGGTCCAGTAGAACGGGTCGTAGTACCCGCGCCACACCGTGAAGGTGTCGTGCAGCCGGTCCAGCGCGTCGAGCACCTCGGCCTCGGGGCACTCCCACGACTCGACGTCCAGCGGCTTCTCCCACAGCGCCCACGGCATCTGCTGCCCGGACGCGATGTCGGTCACCACGAACCCGGTCGAGTCCCGGTACCTCGCGCCGTCGAACCCCCACGTCACGAACGATCCCGGGGCCAGTGGTTCAGCGGTGCCGAGCTGCGCCCAGCGCTTCACGTCGAACGCCTGCCGACCGGCCTTGATCCACCGGTTCAGCCACACCCGCTCCAGGTACGCCTTATCGGCCTTCGGTCGCTCCCACTGACGGGCGATCGACTCGAACTGCCCTGGCCCGTACTCACCGACCGGCCCAGTCGCCTCAGCGACCGCGGCCACCCGCTGCGCCTGGTCCTCCAGGTCGAACCCGGGGCCGGCCTCGCGGTGGAAGTGGAACAGCTGCGGGTTCGTGATCTTGCCCTCGGCGATCTGCTGCGCCTCCGAGTGCAGACCCTCGGCGATCGAGTCCTCCCCGATCTCACCCGCGGTCCCGACGTACAGGCCCCACGGATCCTCCAGGACCCGCTTCTCCAGATTCGCCACCATCGTCTCGTGCGCGGCGATCTGACGCGGCAGGATCAACCGGTGCGGCTCGTCGAAGAGCTGGAACGTCGTCCGCGCACCATCACGGGCACCCGGCGAGTTGCTCAACGGGACCGCTTTGCCGTCCGCTCGACCCGTTGAGGACAGGCGGATGATCCGCTCGTTCGTCGCGTCGAACAGGTCCGCGTCCGGCCCCTCGGTGCACATCACGTACAGCGCCCCGTAGGCCAGCTCCTCGACCTGCCCGGCCGTCACCGCCAGCATCGGGATATACGGGTCCGCGACCGGTCTCCCCACCGGGTTGCCCGCGGCGTCGAAGCCGTCGCACCGGACCGGGCCATCAGGGTGCAGCTCGGCGAACCCGACCCAAGCCCCGAACTCCGTCTTGGCTAGGCCCTTGCGCCACGACAACGAGCCGCGCTTGAACCTGCGGCGACCGGCGAACCGGTGGCCCCGCGGGTACACCTCGTACAGCCGGTACAGCGCCGCCCGCTTCTCAGCGTCCAGTCGCGCCGGCTGACCCTTCAACGAGCCCGGGCCGAAGATCGCGCAGTCCTCGATCAGGTCCGCGATCTGCGGGCCCAACGTGGGCCACGGGTCCTCGTCCAGCTCGGGGACGATCAGGACCGCCATCTACTGCACGGCGCGGAGCACCGAACGCGGGTCGGCGGCGGCGTTCGTCTTGACGACCGGTGCCTGCCGAGCACGACGCTGACGGCCACGGTCCTTCGCCTCGTCGGCGGACTCGATCGTCCACTCCAGCCGGCGACGGTCGTACGGAGTCAACCCGAACGCCTGGCGCTGGAGACGAATCTCCGCAGCCAGCTCCTTGCTCGGGATGTCCCAGAACGCATCGACCAGGGCGGCCAGGATGAACAGGCCATGCCGGTCAGACTCGTGGTACTCCCCAGCCATCGGGGACGCCCACAAGTCCTCCCACCATGCGGTCGTCATGGGGTGCCACTCGCGACCCTGGGGCAGCGAAGGGCGATCACGCTTCGCCAGCGGTGAGCCGGCGGCCAGCTTCGCGGCCGTGCTCGCCTTGTTCTGGCGGGCGCGAACGCTCGGGTCCTTCTTCCGTGCAGGCATCTCAACCTCCCGGGCAGCCTCGCGCCACCGCTAGGGGAACCGGCAGCCTCGCGCCAACCGGGGTATGCGTCTGGTGATATGAAACGAAGTGGTGGGAAGCGTAGGCAGGGGATTTCACCTCTTCCCGCGTACCTCTAGACGCCTCACTTGGGGGTACCCCCACCCCTCCGCGCTCCACGCTTATGCGTCTGGTGATATACGACGCCCGGCGGTGGCGCGGTTGCAGCGCACGTGTTCGGGGGCTCGCGGTCGCGGGCAGTCTCGGTCGGGGTGTCCGAGGTCCCACGGTGCGGCAGGGTCGAGCGGTTCACGGCAGCGGCGGCAGGGGACTCCGCCGGCTGCGACGATGGGTGCCCATCTGCGGCGTTCGGCGTTGTGCTCGGCGTCGTACCCGCGCTCTTGACGGCTGCCGCGTTGGCGGTCGAGTTCGCGGCGGTGTTGGAAGCAGCGTGTCTCGGGTTGGAGCTCGGGGCAGCCGGGTTCGGCGCAGACCTTCATTCCCCGCTGCTCGCCCAGTGCGCGTCCCGCCCGCCACTGGTGGAGACGTAGACGCATCCTCGCCCGGCCTCGTGGGCGTCGGTGCGGGTGCAGGTGAGCGGCCCGTCGGCGAGGTGGTGGGGGCAGGTCATGTCGCCTCCCGCGTGCAGCACATCCTTGCCAGTGACGGGACGACCCACCAGCGTCCGCAGGTTCGGCAGCGGTAGGTCTGGTCGGTGTCTGGATGCACGAAACCCGAACCGCTCGGGACGGTCCGGGTTTGTGTGGGCACGCTACCGCTCACCTGGGTGCGATGTAGCGCGCTGGGCAGAACGTACCACGATGGCTGGATCATTCGCTCGCGGCGGGTTCTCGGCGTGTCACGTCCTGGTACCAGTCGGCCACCCACAGCCGGTAGTCGTGTTCGGTCCAGGTGTGTCCGCGCCAGCACCGCCACTCATCAGCCGAGTCGTCGTCGTAGTGGAGCTTCTCGCAGTCCGGCGCCTCGCACCAGTGGCCGTACCTGCGGGTGAGCCTTGGCGCTGGTGCGTCGGGGTGCTCGGTCGCGCAGGCCGGGCAGGGTGCGCCTCGTTCGGGGGTGCGGCTGTTGCGCAGCACGGCTTCGAGCTGGGCGCGACACCAACGCATCTCGGAGGCCAGCAGCCGGAAGTCCTGCTCGGGGTCCTGCGCGATCCGCGCCAGGTGTCGGCCCAGGTAGGCCACCGCGCCGGACAGGGTGGTCTTGTCGGGCAGTGGGTGGTCGAAGTCCTCGGCGAGCATCGCCTGCCACTTCTGCGGTAGCAGCACCGGGTCCTCGGGTTCGGTGTCGCCGATGGTGGTCACCATCGAGGTGTTGGCCATGGCGGCGTTGATCCGGCGCCACCACTCCAGCACGGGGTGGGCGTGGGGTCCGGCGAGGTTGACGGCTTCGGCGTTGAGGTTGCCTCGCGCGATGGCTTCGACGGGGATGAGGGCGGCGTTGTCGAGGATGCCGCGCAGGTCGTTGCGCACCCGGCTGATGCACAGCGGGCAGGTGAGTTCCTCGGGGCCGATGTGCTGCCCGCAGGACCGCCGGGTCTTGCAGTGGTGCGTTGGGTCGCCGTACTCGTCGACGGTGCAGGGCTGGTCGTCGCGGGTGTAGACCCTGGCCTCGGGGTCCCATCGGCAGCGGCTCACTCGGCATCCTCCCGTGAATTGGAACGATCAAATTCGGCCTGGTAGCGGACGGGTGGCGTCCCGGTGCCCTGAGGGTCTGTTCGTCGCTCTGTGGGCCGATTCTGTGGGCCGTGGGGCTGGTGTGGCTTGCGGGGCTCGGTCCAGTTATCGCCGGCCAGCATCCAGATGCTCAGCAGCAGGAGCACCACGGACAGCGCGTAGAGCATCATCAGACCTCCCCGGCGAGCTGGTCAGCCCGGCACGACGGACAGGCTGGGCCGCGGTACTGGGCGTGGTGCTCGGGGCAGATGCGCGGCCCGGTCGGCGTGGGTGGTGCGACCTTCTCGCGCCAGGCGTTGGAGGTCACCTCGCCGATGGTGGCCGGGGTGGTCAGGGTGCGGTCAACTGCGGCCCGGCACGCGGCCATGGCCACGTCGGCGAGCGACAGGTGCCCGACCCGGTGGACGGCGTAGACCACGTCGGTGGCGTCCCACTGCCGGGCGCCGTGGGGTCGCATCGCGACCGCGAGTTCGGCGAGCAGCTCGGCCTGCCGTTGGGTGACGGGCATCAGGCACCCCCGGCGATGGCGCGCAGGTGCTGGACCCGGTCGGCCACGTCGGTCACGACCCTCAGCGTCGGGACCGTCGGTGGGTCGGTGGCGGGCTCTCCGGCGAGCCTGTCGGCGGCGCAGCCGGCGCAGTGGTGGACCCAGCCACCGGGGTGGACCGGGCAGGCTTCGTCGGCCTTGGGTGGGCGCTGCACCTCTTCGCGGAGCCGCTCGATCCAGTGCGGCCCGGTCGGGTTTGGGAACGCTCCTGGGGTCCGGGCGTCGTCGTCAGCGCAGAAGCGAATCCAGGCCAGGGCGACGTTGTCGGCTTCCAGGCTCCGGCAGCGGGCCAGGGCGGCGAGGCATCCGGGCTTGTCCCAGTCCTCGCGGCGTCTCGTGGCGTAGCCGGCCAGCGCCTCGGCGAGGTCGCGGGTCAGGCTTGGCATCGAGAATCCTGGCATGCATCGCCGGGAACGGCTCGGCGGTGAGGCTGTCGAATCTGCGCGCGCGCGTCTGGTGAGACGGGATGCATGCGGTGACGATTCTTCCCTGTTCCCTTCCCTGTTCCCTGTTCCCTGTTCCGGGGGTGAGCCCTCAGTGAGCGGGCCGTGAGGGCTCCGTGAGGACGGCGTGACTTGCTCATCAGAACAACCTCTCTGGCTCATGGAGTGGGCACGGAGGCAACTTGCTCTTCGTGGGCCTGTTGATCCGCTGGTGCTTGGGGCCGTGGACGAAGTTCACGAGGTGCAGGTAGGGCACCCCGTCGACGGTGTAGCGGCACAGTGGCGGGTCGTCTCCGGCGGCCAGGGCGTCGAGGTGGGTGGCGATCAGCCGGGGCGTCTTGGCCTTGATCCTGGGGGCAATGTCGGCCTTGATGAGTTCGGCGTCGTCCTCGCCCCGGCCCGCGTCGTCGACGTAGCAGAACAGGCCGGTGAAGGTGCGGAACAGTGCGTCGGAGTACGTCGAGACGGTGCGGCTGGTGAAGAGCTCGGGCTTGATCGTGCGGATGCGTGCCATCAGGTGCCTTCCGGTCGGTTGGCGAGGTCGAGCAGCACGTCCGCGTGGCACGGCTGGTCGAGCGGGCACCAGCAGGCGAGATCGAGGCCGGCGAGGTCCTCGCGGGCCGCTTCGACGGCGGCAGGACGGGCGAGGACCCACGCCCGGTACAGGTCTACGGCGAGCTGCGGTGTGATTGGCATGCCCACCCCGACGCCACCACGAGGTCCGTCTGTGGTGAGGTGGAGGTCGTCGCCGACGCGGAAGAGGTTGCCCCAGCGCTCGCGGTCGCCGCGGCCGACGTAGCGGGCGCCCTCGGGCATCTTCCATCCCGGTGTGCGGCGGCGCTGTATCCGTTGGGGCATCAGGCACCTTCCTTGATCTCGAACAGCGGCACGTCGTCCTCATCGGGCAGCACCACGAGTTCGCCGGGCATCCGGGTTTCACCGCGTCCGTGGGCCGAGCGCATCACGTCGTCGGGGGTGTGCCAGTCGGGGTCGGTGACGAGGGTGCCGTCGGGGAGGCTGATGGCGTAGGTCATGAGGCGGCCGCTTGCTCAGCGTCGAGCAGGTCGAACAGGGTCGGTGTCGCCAGGTCGTCCGCGACCCCCTGGACGTGTGCCACACCGTCACGCCAGTAGATCGGGTTCAGCTCGATCCCGATGCCCGAGCGGCCCAGCTTGAGTGCGCAGTAGGGCACCGTCATGATCCCGCCGAACGGGTCCAGGATCACGTCACCAGGGTTCGACCAGCGCTCAATCAGCCGGTCCACGATGTCAAACTGGAGCGGGCACAGGTGCTGTTCCTTGCCCTTGACCGCCTGGACCATGTTGAGGGTCCGCATCCGAGCCACGTCAGTCCACACGTCGGGGTGCCACGACGGAGGCTGTAGCAGCATGAAGTCGACCGGCAGCTTCCCTTGTTCGCGCAGATGGTCCCCGAGCGCGACGTGGTCCTCGAAGTCGTAGACGTTGCTCAGGTTGTGGTCGCGGAAGAGGCGGAACATCTCGGCGTGCGTGAGGCCGGCGAACTCCTCGGGGAGTAGGTGGCGGTCACCGGGCGAGCGCCAGAACCCGTGCGCGTCGACCTGCCAGCGGGCCAGTGAGTACTCGGCCTTGTCCTTGACCACCCGGTCGTCGGCGTACCCCTTGGAGGTGTCGGTCTGCGGCTTGCGGAGCAGCAGCACGTACTCCGGCACACCGACACCCATCGATGAGCCGTCCTTGCACTGCTCGGACCACGAGAGTCGGTAGGTCTGGTTGTTCTCGCGGACCACGTCGGTGACCACGGTGACCATGCCCAGGAACGCGAACCCGTGGCGCATGTAGTGGGCCAGCGCCTCGGAGTGGAAGGGGTGGAGGGTGCGGAATCCGAGCCCGTTGATCCCGCCGGGCACGATCCGGTCTTTGACGTGGATCGCGGCCACTCGCCCCGGTTGCAGCACGCGCAGCAGCTCGGGGGTGAGGTGGTCCATCTGCGCCCAGAACGCGTCGTTGTCGGCGTTGTGCCCGAAGTCGTTGACCGACGGCGAGTACTCGTACTGGGTGGAGAACGGGATGGAGGTGACGATCATCCCGACCGAGGCGGCCTCCATGCTGCGGGTCTCCAGCACGCTGTCGTTGAGGATCAGCCGGTAGGACAGGCCGCGAGCCTCGCCGGCGACCTCCTGCCGCGCCGGGGCCCCGGTGCGTTGCAGGCCGGACAGGATCGCCTCGGCGGTGGTGCCGTGCTCGCGCAGGATCTCGGTCATGCGGGACACCAGGTGGACATGGTTGCGCCACTTCCTCTCGAGCTTGGTGCGGATGGATCCCTCCGCGGTGGTGTAGATCAAGTCGATCCGCACGGGCCGGGTCTGGCCGAAGCGGTGGATTCGGTGAATCGCCTGGATGAAGTCGGCGAACTTGAACCCGATGCCGACGAAGATCGCCCGGTGGCAGTGGCGCTGGAAGTTCGTGCCGGACCCTGCAATCACGGGCTTGGTCGAGAGGTAGGGGAACTCACCGTCGGAGAACCCGATGATCGAGGCCTCCCGGTCGTCCAGGCTCTGTGACCCCCACACGCTCACCGCGTCGGGTAGCGCCTTCTGGATCGCGTGCCGCTCCGCCTCCTGGTCGTGCCAGATCAGGAAGTGCTCACCGGGCTCGGCCGCGGCGATGATCTCCGACATCTGCTGAACGCGCGCGCCGATGCTGGACCGCTTCTCCGCGGCCGCGGCCTGCACCCCAAGGGAGGCGTCTCGGAACAGTTCAGCGCGCCCGTCGCGGTCGAACACGGTCTCTTCGTCGGCCACCGACGCGATCTCGTGCCAGTGAACTTCGATGTCGGGGAGGATGTACCCCTCGTCGGAGTAGCCCAGGTCTGACGGCTTCTCGATGAACAGGGCCCAAGAGGCGACCCACATCCAGAACGCGTGCTCCATGTGCGGGAGCAGGGTGAGGTTGTCGGCGTTCTCAGAGTCCCGCTTGAAGAACCGGGTCTTGGCCTGCCCCACGTCGAGGATGTCCAAGAACGCGGCGTAGGCCAGCAACTCGATGTAGTCGTTCGGCGACGGGGTGGCGGTGGCGACGAACCGGTAGGCGGCGGACCCTTCGTAGAGCCGCATGAGTTCGCGGAACGTCTTGGTGCCGCCGAAGCCGCGCAGGATGGCGGCCTCGTCCAGGGTGACCACGTCGAACCCGGTCGGGTCCAGCTTGCCTTCCCGGATCGACTCGTAGTTCGTGAGGTACACGCCGGGGTCGAGCGCGTCGGTGTGGGACCGGACGAACCGGGGCAGGTGCTCGTCGTCCCATCCGAGGATGTCACGGGCATCCCTGACGAACTCCTGCTTGACACCGAGAGGGCAGACGATGAGGCCGCGGGCAGTGGGTCCGACGTGCTGCATCGTGAGCCGCACGGTCTCCAGCTGCATCACGGTCTTGCCGAGCCCGAACGAGGCGAACACGGCTCGCCGGCCCCCGGTGACGGCCCAGAGGACGGCGTCGCGCTGGTGGGGCATGAGTGCGGGGTTCACGTCGTCGGCGCTGACGTGGGGGAACCCAGACTCTTCGGCGACCTGCGCCTTGGAGGCGAGCAGCTCGTCGTACGTCAACGCACTCATGCCGCCACCTCGTCCCCGAGCACGTCGCTGCGTCCCACGAGGTCGGCCAGCTCGAGCGCGACGGCCCGCAACCTGGCGTTCTCCCCGATCCGTGACGCGGCGTGCAGCACCGTGGAGTGGTCGCGGCACGTCTGCTGCCCGATGAATGTGGAGGTGAGCCCGGCGTAGCGCATCGCCGCCTGTGCGGTGGCCCGTGCGTCGATGGTGGCCCGGTCGCGGCGTGGTGACCTGATCGCGTCCACCGTGGTGCAGAACCGGATCGCGGTGGCCTGGAGGATGGTGGCGGCGACCAGTTCGGGGGTGGCGACGGCGGGCATGGGCACGTCGGTGGGCACCAGGGAGGCCAACACCACGGCCATGGCCTGCCAGTCGGTGACCTTGGCGAGGATGTCGGCTACTTGGTCGGCGTCGTGGTCGTGGACGGCGCAGATGAGGGCGGCCACGTCGGGGAGGGTGGCGGCGGCGCGTTCGTCGGGGGTCACGGCCGGACCACCTTGGCGAGCGCGTCGGTGTGCGACTTCGGGAGGGGCATCGCGTCAGGGT
>ERZ1645187.1560-NODE-1560-length-21011-cov-8.185627_pt1 | contig 21011 bp, 30 predicted proteins | sample MGYA00575352_ERZ1645187 | MGnify/ENA primary metagenome ERZ1645187 (study PRJEB40837, sample SAMN11349314) | freshwater sediment metagenome | isolation source: river sediment | host: Sediment | place: India: Wazaribad , New Delhi | collected 2017-02-21 ... | reverse complement strand
CGGTCGAACGGAAGTTCGTCAGCTGCTTGGACTTCATCGGGTTGACTTCCAGATCGTCCGGCTTGGCGTTTTCGCCGATGATCATGCCTTCATAGATCTTGTCCTGCGGGCGCACGAACAGGATGCCGCGGTCTTCAAGGCTGTTGAGCGCGTAGCCCACGGCTTCGCCGGTGCCATTGGAGATCAGCACGCCGTTGAGTCGACCTTCGATCGGACCCTTGTGCGGGCCGTACTTTTCGAACAGCCGGTTCATGATCCCCGTGCCGCGCGTGTCGGACAGGAATTCACCGTGATAGCCGATCAGTCCGCGCGACGGGGCCGAGAAGGTCAGGCGGGTCTTGCCTGCACCCGACGGACGCATTTCGGTCAGCTCGGCCTTGCGGCGCTGCATCTTGTCGACGACGGTCGACGAGTATTCGTCGTCAACGTCGATCACGACGGTTTCATAAGGCTCGGTGCGCTGACCGTTTTCCTGGCCAAACAGCACGCGCGGGCGGCTGATGCCCAGTTCGAAGCCTTCGCGGCGCATCGTTTCGATGAGGACGCCCAGCTGCAGTTCGCCGCGACCGGCGACTTCGAAGCTGTCCTTGTCCTCGCTCTCGGTAACGCGGATTGCCACGTTGGTTTCCGCTTCACGCAGCAGGCGATCACGGATCATGCGGCTGGTTACCTTGTCGCCTTCGCGGCCCGCGAATGGGCTGTCATTCACGGCGAAGCGCATGGCCAGGGTCGGCGGATCGATCGGCTGGGCCTTGATCGGCACGGTCACTTCCGGTGCGGCGATGGTGTTGGCGACGGTTGCCTTTTCCAGACCGGCCATGGCGATGATGTCGCCGGCCTTGGCTTCTTCCACCGGCACGCGCTCCAGCCCGCGGAAAGACATCAGCTTGGACGCGCGGCCCACTTCGATCACGTTGCCATCGGCGTCGAGCGCACGGATCGGATCGTTCACTTTGACCCGGCCCGACTGGACGCGGCCAGTCAGAACGCGGCCCATGAAATTGTCGCGATCCAGCAGGGTGGCAAGGAAGCTGAACGGGCCATCTTCGTCCAGGTTCGGCGACGGTACGTGGTCGACGATCTTCTGAAACAGCGGGGTCAGCGTACCTTCGCGCAGGGAAGGATCGGTGTTGGCATAGCCATTGCGGCCCGAAGCGTAGAGCACCGGGAAATCGCACTGTTCATCCGTTGCGTCGAGCGAGACGAACAGGTCGAACACTTCGTCGAGCACTTCCTGAATGCGCTCGTCCGGGCGGTCGACCTTGTTTACGACGACGATCGGACGCAGGCCCAGGGCCAGCGCCTTGCCGGTAACGAACTTGGTCTGCGGCATCGCGCCTTCAGAGCTGTCGACCAGCAGGATCACGCCATCGACCATCGAGAGGATGCGTTCCACTTCGCCGCCGAAGTCGGCGTGGCCCGGGGTGTCGACGATGTTGATGCGGGTGCCGTTCCATTCGACCGAAGTGCACTTGGCCAGAATGGTGATCCCGCGTTCCTTTTCGAGATCGTTGGAGTCCATCGCGCGTTCTTCAACGCGCTGATTATCGCGGAAAGTACCGGACTGACGGAACAATTGGTCAACGAGGGTGGTCTTGCCATGGTCGACGTGTGCGATGATGGCGATATTGCGCAGCGGCAGCGGGGCGGACATCGAGAAGCTTCTTTCTATCGGATTGCCGCAGGCCTGTTGCACCGCAGCATTGCGCGCGCCCCTATCCTAAGAAGCGCTTCGGAGCAAGCTTGGCGAATCTCAGTCCGGTCAGGCGCGGAAAGGCGCGCTGCTTGGGCGGCCTATAGTTCGCGCAAGGCCCGCGCCGGTTTGGCCCGCAACAGCGGCAGCGATGCCGCAAGGGCAAAGACGATCACCAGGGCCAGCCCCATGCCAAGCGTGGCAAAGACAATCGGCCAGTTCGGTAGCCAGTCAAATTCGAACAGCTTGACCACCACCAGCCAGGCCGTGCCCGTGCCAAGCGCCAAGGCCACCCCGGCGAGGACTGCGGCAAGCAGGCCATATTCCGCCAGTTGCAGGCCCAACAGTTGCCGGCGGCTGGCACCCAGCACGCGCAGGATCACGTTGTCATAGGTCCGGCTTGCCCGCGCGGCGGCAATTGCACCCAGCAGCACGGCGATTCCGGCCAGGACCGCCACCGATGCAGCGGCGAGAATGGCAAGGCTGACCTGCCGCAACAGGTCACGCGCCTGGGTCAGCACGCCGCCAACCTCGATCACGGAACTGGACGGGAAGTTCCGCACCAGGGTGCGCAGCATTCCGCCGCGCTGGGTGTCTTTGGGCAGGTCGATCATTGCCGCCAGATTGTGCGGCGCATCGGCCAGCGCATTGGGGCTGAACACGAAGACATAGTTGAAACCAAGCGAATCCCAGTCGATCCGCCGGAACGAGGCGATTTTGGCCGTGCGCTCCACACCCAGCAGGCCGATCGTCAGCTGGTCGCCAACCTTGAGGTCAAGCACGTCGGCCAGCCGCTCATCAATCGAAACCAGCGGTTCGCCGGAATAGTCCTTGGGCCACCATTGTCCGGCCGTGATCACATTGCCTTCCGGAATGTCGGCAGAATAGGTCAGCCCGCGCTCGCCGCGCAGGGGCCATGCGTTTTCCGGGATTTCCTTCATTTCGGAAACCCGGATCATCTGCTCTGCCGGACCATAGGCTAGGATCGAGCCGCGCAGGGCGGGGACGGTGCGGACAGTCGCGCCGGGGGCCTCGCGCTCGACGGTCTGGCGGAATTCGTCAGCGCGGTCGCGCGGCACATCAAGCACGAAATAGTCCGGCGCACGCTGCGGCACGCGGGACTGGATATTGGCGTCGAGACTGGTCTGGATCGCCGCCAGCAGGACGAAGGCGGCAAGGCCAAAGCCCAGCGCCGTAACCAGCGCGCCGGTCTGCGCGCCGGGGCGGTGCAGGTTGGACAGGGCAATGCGCAGCAGGGGCTGCTCCGGACGCGGCAGGCGCACGGCGAGGGCGCGGATCGTCCAGCCCAGTCCGCCAAGCAGAAGCAGCAGCGCCGCCGCTCCGCCAAGGAAACCCAGCACCATTTCCGGCTGACGGCTGCCGATCAGCGACAGGGCCACGATCCCGGCCACGCCGAGTGCAACGGGCAGCACAGCGTCGCGCCACCGGCTTGCCAGCGGTGCGACTCTCGCGCGGAACAGGGCCATGGCCGGGAAACGGCGCGCGGCGAGCAGCGGGGGCGCGGCGAATACGGTTGCCACCAGCAGGCCGAACAGGGCGGCACGGAGCAGAGCCCAGGGATCGAGCGTAAAGCCGCTCGCCACTGGCAAAAGCTGGCCCAGCGCCTTGGCCAGCAGCGGCGTGACCAGCACGCCTGCGGCCAGACCGGCCACACTGCCGGCCACGGCAGCGGCGGCGATCTGAAGCAAGTAAATGCGGGCAATGTCGCCGCTGGTCGCCCCCAGCACTTTCAACGTGGCGACTGCACCGCGCCGCGCCTCAAGGTAGGAGGATACCCCGCCGCCAATGCCGATTCCGGCAATCACCAGTGCGGCCAGACCGACAAGGATCAGGAAATCACCCATCCGGGCGACGAACCGCTCTGCCCCCGGTGCAGCGCGATCGCGAGTGCGCAGTTCAAAGCCGGAGGAGGGGAATTGCTGTTTCAGGCTGCCTACCACCTGTTCCGGATCGGCCGAAGCGGTCAGGGCAATGCGATACTTGGCGCGGTACATTGCACCCGGCGCAGTCAGTCCCGCCTTTGCCGGGGCGTCCTGATGGGCAATCACCACCGGACCGAGCGCGAAACCTTCGCTCAGCCGGTCCGGTTCGTCCGCGATGATCCCGCCGACCTTGAGCGTCAGCGTGCCAATTGAGAGCGCAGCGCCGGGGCCAACGCCCAGCCGGTCCGCCGCGCCCTGGGCAATCCAGACTTCGCCTTCTGCCGGAGCGCCGACGCTGCGGCCATCCTTCAGGGTCAGCCGGTCGACCAGCGGCCAGGCGGAATCGACCGCCTTCAGTTCAACCGGCGCGGCCAGATCGCCGGCGCGGGCCATGGCCTGCATCCGGTAGCCGCCCGACACTTGGCCTTGCCGGGCAAAGGCGGCGCGTTCCGCATCGGTCGCGCTGCGCTGCCAGACCGACACTTCGACATCGCCGCCAAGGATTGCGCGGCCCCGGGTGGACAGTTCCTTGCCGATGGCCCCGGTCAGGGTGCCAATCGCGGCTAGTGCGCCGACGCCCAGAAACAGGCAGACCAGCAACAGCCGCAGCCCGCGAAAACGGGCGGAAAGGTCGCGCCGGGCGATGGTCCAGGCGGCGGTCCAACCGATCATGTAGTGGTCGTATCCCGGGCGATCCGCCCGTCAGCCAGAGTGACAACGCGCTCGCAGCGTTCGGCCAGCGCCGGGTCGTGGGTGATGATGATCAGAGTCGCCCCGGCCTCGGCGCGGCGCGCGAAGAGTAGGTCGACGATCCCCGCACCGGTGGCTGCATCAAGGTTTCCGGTCGGCTCGTCGGCAAAAACCAGCGGGGGGCGCGGGGCAAGGGCGCGGGCGATGGCGACGCGCTGCTGCTCACCCCCGGAAAGCTGCGCCGGATAGTGGGCGAGGCGGTGACCCAGGCCAACCGCCGCCAGTTCCGCCTCGGCTCGGGCGCGGGCATCGGGCATTCCGGCCAGCTCCAGCGGGGTCATTACGTTTTCCAGCGCGGTCATGGTCGGCAGCAGGTGGAAGGCCTGCAAGACCACCCCAATCCGCCCGCGCCGCGCCGTGGCCAGCGCATCCTCGTCCATGGCAGAGAAGTCCGCTCCGGCGACGGTAAGCTGGCCCGATGTGGCGCGTTCCAGCCCGGTCAGCACGGCCATCAGGCTGCTTTTGCCGGAACCGGACGGGCCGAGCAGGGCAAGGGTCTGACCCTGCGGCACGGTCAGGTCGATGCCGCGCAGCACGTCAACCGCGCTGCCCGCTTCGCCAAGGGTTAGGGTAAGGTTTCGGGCGTCAATCGCCGGGAGGGGACTTGTCACGCAGCCGGGATGCCATAGCTAGAGGAAAAGAACAGGAGAATTCACCTGATGAAATGGAAACTTGCTGCGGCACTTGCAACCCTGTCTCTCGGGGCATGCGGCACTGAGCCTGCCCCCGTTCCGGCGGAAAGCGCCAGCCCGGCCATGCCCGACCTGCCCGTGGTGGGAGAGGAAGTTTCGATCCTGGCCCTGGGGGACAGTCTGTTCGCAGGCTATGGGGTGGAACCGGGGCAAAGCTATCCCGCGCGGCTGGAAGCGGCCCTGCGCGCCCGCGGAATCAACGCAAAAATCGTCAATGCCGGGGTTTCGGGCGATACCACGGCGGGCGGATTGCAGCGGCTGGATTTCGTCCTGAGCGGCATGACCAGCCCGCCCGCGCTGGTGATCATCAGCCTTGGCGGCAACGACATGCTGCGCGGCCTGCCGCCCGAACAGACGCGCAAGAACCTCGACGAATTGCTGACCCGGCTCGACGAGCGCAAGGTGCCGGCCCTGCTGATGGGGATGCTTTCGGCTCCTAACTGGGGTGCGGACCATGCCAAGGCATTCAATGCGATCTATCCGGAGCTGGCGCGCAAGCATGATGCCGGACTGGTGCCGTTCTTCCTGCAGGCGGTGATCACCAAGCCGCAATTAATTCAGGCCGACCGGATTCACCCTACCGCGCAGGGGCTGGAGGAAATGGTCGCGGCGACCGTGGATGATGTGGCCAAGGCCCTGCCTAAGTCAGCTTCGCGGCCAACCCCTCGCTGACCCGCCAGACGGCGGCTTCGTGCTGAATCGCCTCGAACGGGGCGAGTTCGGTGCCGGTCAGCCAGACCTGCGCGTTACCGGCGCGGAGCCGTTCGAACAGGGCTTCGCGGCGGACCGGATCGAGGTGGGCGGCCACTTCATCCAGCAGCAGCACGCCGGGGCGGTCCGGGTCGAGCAGTCCTGCATGGGCGAGGGTGATGGCGATCAGCATCGCCTTTTGCTCACCCGTGGAGCAATCGGCGGCGGGCTGATCCTTGCCCGCCATGGTGACCTGCAATTCGTCGCGGTGCGGGCCGGTCAGGGTGCGCTGGGCCGCGCGGTCGCGGCGGCGGGTGGCGGAAAGGGTGGCGGCCAGTTCGGCTGCGTCCAGCGGTCCGCCTGCTTCGTAACGCAGGACAGGCCGGGCAAAGGGTGCTTCGGGCAAGTCGTTCAGCGCCAGACCGAGCCGTTCGACCATGCGCGCCCGCGCCTGCGCCACGGCAGCGCCAGCTTCGGCCAGTTGCAGTTCGATGGCGTCCAGCCAGCGCGGGTCTGGCTCCCGTTCGTCTGCCAGCAGGCGGTTGCGTTCGCGTAGCGCGCCTTCGAGCTTGGTCGCGTTGCGGGCATGGGCCGGCTCCAGCGCGAGGACCAGCCGGTCAAGGAAACGGCGACGCGCACCTGCTCCTTCGGCAAAAAGGCGGTCCATCGCCGGGGTCAGCCAGCCGATCGATAGCCATTCGCCCAGCCGCACGGCGGGAACTTCGGCTCCGTTGACCTGAACCACCCGGCGTCCGGGGCGTTCGGCGCGGACCCCGGTGCCCAGCGTCACGGCTTCATCCAGCACGGCGCTGACGGCAAAGCTGCCATCGCCAGATTTCGCCGGAACTTCGGGTAGGGTGGCGCGGCGCAGGCCCCGGCCGGGAGCAAGTAGTGAAAGGGCCTCCAGCACATTGGTCTTGCCTGCGCCATTCTCGCCCACCAGCAGGTTGAACTGCGCCGTGCCATCAAGCCGGCTGGCCTGATGGTTGCGAAAATTGGCAAGGGTGATGCGGTCCAGCCCCATGGGCGCGCGATAGAGCGAGAGTGGGCGCGCTGTCACGCCAAAGCGTGATCCAAAAAGTTGGGAAAATTTCCCAACTCTTGTTTATTGCGCTTGGCCGAACAAGAAGTTCAGCAGTACGAAAGCCCGGAAATGCGTAGTTTTGCGCAATTGGCACGCCTTCTGCAATCAGTCTGGCATCGACGGAATGAACCGTCCCACTGATTGAAACGAAGGGAATAAACCATGACGCAGCAATCCACTCTCGCCAACAAGCTCGCCGCCGCCGCTTCGGCTCTGGTCCTCTCGCTGGTCCTGATCAGCGGCACGGTTTCGATGCCGTCGACTGCTCAGGCGCAGACCATCTACGTCGGAGAGATCGCGTGACCATCATCAATCAGGAGCAAGCCGACATGACCAGCAGCCGCAAATTCCATCTCGACAAGGCCAATGGCAAATTCATGGGCGTGTGCAGCGGTATCGCCAACTATACCGGCTGGGACGCAAATCTGATCCGCATCGCCTTTGCGCTGGGCACTATCTTTGGCTTTGGATCGCTGATCCTGGTCTATCTGGCGATCGGCCTCATCGCCGATTGAGCCATCGCCGGTGGGGCCCCGCTGTGGCTGCGGGGCCTAAACCGCGTCGGTCTTGGCGAAGGGCGAAAAGTCGATCCCGGTATCGTAAACGTCCACGCCCTCGCGCTGCTTGAACCAGGCGACCACGCCGTAGGTGACAGGAGTAAGCGCCGCTTCCCACAGCACTTTCAGCAGCCAGTTGGTGATCATCACGGTCACAACCTGCTCGTGCGTCCAGATGCCCAGGAAAGCCACGGGGTAGAAGATCAGGCTGTCCACGCCCTGACCAAACACGGTTGAACCGATGGTCCGCGCCCACAGGTGCTTGCCCTTGGTAATGATCTTCATCTTGGCGAGGACAAAGCTGTTGACGAATTCACCCGCCCAGAACGCGAGGACCGAGGCGGCAACGATCCGCCAGGTCGATCCGAACACGCTTTCATAAGCGGCCTGACCGTCCCACCCTTCCGCTGCGGGCATGGCGACGACGACATAGCTCATGAAGGCCATGAAGATCAGCGCGCCAAAGCCCATCCACACGCAGCGCCGGGCATTGGCATAGCCGTAAACCTCGGTCAGCACGTCGCCGATCACATAGGACAGCGGGAAGAACAGGATGCCTGCGCCAAAGGTATAGCCCCAGACAGTCGCCAGCTTGGCCGCGCCGATCAGGTTCGACAGCAGCAGGATGGCGACAAAACCCGCCATGACATAGTCAAAATAGCGAAAGTGCCGCCGGGCGCCTGAAGCGCCGTCGATGTTCTTGATCGTCCCCGTCATGGAAAAGCACGCTAACCCCATTTGCGCGCAAGGCAAACCCTGCCTATGAGGGCATGGCTCACGCGCGCCCGTAGCTCAGTTGGATAGAGCACGAGACTTCTAATCTTGAGGCCGCTGGTTCGACTCCAGCCGGGCGCGCCATTCTTTCGCTGATAGCAGGGCCTTAGCCGCGCGCGGCGCTTTCCAGAATTTCGCCCTGGACCGGATAGCCGGCATCTTCCGGAATCAGCAGCCACGGCACCCCGTCGCGCATTTCCATGAAGGGCGTGATCATGCGGGACGGATATTCCGCAACGTGGCTGACTGCCGCGTCGAAGCTGTCGAACAGGGCGAGGCGTTCCAGATTGCGGCGGGTCGGGAAGATCACCTTGATGTCGCCGGTGTCCGCCATGCGCAGCGCCTCGGCGGCGCTGGCCCAGAACAGGTGGGTGTTCTCGGTCGCATCGACCAAGAGGTCGACCGCGCCAGTGCCAAGGTTGGCGAGATAGAAGCGGGTGTCGAAGACCCGGACTTCCTTGTGCTTGGGCCGCCAGCGGGCAAAGGGCACGAGACCTTCCAGATCGAGCGTCCAGTTCATCGCCTCCAGAACCGGGGCGAGGGTGCCGATTTCCAGCAGGTGGGCGCGGGCAGCAAGGGCCTCTTCCAGAGTGGGCCGCTGATTCAGCCCGACGGCAAGGCCGGTTTCTTCCAGCGTTTCGCGAATCGAGGCGATGCGGGCGGCGAGTTCTTCGCGGTGTTCCTCGTCCTGCGCGCCATGGGCATCAGCCAGTTCGCGGTCCGCTTCGTCAACCCGGCCACCGGGGAATACGGCGGCCCCGCCGGCAAAGCGCATTTCCTTTGACCGCTGCACCATCAGGATCTGCGGCGGCCCGCCTTCCGGGCAATTGCGAAAGATCACCAGCGTGGCGGCGGGGATGGCGGGAGGCACTTCGCCGTCCGGATCGAACATTTCCTTGAGGTCCATGAACACAAGGTGCAGCGCGCGGCGCGATTTGCCAAGCATTTTTAATCGCGCGATTAGTGTCGAAATTTCTTACAAATCACACCGCTCAAATCTTCGGAAAAAATGCAGATTCTTTTGAATTCAGAAGTTTGATAATTCTGGCACGGGCTGTGCATAGTATTCTGCACCCCCCGAGAGCAGTCTCGAACGAGGCGGGGCCGCCTCATGGTCTCCGCGGCCCCGCCTCTCCCGGGCTATCCTGTCACCAAAACGAAAACGGCCGGCAAATCTGCCGGCCGTTTCGCGTTGGAATCGGTGCAAATATCAGGCGGCGGTCAGGCCCGAATCGGCCATCAACTGCTGCAGTTCGCCCGCTTCGTACATTTCCATCATGATGTCGCTGCCGCCCACGAATTCGCCCTTAACATAGAGCTGCGGGATCGTCGGCCAATCCGAATAGGACTTGATGCCCTGGCGGATTTCCATGTCCTGCAGCACGTCGACGCCTTCGTAAGGCACGCCAAGATGCTCAAGAATGGCGACGGCCCGGCTGGAAAAGCCGCACTGCGGGAACAGTGGGGTTCCCTTCATGAATAGGACAACGTCGTTGGAATTGACGATTTCGGCAATGCGGGCGTTGGTATCGGACATCGGTTAAAGCTCCTCGCCGCCTCAGGTGGGGACGGCGGTGGTCAGTTGCAAGGCATGCAGGGCGCCGCCCATGTCTTCGCCAATAGCGGCATAGACCAGCTTGTGCTGGGCAACGCGGGTCTTGCCGACGAACTGGGCCGAAACAACGTGTGCGGCCCAGTGGTTATCGTCGCCGGCCAGATCGGTCAGCGTTACTTCGGCATCGGGAATGCCTGCCTTGATGCGGGCGACAATTTCAGCGCCAGCCATAGGCATGGGATCAGGCCTCGCCCATCAGCGCGCGGCGCGCTTCGACTGACTTGGCTTCGACGGCGGCGCGGATGTCGGCTTCGCTGACGTCCACTCCGGCCGAAACCAGATCGCCCAGCAGCTTGCGGATCACGTCTTCGTCGCCGGCTTCTTCAAAGTCGGCCTGAACCACGGCCTTGGCATAGGCTTCGGCTTCGACGGCGGAGAGGCCCATCTTTTCCGCAGCCCAGCCGCCCAGCAGGCGGTTGCGACGCGCGACAATGCGGAACTGCATTTCCTCGTCGTGGGCGAACTTGGCTTCCTCGGCGCGCTCGCGGTCGTTGAAGTCGGTCATTTCTGCTCCTGAAACTTGCCCGCCTGTCCAGCCCCGATGGAGCAGGACAGAGGGGCGCTTGTACAAATTCGTCGCAGCCCTTGCACGATGCCGCCGTCGAGGCAAGGCCCGTGCAAATGCTGCTTAGTATTGCACTTCTTACGGGAGCGTTACAGGCACTTGCATTGATCAAGGCCAAGTCGCCCGCGAAGCCGCGCTTGCTTTATTCCATCGTTACCACGACCTTGCCGATCGCCTTGCGCTCGGCCAGCATCGTGATCGCCTCGCCGCCGCGTTCCAGCGGGAAAGTGGCGGAAACCTTGGGGTTGATCTTGCCGGCCTTCAGCAGTTCGAACAGCTTGGCGATGTGTACCGCGTTGCCCTTGGGATCGCGGGCGGCATAGGCGCCCCAGAACACTCCGCAAACGTCGCAGCTTTTCAGCAGGGTCAGGTTAAGCGGCAGCTTGGCAATGCCAGCGGGGAAGCCAACCACGCAGAAGCGGCCTTCCCAGGCAATCGCGCGCACGGCCGGTTCGGAATAGTCACCGCCGACGATGTCATAGACCACGTTGGCGCCTTCGGGGCCGCAGGCGGCCTTGAACGCTTCGGACAGGGCTTTGGACTGGTCACGGTCCAGCGGGGCGACCGGATAGATCACCACTTCATCGGCACCATGTTCGCGCGCGACCTTGGCCTTCTCCTCGCTCGACACGGCGGCGACAACCTTGGCGCCATAGGCCTTGCCCAGTTCGACCGCAGCGAGGCCAACCCCGCCAGCCGCACCCAGCACGAGCAGGGTGTCCCCCGCCTTCAGATGGCCGCGATCGAGCAGGCCGTGCATGTTGGTGCCATAGGTCATCAGCAGCGAAGCGCCGGTTTCGAACGAGACGCCTTCGGGCAGCGGGAACAGCTTTTCAGCCGGAGCCAGCACTTCGGTGGCAAGGCCGCCATTGCCCATCATGGCGATGACGCGATCACCCGCTTTCCACTGGGTCACGCCTTCGCCCACGGCATCGACCACGCCGGACAGTTCGCCGCCCGGAGCAAAGGGCCGTTGCGGCTTGAACTGGTACATATCCTTGATGATCAGGACATCGGGATAGTTGATTGCGCAGGCCTTTACCTTGATGCGGACCTGACCGGGGCCGGGAACCGGGCTTTCCAGTTCATCCAGGGCAAGTGTTTCGGGACCGCCGGTGGCGTGACTGCGCAATGCTTTCATGGTTATGCTACTCCCTTGGCGAGCCAGGGCAACGTGGCCCGGGCTTCATTTTCATAAGCAGAAATCTGCGTGTCGCGGGCCATGGTCAGGCCCACTTCATCCAGCCCTTCCAGCAGGCAGTGCTTGCGGAAGGGATCGATCTGGAATTCAAACCGGTCCTGGAACGGGGTGGTGACCACCTGATTTTCCAGGTCGATGTGGATCGGGTCGGTCTTCGCCACTTCGAGCAGGCGATCGACGGCTTCCTGCGGCAGGACCACGGTGAGGATGCCGTTCTTGAAGGCATTGCCGGAAAAGATGTCGGAAAAGGACGGCGCGATCACCGCCTTGATGCCCAGATCGAGCAAGGCCCAGGCGGCGTGTTCGCGGCTGGAACCGCAGCCGAAATTGTCGCCCGCGATCAGGATGGGAGAACCGGAAAATTCCGGGCTGTCAAACAGGTTGTCCGGGTCCTTGCGCAGGGTTTCAAAGGCCCCGCGGCCCATGCCATCGCGGGTGATCGTCTTCAGCCAGTGGGCCGGAATGATCACGTCGGTATCGACGTTCTTTGCACCGAACGGGATCGCCCGGCCATCGACTTCACGTAAAGCTTCCATCAGTCGGTTTCCGGTGCGTCTTCGGGGTGGGGCGGAGTCGCGGTCGGCTTCTTGGCCTGTTCGCGGCGGCGCGAGGCATAAAGCAGCGCAGCGGCCAGGGCAGCAGAGCCGATAGCGGCACCAGCGAGGGCGGCCTTGCCGGTCCAGCCCGCCTTTTCGGACTTGTCGGTTTCGTCGGTCATGCTTTCCCTATGTCCATAGCGGGGCCGCGGTTCAAGACTTCACGCAAGGAAATCTTGCAGAACCAGCCAGCGAGCCAGCTTTTCTTCAAACCGCAGCGCGGCGTTTGCGGGGCTGCTGGAGGGCAGGTCGATCAGGTTCAGGCCTGTTCCGGCCAGTGCCTTGCGTCCCAATGCGGCAGATTTGGCCCCGTTGAAGGCGACGGCCTGCAAGCGCGGCAAGGATGCAGCCAGATCGACCAGCGGCGCGGCCTCTATGGCGCGAATGGCCGAGTCGAGACTGCCGCGGCGCTGGGCCGAGGCGACCACGTCCCACAGGCCAATGCCCTGCGCGGTGATCGTTTCCAGCCGCTCCGCATAGGGCAGGGTCGGCAGGTCTGGCTGGCGGATAACCAAGCCAGTCAGCCGCCAGAACAGGTTGCGCGGGTGGGCGTAATATTGCTGCGCCGCCAGCGAGGCTTCACCCGGCAGGCTGCCGAGAATCAGGACTCGCGTGGCGGGACCAGCGACGGGAGCAAAGGCGGACTTGCGTTCGTTCAGATCAGTTCGCGCACGTCTGCCAGCTTGCCAGTTACCGCAGCAGCGGCTGCCATGGCCGGGCTGACCAGATGGGTCCGTGCGCCCGGACCTTGCCGTCCGACGAAGTTGCGGTTGCTGGTCGAGGCGCAGCGCTCTCCGGCCGGGACCTTGTCCGGGTTCATGCCCAGGCAGGCTGAGCAGCCCGGTTCACGCCATTCAAAACCGGCAGCGGTGAAGATCGCGTCCAGACCTTCCTCTTCCGCCTGATGCTTGACCAGACCGGAGCCGGGAACGACGATCGCCCACTTGACGTTGGCGGCCTTGGTCCGGCCCTTCAGCACGGCAGCGGCGGCGCGCAGGTCTTCGATGCGGCTGTTGGTGCACGAACCGATGAACACGTTCTGCACTTCCACGTCCTGCAGGCGCTGGCCGGGGGTCAGGCCCATGTAGTCCAGGCTCTTGCGCGCGGCCTCCTGCTTTGACGGATCGGCAAAGCTTTCGGGCGCAGGCACGGTTCCGGTGATCGACACGGTGTCTTCCGGGCTGGTGCCCCAGGTTACGGTCGGGGCAATGTCGGCGGCCTGGATGACCACGACCTTGTCGTACTTTGCGCCCGGATCGGTGGAAAGGCTGCGCCACCATGCCACGGCCTTGTCCCAGTCCTCGCCCTTGGGGGCGTAGGGACGGCCCTGCACATAGGCGAAGGTCTTTTCGTCCGGAGCGATCAGGCCGGCGCGGGCGCCATGCTCGCTCGCCATGTTGGACACGGTCAGCCGGCCTTCGATGGAAAGGTCGCGGATTACCTGTCCGGTATATTCGATGACATAGCCGGTGCCGCCCGAAGCGCCCAGTACGCCGCAGATATGCAGGACCACGTCCTTGGCGGTCACGCCCGGGCCAAGCTGGCCTTTGACGCGGACTTCCATGGTCTTGGACTGCTTGAGCAGCAGGGTTTGCGTGGCGAGTACGTGCTCGACCTCGCTGGTGCCGATGCCAAAGGCGAGGGCGCCCAGGCCGCCGTGGCAGGCGGTGTGGCTATCGCCGCAAACGATGGTCGCGCCGGGCAGGGAAAAGCCCTGTTCCGGGCCGACAACGTGAACGATGCCCTGTTCCGCATCGGCATCACCGATCAGGCGCACGCCGAATTCGGGGGCGTTGCGTTCCAGCGCGGCAAGCTGCTGCGCGCTTTCCGGATCGGCGATGGGAATGCGCTGACCCTGCGCATCGCGGCGCGCGGTGGTAGGCAGGTTATGGTCCGGCACGGCAAGCGTCAGGTCCGGGCGGCGCACCTTGCGGCCCGCAGCGCGGAGTGCCTCGAACGCCTGCGGGCTGGTCACTTCGTGAACCAGATGGCGGTCGATGTAGATCAGGCAGGTGCCATCATCCCGGCGCTCAACCACGTGAGCGTCCCAGATTTTCTCGTAAAGCGTGCGCGGAGTCTCAGCCATGGCGTTGCCATAGGCAGGGCGCGGGGCATTTTGCAAGGGTGTGCTATTCCGCGCGGGTCCAGATCCAGGTTCCGGCGATCAGCAGGACGGCAATGGAGATCAGCACCCATGGCCAGCCGATAGTGAACCAGGTGACGACCGCGCCTGCGCCCATGGCCAGCACCGCGCTGATCTTGGCCTTGCGCGAGATTGCCCGGCGTTCGCGCCATTGCCGCATCGGCGGGCCATAGCGCGGATGATCCAGCAATTGCTGTTCCCACTTTGGATTGGAGCGCGCAAAGCAGAATGCAGCCAGTAGCAGGAACGGCACCGTCGGCATGATTGGCAGGACAATACCGATCATCGCCAGCACAAAGCTGGTTACCCCGACCACAAGATAGAAGGGGCGTTTCACCGGATCAGGCAGCAAGTCGCGCGGCAGTCTCGCGCACCAGGGCGATCATGTTCGGCACGCCCTGGGTGCGGTTGGACGAGAGCTGGTTTTTCAGGTCGAACGGTTCAAGGCGGGCGGCAATGTCGGTCGCGGCCACTTCGGCGGCAGGCTTGTCCTGCACGGCAGCAAGGACAAGAGCGACGATGCCCTTGGTGATTGCGGCATTGCTATCCGCAAGGAAGTGCAGGCGGCCATCGTCTTGCCGGGTGGGATAGACCCAGACCGAGGCCGAGCAGCCGCGCACCAGCGTCGCGTCTGTCTTCAGCGCATCGGGCATCGGTTCCAGCTCGCGGCCCAGCTCGATCAGCAGGCGATAGCGTTCGTCCCCTTCAAGGAACTCGTATTCTTCGGCAATGTCGGAAAGGCTACGCATGGTGTCGCCTTAGCGATGCGGGCCGAGAGCGTCCACTGCCCGCAAGGCCATCGGATTCGCGGAAGTAGTGTTGCTCGCTCACAGGTCCACGCCAGCGGCAATCGCCTCAAGCTTGCGGATGCGCTCCTTCAGATCCGCCAGTTCGATCCGTGCCGCGCCCGTGCCTGCGCCGCCTTCGATTTCGGGCTGGTGCATTTCCAGTTCGCGGGTCTTGAGCTGAAGCCAGCCCTGCCAGCCGCGCAGGCCGGCATGGGCCAGAATCACGACGGCAGTCAGCATGGTTGCCGCGATCAGGAGGTATTCGCTGGTCATGGCGTTTCTCCCTTTTCCCTTCGTTTCTACTTGTCCCGCAGGCTTTCGATTTCGTCGGCCAGGGCCCGAGTCGGGCGGCCATCGGTGGCGATGCGTTCCAGCACTTTCACCCGCTCACGCAGGGCGTCGATCTCCTGCTCCAGCTCGGCCTCGCGCGGGCTGTGAAGCGCCTTTCTTGTATCGCCTTGTGCGCGATTCGGACCGACGCGATCCAGACCGGCGCGGATGCGCTGCGAGCGCAACTGGTAATAGGCCCCGATTGCGGCAACGATAACCAGTGCAGTTCCCATGTCCATTTCAGTTCTCCCCTCTCATTCGCCGCGTCTTAGCGCAGGCGCTCGATTTCGCTGGAAAGGCGGGGATTGCTGCTGACGTAAAAGGTTTCCACTTCGGCCAGGCGGCGGTCGATGTCGCGAAAGCGGGCCTTTACCTCGCGCGCGGTGCGGGTGGGGGACTGGCGTACGCCCTGCCAGAACTGCTGTTCCTGACGGTCACCGTAAAGGTGTGCGGGCTTCTTGTTGGCCAGGAAACCGGCGAGGAAGTAGAACGGCAGGATCGAGCCGCCGGTCATGAAAACCAGACCGAGGAAACCCATCCGTACCCAGATCGAATTGATCCCGGTATAGTCGGCAATCCCGGCGCAAATGCCCATCAGCTTGCCGTTTACACTGTCGCGATAAAACTGGGTACGCAGGCTGTTCATCTTACTTCCCCTTCCGAGTGGCCGGCTTGCAGCTCGGCCTTGAATTCATTTGTGGTCGGCACACCGCATCAGCGGCGGGTGCGGCTGGCTTTCATCTGTTCCAGTTCATCCAGCGGCGAAGGCGCGGTGCTGGTGCCGTCGGCAATCTGGCGGTGGTGGCGGAAATCCGGGTTGTCCGAAGCCACCAGGCGTTCGACCGTGTCCATCCGGTCCTCCAGCCGCCGGGCGAGCTGGTACAATTCGTCCAGCAGGGCTTCGTCGGTGCTGGTCAGGCTGGGGGCGGTCTTCCACTTCGTCATGTAATGCAGGATCAGCCACGGCAGGCCGATGAACAGGGTGACGATCACGAAAGCGGGCACAAATACGTCTTCCATGGATCAACCTTCCTGCTCGTTGTTGCCCTTGAGGGCGCGCTTCATGGCTTCGAGTTCCTCGTCGATCTTGTCCTGACCGGCGAGGGCGGCAATTTCATCGGCCAGACTGGGCTTGCCCGACTGGTCGGCCAGACCCAGCGCATCGGCGCGGCCTTCGGCATAGTCGACGCGGCGTTCCAGCTGGTCGAAACGGGCCATCGCCTCGTCAACGCGCTCGCTGGCCAGCAGGGTGCGCAGCTTGACGCGGTTCTCGGCGCTTTCCAGCCGCGCGGCGATGGCGTTCTGCCGTGAACGGGCTTCGCGCAGGCGGTTCTGCAGCTTTTCGATGTCCACTTCATAAGCGCGCAGGGCATCGTCCAGCACCGCGATCTCGGACTTCAGCTGCTCGGCCATGTCGGCGGCCTTCTTCTTTTCGACCAGAGCGGCGCGGGCGAGGTCTTCGCGGTCCTTGGACAGGGCCAGCTGTGCCTTGTCGGCCCAATCGGCCTGAAGCTGGTCCAGCTTGACCGTGTGGCGGTGCATTTCCTTCTGGTCGGCAATGGTCCGGGCCGCGCTGGCCCGCACTTCGACTAGGGTTTCCTCCATCTCGAAGATGATCATGCGGATCATCTTTTCGGGATCGTCGGCCTTGTCGAGCAGGTCGCTGAAGTTGGCGGCAATGATATCACGGGTGCGGCTGAAAATGCCCATCCAGGGTACTCCGGAAGCGAATGTTGAAGCGGTTTCCCGCGTGGTGCGACGCAGTCGTTCGACCTCGGCCTCAAAGCGCGAGGCGCGCTGGCGGGGGGCGTTGCCGATCGGGCCAAGGTCGGACGACTGCTCGGTCTGGGCCGGAACATCCCGGCGGCGGGGGGACTGGGAGCCGCCATCAGGGTTTGCCTGGGATTCCGGCCCAAGCGGGGAAAGGGGGTCATGTCCCATGTCGCGGGTCACGGCGCGGATCAGGCCTGCTGGACCGCTGCGCCCTCGGTCTGGGCGAAGGAGGCCGAACGGTCGACCTGCTGGGCCATGACCAGAACATTGAACGAGAGCATTGACGCGATCGACAGGACGATGGCCCCGTTGAGCTTGTTTTGGCCCAGAGTGCTGGCCTTGCGGATCAGGTTGGTGAACATTGCGGTGCTCCACGAATGGGGTTTGCATCGCTCTTCGCAAGCCCCGTGCCAAATTGCAGAGTGGCCGATTTACGGTGCTTTGCAGGCATATTCGACGAACGACATGTAGGGTTTCTTGCGTGGTGTTGGGAATTTTCGCTACATATTGGGAATGGAGCGCAACACTCAGTTCGTTGGCCAGTCGACTGCCTTTCTCGATTCCGTCGAACGGGCCAGCCGTGCCGCACCGATGGGGCGCCCGGTGCTGGTCATTGGTGAGCGCGGGACTGGCAAGGAACTGATTGCCGAACGACTGCACCAGCTCTCGCGCCGCTGGCAGGAGCCGCTGGTCACGCTGAACTGCGCGGCCTTGCCGGAAAGCTTGATCGAGGCGGAATTGTTCGGTCATGAGCAGGGTGCCTTCACCGGTGCTACCAAGGCGCGGGCCGGGCGGTTCGAGGAAGCCGACAAAGGCACCCTATTCCTCGACGAACTGGCCACCCTGTCGATGGGCGCACAAGAGCGCCTGTTGAGGGCCGTGGAATATGGCGAAGTGACGCGGATCGGTTCGTCGCGCCCGATCCGGGTCGATGTCCGTATTGTCGCCGCGACCAACGAGGACCTGCCCCGGCTTGCGGCTGAAGGGCGGTTTCGGGCCGACCTGCTCGACCGGCTGAGCTTTGAAGTGATTACCCTGCCGCCGCTGCGAGTGCGAGAAGGAGACATCCGCGTCCTGTCCGACTATTTCGGACGGCGCATGGCGGCCGAACTGCACTGGGATGCCTGGCCGGGCTTCAGCGAAGCGGCCATGGCGGCGCTGGAAGAGCATCAGTGGCCCGGCAATGTCCGCGAACTGCGCAACGTGGTGGAGCGCGCGGTCTATCGCTGGGACAATTGGGAAATGCCCGTGGCCCACGTGGTGTTCGATCCGTTCGATAGCCCGTGGAAACCTGCGCCGATGCCGCGCGCAGTGGAGTCGAAGTCAGCCGAAGTTGCAGCGCCCGCGACTCCGGCTGTTGCAGCTTACGATCAGGTCACCGACCTGCGCAGCGCGGTGGATGCCCATGAAAAGGCCATTGTGGAAAATGCCTTGGCCCGGCACCGGTTCAACCAGCGCCAGACCGCCAAGGCTTTAGGCCTTACTTACGATCAGCTGCGCCATTGCATGAAGAAGCACGGCCTGAGCGATCGTTCGTAAGGTTAGCGGGTGGCGTACTGCCCCGCTTTTGCGTCAAAATTGGCACGGGCGAAGTTCTTGGCCGCAGCGGACGTGGCAAAGACTTCGTCCTGCATCCTTCCGGTTACGACTGGATAGCCCTGCGAATTGTAACGAATATCGCGCACGGTCAGGCGGAAGGTGCCGTCCGGCTGGCTCCGGATCAGGAACGGGCGGGTTCTTTCTTCAGTCATTGGCTTGCTCCTTTTCGCGTTCGCGTTCAGCCCAGCACTTCGATCACGGCGAGGCGCGTCTGTTCGCGCGTCAGGGGTGAGGGCATGGGCTGATTATAGAACGGCGAAGTGCCGCTCATGTTGGTGGCACTGATGCGCAGCCGGATGCTGCGGCGAAGGGCCGGTATAAATGTATTCAATGTCATCAATTTCTTCCGGGCAGAACCTGACTGCCCTTTTATGTTCAGTATTGCGGGGGGCTAATGTCGCCGCTTCCCGTGGGGCCCCGTCGGCCCTCCGCCCGGACCACGCTCGCGAAACACGATGCGGCCCTTGCTGAGGTCGTAAGGGGGCATTTCCACTCGAACCCGGTCGCCCACGACCGAGCGGATGCGGAACTTCCGCATCTTCCCGGCCGTGTAAGCGATGATCCGATGTTCGTTCTCAAGCAGCACGCCAAAGCGGCCGTCGGGAAGGATTTCGTCGATCTGGCCTTCGAGGGTCAGGAGAGCCTCCTTGGCCATCGGTTCAGGCTGTTTCGAGCTGAACGGCCGAGGTCTTCCCGCGGCGATCGGTTTCCAGCTCGTATTTCACGCGCTGGTCCTTATCGAGCGTGCCCATTCCGGCGCGTTCCACGGCGGTGATATGCACGAATGCATCATCGCCGCCTTCATCGGGAGAGATGAAGCCATAGCCCTTGGTGGCATTGAAAAACTTTACGGTGCCTACTGGCATGATCGGTTCCTTTCACGAAACACAGATGATCGACCGGCAACTGGCCGGTCGAGCAAAGAAGCCTGAAATGGAACGAAGGAGCCGTCGATAGGCAGAAAAGTTCCGTCGCATGCGACGTTAGCAGCCTTCATGTAGGCTCTATCCCCCGGTAATGCAATGGCAGTGGAAACTGGGCCTTGCTTTTGTCGTGGCTGACGCCTATTTGCGCATCAATCCCGAAATTGTGACGCAACGGAGGGGCTGGCGCCAAAATGGGGCCGGCGCGAAACTGCATTGTCACATGATCCGGGCAAACGGAGTTACCATGGCGGATATCGCGCGCATTATCGAAGTTGTCGAACCGGAGGCCAAGGCCCTTGGGTTCGATCTCGTGCGCGTGCGCTATTACAAGGGGGGCGAGATCGGACCGCTGTCCGATGCCGAGGAATATACTCTCCAGATCATGGCTGAGCGTCCCGAAACCGGCCAGCTGGTGATCGAGGATTGCGCGGCCCTGTCGCACCGTATTTCCGATGCGTTCGATGCGCTGGAGGAAAAGGGCGAGGTCCTGATCGAGGATGCCTATCGCCTTGAAGTGTCCTCGCCCGGTATCGACCGTCCGCTGACCCGTGCAAAGGATTTTGCCGACTGGGCCGGACACGAAGCGCGCGTCCAGCTGGTCAATCCGGTCGAAGGCAACCGCAAGTCGCTGCAGGGCGATCTGGTTGGCATCGCCGACGATGTTGTCACCATTGCTGACAAGAAGTCCGGCGAAGTCTCCTTCCCGTTGACTGACATTCATTCCGCCAAGCTGGTCCTGACGGACAAGCTGATCGCTGCAACGCGCCCGCTGGACACCAGCGGGGCTGATGAAGTGATCGAAGAAGAAGATTTGTAATCGTAGTACGCCAACTATCAACCGTTCGCCCTTCGACAAGCTCAGGGCGAGCGGAAATAGGTAAGAAGGTAAGAGTTTATGGCCAGTCCGATTTCTGCCAACCGCGCCGAACTGCTCGCGATCGCCACCTCGGTCGCGTCGGAGAAGATGATCGACAAGTCGATCGTCATCGAGGCGATGGAAGAAGCGATCCAGAAGTCCGCGCGCAACCGCTATGGTGCGGAAAACGACATTCGCGCCAAGCTCGATCCGCGCACTGGCGACCTGCGCCTGTGGCGCGTTGTCGAAGTGGTCGAAGAGGTTGAGGACTACTTCAAGCAGGTTGATCTGAAGCAGGCGCAGAAGCTGCAGTCCGATGCCAAGATCGGCGACTTCATCGTCGACCCGCTGCCGCCGGTCGATCTGGGCCGCATCGACGCACAGTCGGCCAAGCAGGTGATCTTCCAGAAGGTCCGCGATGCCGAGCGTGAGCGCC
>ERZ1645187.1559-NODE-1559-length-21035-cov-22.620734_pt1 | contig 21035 bp, 22 predicted proteins | sample MGYA00575352_ERZ1645187 | MGnify/ENA primary metagenome ERZ1645187 (study PRJEB40837, sample SAMN11349314) | freshwater sediment metagenome | isolation source: river sediment | host: Sediment | place: India: Wazaribad , New Delhi | collected 2017-02-21 ... | reverse complement strand
GAGGTGTTCGACTTCATCAACCGGCGCGAACTGGTGTTCGTCATCGAGCAGAACCGCGACGGCCAGATGCGCACCCTGCTCATCAGCGAGGGCGACCTGGCGCCGGAGCGCCTGGTCAGCATCACCAGTTACGACGGCCTGCCCGTGGCCAGCCGCTTCCTGGTCCAGGCCCTGGAGTCGGCCCTGGCGGAACGCGGCGTGTCCGTTCCCCCGGCCGCCCCCGGCCAAGGAGAAACGCCATGACCTTCCAGCGCCCGACCTTCCGCCACCCGGAACTGCCGCCGAACGCGGCCGGCTACACCCGCCGCGACTACGAGGGCGGCCTCTCCACCCTGTGTGCCGGCTGCGGCCACGACTCGATCTGCAACGCCATCATCCAGGCCTGCTTCGAACTGGCCCTGCCGCCGCACCGCATCGTCAAGCTCTCCGGCATCGGCTGCTCGTCGAAGACGCCTGCCTATTTCCTCAACCGCTCGCACGGCTTCAACACCGTGCACGGCCGCATGCCCTCCATCGCCACCGGCGCCAACATGGCCAACCGCGACCTCATCTACCTGGGCGTGTCCGGCGACGGCGACACCGCCTCCATCGGCATGGGCCAGTTCGTGCACGCGGTGCGGCGCAACCTGGACATGCTCTACATCGTCATGAACAACGGCTGTTACGGCCTGACCAAGGGCCAGTACTCGGCCACCGCGGACAAGGGGTCGCGCGGCAAGAAGGGCGGGGTCAACCCGCTCGAGTCCATCGACCTGTGCGAGCTGGCCATCCAGCTGGGCGCGGGGTTCGTGGCCCGCAGCTTCGCCGGCGACAAGCGCCAGCTGGTGCCCCTGATCAAAGCCGGGCTGTCGCACCGGGGGCTGTCGTTCATCGACGTGATCTCGCCCTGCGTCACCTTCAACAACAACCCGGAGTCGACCAAGAGCTACCACTGGGTGCGCGAGCACAGCGAGGCCACCGGCACGGTGGACTTCGTCCCCTTCCGCCAGACCATCGACGCCGACTACGCCGACGATGCCGTGGCCACCGTGGTTCTCCACGACGAGTCGGAGATTCGCCTGCACAAGCACAGCCCGGAGGTGGACGTCACCGACCGGCGCCAGGCCATCGACAGCCTGGAGGACCACAAGGCCGAGGGGCTGATCCTCACCGGCGTGCTCTATGTCAACCCGGAGTCCACCGACACCCACGAGATTCTCAACACCAGCATGCGACCGCTGAACAGCCTCACCGAGGCGGACCTCTGCCCCGGGGCGGATATCCTCGAGGCGATCAACGCCGCCCACCGCTGAGCGGGCGGACACACCACACCTCCACCCCTCTGCCGCCATGCGCACCTCCACCCGAACCGGCGACCCGGCCGCCCGCATCCAGACACCGCGGATCTCCCTCGCCCGTCGCCTGTCACCCCTTGTCCCCTGGGCCCTGCTGCTCGTCGCCGGGCTGGGCGGCTGCAGCTTCTCGCCGGAACCGGTGGCGCCGCCGCCGCGTCCGGAGCAGCCGGTGCTCGAGCGGCCGGTGGAGCCCCTGGTCGGCAGCTACCGGGCCGACCGGGTCACTGGCGATTTTGCCGGCTCCGCCGGCCTGGAGCGGTTCATCGAGCTGATGGCCAGCCGCCACGGCCTGGACCGCGCCTACCTGAACGGCCTGTTCTCCCAGGCCCGGCGTCGGCAGTGGACCCTCGACTATCTTGCGAAGAGCGACCGGGCGATGAAGGGGCCTCCCGCTGTCGGCGGCTGGAGCCGCTACCGGGAGAAATTCCTCGATGCGCGCCACCTGGATGCCGGCGTGGCCTTCGCCCGCCGTCACCGGGCGGCGCTGGAACGAGCCGGCCGCGAGTACGGGGTGGATCCCGGGTACATCCTCGGCATCCTGGCGGTGGAGACCAACTTCGGCGAGGTGCTGGGCCGGGACCGGATTCTCGACGCCCTCACCACCTTGAGCTTCGACTACGCCCGGCGGAGTGCGTTCTTCCAGGGCGAACTCGAGCAGTTCCTGCTCATGGCGCGGGAGGAGCGGCTCGATCCGGCCCGGCCGCGCGGCTCGTTCGCCGGGGCCATGGGACTCGGGCAGTTCATGCCGAGCAGTTTCCGCAAGTGGGCGGTGGACTTCAACGGGGACGGCCGCCGCGACCTGTGGCACCCGGAGGACGCCATCGGCAGCGTCGCCCACTACTTCGCCCGTCACGGTTGGCAGGCCGGCCAACCGGTGGTGACGCCGCTCAGCGCCCGCACCGCCGTGGATCTGCAGGCCGGGCTCGACACCCGCTACTCGCTCGGCGCGCTGCGCCAGGCCGGGCTGTCGCCCGCGGCCCCGTGCCGCTGCGAGGGCGGGCTGCGCCTCCTGCGGCTGCGCCACCACGACTTCGACCAGTACCTCATCGGCCACGACAATTTCTATACCATCACCCGCTACAACCAGAGCACCCACTATGCCATGGTCGTGCACGAACTGGCAGGGGCCATCAGCCGGCGGCTCTGAGCGGGCGGACCCGCAGGCGGCCCGGCGGGAGGGCACAAAAAAGGCGTATCGATTGCTCGATACGCCTTTTCTGCGTTCGCCGGGGGGGCGAAGCGGGATCAGAGGAACAGGTAGGTGGCCAGGAGGCCGGCGAGCGACATGGTGATGGTGTAGGGCAGGGCGAGCAGCACCATGCGGCCGTAGCTCAGGCGGATGACCGGGGCCAGGGCCGAGGTCAGGAGGAACAGGAAGGCGGCCTGGCCGTTGGGCGTGGCCACGCTGGGGATGTTGGTGCCGGTGTTGATGGCCACCGCCAGCTTGTCCAGGCGGTGCATGAGGGCGCCCGCCTGCTCGGCCACGGCCGGGGGCAACTGGGCGAGGGCGTCGGCGCGGGCCACGTGCGGGTCAGCAAGCAGGGCCATGAGCTGTTCGCCGGTCTTGCCGCTGTTCGGGATGGCGCCGAGCATGTCGACAAAGTGCATCTTGGTCTCGGAGATGTACACCGTGGCCACGAACACGTTGTCGGAGATGGCCGAGAGCAGGCCGTTGGCGATGTAGTAGGCGGCCAGCTGGCTCTGTCCCTGGAGGCTGAGCACGTAGTCGACCACCGGCTTGAACAGGTGCTGGTCGTGGATGACCGCGACCACGGCGAAGAACACCACCAACAGGGCGGTGAAGGGCAGGGCTTCCTCGAAGGCGTGGCCGATCTGGCCCTCGTCGATGATGCCGTTGAGCGCCGTGAGGAACACGATCACCGACAGGCCGATGAGGCCCACCGCGGCCAGGTGGAAGGCCAGGGCGATGATCAGCCAGATGCCGGCCATGGCCTGGACGATCAGCTGCAGCTTGCCCTTGAAGCCGCGCTTGGCCTCCATCTTGACCTCGGTTTCGAGCAGGTGCGAGCGGATGTGGCCGGGCAGTTCATAGCCGTAGGTGAACCATTTCTTCTTTTCCACCAGGTAGCAGGTGCCCAGGCCGACCAGCAGCACCGGCAGGGAGACCGGGGCCACCTGGACGAAGAACTCGGCGAAATGCCAGCCCATGACGCTGCCGATGAGCAGGTTCTGCGGTTCGCCCACCAGGGTGCAGACCCCGCCCAGGGCGGTGCCCACGGCGCCGTGCATCATCAGGTTGCGGAGGAAGCCGCGGAATTGTTTCAGGTCGGCCTGTTCCTGTTCCTTCAGGGCCAGGTCGCTGGTCAGGTCGTGGACGCCGGCGCCGCTGTCCTTGCCGGACACGTAGCGGTGGTAGATGTCGTAGAAGCCGTAGGCCACGGCGATGATCACCGCGGTCACGGTGAGGGCGTCGAGAAAGGCGGAGAGGAAGGCGCCGGCGAACGAGAAGAGCAGGGAGATGTGGATCTTCGACTGCACCCGGACGAGGATGCGGGTGAAGGTGAAGCGCAGGAAATCCTTCATGAAATAGATGCCGGCAACCATGAAGATCAACAGCAGGATGACCTCGAAGTTGGCCAGCGTCTCCTTGTAGACGGTGTCCGCCTTGGTCATGCCGATGAACACCGCCTCCAGGGCGAGCAGACCGCCCGCGGGCAGGGGGTAGCACTTCAGGGCCATGGCCAGGGTGAAGATGAACTCGCCGATGAGCACCCAGCCGGTGATGAACGGCCCGTACATGTTGAGCAGGATGGGGTTGGCGATCAGGAACAGGAGGATCGTCAACTTGTACCAGGTGGGCGCATTACCCAGGAAATTCCGGGTAAAGGCCTGGGGATAGGACTGCGGCATAGGGGTCTCCAGGGTTTTTAAGAAAAAGGGAACGGACCGCCGGCTGCCGAAAGCCGGGACGGTCATTGCACACGGTTGCGCCAGCGGGTCAGCCGCCCGCCCGTTTGACGGTGTAGCCGAGCCGGCCCAGGGCGGTCACCAGCAGGTCGCGATGGTCGCCCTGAATTTCGATCACGCCGTCCTTGACCCCGCCGCCGGCGCCGCACTGCTTTTTCAGCCGGGCGGCCAGGTCGCGGAGCTGGTCCAGGGTGAGGGGCAGGCCGCTGACCGTGGTCACGCCGCTGCCCTTGCGCCCCTTGGTCTGCCGTCCCACCCGGACGATGCCGTCGCCGCGGGGCGCGACAGGCTGGCGGTCACAGGTGCAGGCGGCGACCGGAGCGCCGCAGCCGGGGCAGAGGCGGCCCTGTTCACTGGAATAGACCGGAACGGTCTGGCGCGGGTTTTTTGGTACCATCTTCAATCTTTTTGATCAATGAATTCCGGCGTAACTGTGCCGTTTTCGACCTGCCAGCGGAGGGTTTGGCCGGCCAGGAAGGGGGTGATTGTTTCATATCGTTCCGGGACCTGCCAGGGGTTCTGGACGAGGCGCACCGGCCGTGGCGGCGGCGTGATCCGGTAGAACCGGCGGGCATGGGCACCGACAAATCCGTCCAGCCGCTGCAAACAGCCGGCCGCCTCGAACAGTTGGGCCAGCCCGGGCAGGGCCACCGGCGCCGAGAACACCCCGGCGGCGCAGCCCAGGCACTCTTTCTTGTGGCGGGGATGGGGGGCCGAGTCGGAGCCGAAGAAGAGCCGCGGGTGGCCGGCGAACACCGCCTCGCACAGCGCTTCCCGGTCGCGCGGGGTCTTGGCGATGGGCTTGCAGAACAGGTCGGGCCGCAGCAGGCCGCCGGCCACGTCGTCCAGGGTGATGAGCAGGTGGTGCAGGGTGACGGTGGCCGCGAGGTTGTCGTAGCGCTCCAGCAGGGCGACCGTCTCGGCGCTGGTGATGTGCTCCATGACCAGCCGCAGGCGGGGGAAGGCCTCGGCCAGCCACCGGTAAATGGGGAGAAACTCGCGCTCCCGCTCCATGACGAAACCGCTCGTTTCGCCGTGCACCAAAAGCGGGATGTCCAGTTCCTCGAGCAGGGCCACGGTGTCGCCGATCCGGTCGAGGTCGCGCACCCCGGCCTCGCTCCGGGTGGTGATCCCGGCCGGGTAGAGCTTGACACCGATGATCGCCTCGCGTGCGGCGAGCAGCTCGTCGCGGCTGTAGTCCCTGAAAAAAAGCGTCATGTAGGGCGTGAAGGGCAGCGGGCCGCAGGCGTTCAGGATGGCGGCGCGGTAGGCCTCCACCCGGGCGAGCGTGTCCACCGGCTGCACCAGGTTGGGCATGATCACCCCGCCGGCGAACTGGGCCGCGCTGAACGGGGCGACGCACGCCAGCATGGCCCCCTCGCGCAGGTGGAGGTGCATGTCCAGGGGGGTGTCGAGGATGAGGTCCATGGTCGGCCCGGGATCAGGGTTTGGTCGAACGTTTGCGCGGCGGCAGGGCGTCGGTGATGGTGCCGGTGACCGTCTCGGCGGCGCAGGCAAAGGTCTCGGCCAGGGTCGGGTGGGCGTGCACGCTCCGGCCGATGTCCTCGGCGTTGGCGCCCATCTCCAGGGCGATGAGGGCCTCGTGGATCAGTTCGCCGGCCTGGGCGCCGCAGATGCCGGCGCCGACCAGCCGGCCGCTCTCCGGGTCGAACAGCGCCTTGGTCACCCCGGCGGCGCCACCGGCCAGGGCGCGGCCGTTGGCCCCCCAGGGGAACTTGCCGCGGTCCACGCGCAGGCCGCGGGCCGCGGCCTCCCGCTCGGTCAGTCCCACCCAGGCGACTTCGGGCCGGGTGTAGGCCACCGCGGGGATGCCCTGGGGTGTGAACGCGCTCGCCAGGCCGGCGATCACCTCGGCCGCCACCCTCCCCTGGTGGCTCGCCTTGTGGGCGAGCATGGGCTCGCCGACCAGGTCACCGACCGCGTAGAGGTGGGCCATTGCGGTCTGCTGGCGTTCGTTGACCCGGAGAAAGCCCTGCGCATCCGGCACCAGGCCGATGGTCTCCAGGCCGAGGCCTCGGCTGTTGGGCCGCCGGCCGATGGCCACGAGCACGGCGTCAAACAGCTCGCAGGTCTCCGTCGCCCCGGAGAGCCGCACCTCCATGCCGTCGGCGGTGGCGGTGATCCCCTCCACCCGGGTGGAGGTGCAGATTCGGTACTTTTTCTTGAGCACGAGCTGCAGCGGCTGCACCAGGTCCCGGTCCGCCCCGGGGATGAGCTGGTCCTGCATCTCGACCACGGTGACGGCCGAGCCGAGCGCGCCGTACACCTGGGCCATCTCCAGGCCGATGACGCCGCCGCCGATGACAAGCAGCCGCGCCGGCACCGAGGGCAGGGCGAGCGCGGTGGTGGAATCCCAGATGCGCGGGTCGTCCGGGCAGCCGGGCAGGCGGACCGGCGAGCTGCCGGTGGCGAGGACGGCGTCGCTGAAAATCACCCGGGTGATCCCGTCCGTGCCGCGCACCTCGAGGCTGTGCGGGCCGGTGAACACCCCCCGGCCGGTGAGCCGGGTGACCTTGCGCGCCCGGCAGAGCGTGTCCAGGCCGGTGCGCAGCTGGCCGATCACCCGCCCGGCGTGGTCGCGCAGGGCAGCGAGGTCAAGCTGCGGCGGGGCGAAGCGCACCCCGAAGGTTGCGGCCGCCTGTGCCTCTTCGATCACCTCGGCCGCGTGCAGCAGGGTCTTCGAGGGGATGCAGCCGACGTTCAGGCAGACCCCGCCGAGCTGCGGTCCCTCCTCGATCAGGCAGACCGAAAGGCCCAGGTCCGCGGCCCGGAAGGCGGCGGTGTAGCCGCCCGGACCGCCGCCGAGCACGGCTAAGTCGGTGGTGAGTTGCTGTGTCATGAAAGACCTCCTGGTGGCTCCAGGGGAGCGGTTGCCGACAACCCCTTCCCGGCTCAGTGTTCCTCGATCCGGCGGCGGACCCAGGTCAGCTGGTGGCTGCGGATCTTTTCCAGGTCGAGGCGGTAGATGTCCGGCGGAAAGAGAAAGGCGGCCACGCCGGTGTCGAAGATGCGTTTGACCTCGTATTCGTCGTGGGCCACGTCCCGCTGGTAGATGTAGTTGAGGTAGGAGCGGCTGGTGTGGATGATGAACTCGATGCGCATGCCGCCGGTGCGGGCGAAGAACTTGAGCATCGGCGTCTTGCCCGAGCTGCCGGTGTTGGTGGGGTGGTAGCCGTCGCCGGTGAGGGTGTCGGAGATGTCCTCCAGGGTCATGAACGACGAGGCCCGGGTGGCGCTGCGGGTCAGGTGGCGGACGAACCGCTTGACATCGCTGACCGTGTTCAAAACGGCCATCAGGCCGAGTTCGTCGTCCACCGCCGCGGCCGGGTTTTTCTCGTTCTTGCGCAGCAGCTTGAGCACCTTGGCGGCCGGCGGCTTGCGGCGGATGGTCACGTACACCGGGATGTCGACGCCGTTGTCGCGGAAGCGGCGGCGCTTGATCAGGGTGAGCTTCTCGCCGGTTTTCGGGGTGACGGTCTGCGCCTGTTGTTCGCTGAGCACCACCACCGAGGTGCAGCTGAAGTCTTCCGGGCTGTGGGTGCTGAACAGGTAGCGGATGTCCAGGTCGCCGATCTTGTAGTCCGGGCTCCACACGTGGGCGTTGAGGAAGTTGAGGAACTCGGAGAACTTCTCGGCGATGCGGGTCTCCCGCTCGCGCTGGTCGATGGAGGCGGCGAGCGCCATGAGCGAGAGCTTGCGCTTGGCCTCGAAGCGGGCCTTCTTGTGGTAGCGGTCGTCGAACAGGGCGAGCAGCAGGTCCACCGGGTCCCAGGCGGCGACGATCTCGTTGGTGGTCTCGATGTGCGAACTGTAGGGCGCGAGCACCCGGGTGCAGAGCATGCTGATCACGTCGTCGGCGGTGCGGGCGTATTCGTGCAGGTGGCGGATCACCTCGCGACTGGTGCCGTCCAGGCCGAACATGTTGCCGAGCAGTCGCCAGGAGCGCCTCTTCACCCGCTCCCGCAGCCGCTGGTTGTGGATGAGCACGAGGATCTCGTCGAAATGATTGATGCCGAGCAGGTCGAAGATCTGGTTGCGCAGCGCCCGGTACTTGGTCTTGAGCAGCTGGTTGCCCTGGAGGGAGCGCACCCAGGCCTTGCTCTGGGGCGAGAAGGGGTGGGCCAGGGGCGGGGCGTTCTCGATGGCGAAGGGGCCATCCTGGAGCATGGAGGAGAAAACCGACTGCTGGGTGAGGATCTGCATGGCGGCTGCCTCGGGGGCGGCGGCATGGCCGCGGCGGAGCGGGTTGCAATAAACGGCCGGGTGCGGCCGGGACAGGGTCGTTTTGTACCACGGCTCTCCGCGCGGCCGCAAGGGGAACGCTGGGTGGGCCCGGGCGCGGGCCGGGTTGCGGGCCGGGGCAAAAAGGGACGGTCGCGGATTTCGTTTTGACAGAGTTGTCCGGCCGCTGCTACCATGCAGCACAGGATTTTTCCGGGAGAGACCGGCTGCCTGCGGGCTGCCGGTTATCCGTGTAAGCTGAAAGGCAACGCCGTGGTGGCGGGCAAGGAGGAGTGTTGTGGGTATGTTTGATTCGATCGGAGAGTGGGTGGCGTCGACCCGCCTGCCCGAACAGGTGCGGGAGGTCGATTTCGCCGGCCTGTTCACCAACCCCTGGTTCATGGTGCCGTTCGTCGCCCTGGTCGGCTACCTGCTCTACAAGAAGGCCCTGCGCGACCTCGTCATCCTCGGCGCGATCCTCGGCATGTGGTGGGCCTCGGGCACCACCTACATGCAGACCCTGGTGGTGGACGGCGAACTGCAGATCAACAAGGTGCTGCCGGTGCTGTTCGGCGGCGCCGCGGTGCTCGGGCTGGTCATTTACCTGCTCATCGGCCGTTCCGACTGACGGCCGCCGCCATGTCGCCCAAGGAGTTTCGTGACGCCATCTTCGTGGTCACCGAGGAGCGGGCCTGCCCGATCTACAACGTGGGCGAGGAGTTCAAGGTGGAGGGGATGGGGCTGAGCGTGCCCGAGGCCAAGCCGGTCTGCCTGATGATGGTGCGCGAACTGATGCAGGCCCTGTCCGAGCGCAAGAGCTTCGAGCGGCTCACCCAGCACGGGGTGCAGAAGGTCAAGTTCGAGTGCGGCGGCTGCACCGGCCTGATCCGTTTCGAGTTCAAGCGCGACAAGGGCTTCGCCACCCTGCAGATGAAGCTTCTGGCCGCTGCCGAGCAGCGCGCGCGCATGCGCCATCTCGACCGGTTCTACGATACCCTGCGCGGGCTCGACATCTTCGAGCCGCTGGACGAGGACAGCCTGCGCGATCTCACCGGCCAGCTGCAGCTGAGGGAATACCCGGCCAACAAGATCGTGCTCAAGAAGGGCGACCCGGGCACCCACCTGCACATCATCCTCGAGGGGCGGGTGGCGGTGGTCGGTGACGACGGTCAGACCCTGTCCGAGATGGGCGTGGGCGACATCTTCGGCGAGATGAGCCTCCTCTCCGGCGAGCCGGTGACCACCTCGATCCACTCGCGCGAGCGCACCCGGCTGGCCGCCCTGTCCAGCAAGGATTTCAAGCACACCCTCAACAAGTACCCGGTTCTCCAGGTGTTCTTCTACCGCATGCTGGTCGAGCGGGCCCAGGCCAACACCCTGCGGGCCGGCACCATCAGCTCGGGCATGACCGGCCGGCTGACGGACATCAACGCGGTCGAGCTGTTCCAGCTGATCAATTCCAGCCAGAAGACCGGCCGGGTGCGGCTGGTGTTCGAGGAGGACAAGGGGGAGGTGGCCTTCAACGAGGGCGAGCTGGTGCGGGCGGAATGCGGTCCGCTCACCGGCAAGGAGGCCTTCTTCGCGGTGCTGGCCCGCAGCGAGGGCAGCTTCACCTACACCTCCGGCCTGACCGCGGAGGAATTGGCGCTGCCGGTGATCGGCGGGTTCATGGGGCTGATCATGGAAGGCATGCGCCGCATGGACGAGGACGCGGCCGGCCGGGATTGAACCGGACCGGCCGGCAGGGGCACGACCGGGTTCAGGGTTTGCGGAAGATGAGGCAGGCGTTGGTGCCGCCGAAGCCGTAGCTGTTGCTCATCACCGTGCGCAGGCTGGCCTCGCGGTTGGCGGTGACGATGGGCATGCCCGCCGCCTCCGGGTCCATCTCCTCGATGTTGGCCGAGCCGGCGATGAAGCCGTGGTCGAGCATGAGCAGGCAGTAGATCGCCTCGTGCACCCCGGCCGCGCCGAGCGAGTGGCCGGAGAGGGACTTGGTCGAGCTGATCGGCGGGACAAGCGCGCCGAACACCTCGCGGATGGCGCGCAGTTCCACCAGGTCGCCGATGGGGGTGGAGGTGCCGTGGGCGTTGATGTAGTCCACCGGCCCGCCCGCCAGGTCCAGCGCCATCCGCATGCAGCGCACCGCGCCCTCGCCCGAGGGCGCGACCATCTCGTAGCCGTCGGCCGTGGCCCCGTAGCCGACGATCTCGCCGTAGATCCTCGCCCCCCGTCGTCGCGCCCGTTCCCGTTCCTCGAGCACCACCACGCCGGCGCCGTTGGCGACCACGAAGCCGTCGCGGTTGCGGTCGTAGGGCCGCGAGGCCTGCTCCGGGGTGTCGTTGAAGCGGGTGGAAAGCGCGCCCATGGCATCGAACATGGCGGTCTGGGTCCAGTGCTCTTCGTCCGAGCCGCCGGCGAAAACCAGGTCCTGCTTGCCCAGCTGGATCTGCTCCATGGCCGCGCCGATGCAGTGGGCCCCGGTGGCGCAGGCCGAACTGATCGAGTAGCAGAGACCCTTGATGCTGAAGGCGTTGGTCAGGCAGGCGGACACGGTGCTGCTCATGGTGCGCGGCACCATGAACGGGCTGAGCCGCTTGAGGCCCTTGTCGCGCATGGTGTCGGCCGTGGCCACCACGTTTTCCGCGGAGGTGCCGCCCGAACCGATGATCAGCCCGGTGCGCGGGTCTGAGACCTCGTCTTCGCCCAGGCCGGCGTCATCGATGGCCTGCTGCATGGCGATGGTGGCGTAGGCCGCGGCATTGCCCATGAAGCGCAGGTTCTTCTTGTCGATGTGCGCGCCCACGTCCACCCGGGTGAAACCGCCGATCTGGGCGCGCAACCCCATCTCCCGGTAGGGTGCATGGAAACGGATGCCCGAACGGGCCTGGCCGAGGGTGGCCAGCACCGCCGCGACGCTGTCGCCCAGCGGTGAGACGATGCCCATGCCGGTGATCACCACCCGCCGCATGTCGCCCCTCCCTTCATGATCCCTGCCGGTGCACGGCCAGCGGTCCGCAGCCCTGGCAGACCGGCATGACCTCGACCGAGCAGATGTTCACGTGCGGCGGCACGCTCGTCACCCAGTGGACGATCTCGGCGATGTCCGCCGGGGTGAGCGGCTGGGTGCCGCGGTAGACGGCGTCGGCCCGGTCCCGGTCGCCGTGGAAGCGGACGAGGGAGAACTCGCTCTCCGCCAGCCCGGGCTCGATGTTGGTCACCCGGATGCGGGTGTGAATGAGATCGGCGATCAGGTTGCGGGAGAACTGCTTGACAAAGGCCTTGGTGGCCCCGTAGACGTTGCCGCCCGGGTAGGGGTAGGTGCCGGCGATGGAGCCCAGGTTGACGATGTGGCCGCGGTCGCGCGCCACCATGGCCGGCAGCAGGCAGCGGGTCAGGTAGCAGAGTCCCTTGATGTTGGTGTCGATCATGGTCTCCCAGTCGTCCAGGTCGGCCCGGTCCGCGCCCTCCAGCCCCAGGGCCAGGCCGGCGTTGTTGACCAGCACGTCGATGTCGGCGAACCCTTCGGGCAGGGCCGCGATCACCCCGCGCACCGCGTCACGGTCGCGGACATCGAGCTGGACGGCGAGCACCGGCCGGCCCGACAATTCGGCGGTCAGCTGGTCGAGCCGGTCCCGGCGGCGGCCGGTGACGATCAGGCGCCAGCCCTCGTCGGCGAACCGGCGGGCACAGGCCAGGCCGAAACCCGAGGTGGCGCCGGTGATGAAAATGGTCTTGGCCATGCGTACACTCCTCAATTTGCCTGCAGGGAAACAGGGTTACCGTGAAAAGACAAGAATATTCGGGGGTAGTCTGGAATTCACACAGGGGATGTTTATAGTACACCGCAATGCCGCCACGGCGCAAGCCGTGTGCCGGCGCAACCCGTAACCCGTCCAGGAGACGCCGATATGCTCAAGAAAAAGATGCTCAAGGGGATGAACGACCAGATCAATGCGGAGATGTTCTCCTCTTACCTCTACCTGTCCATGGAGAACTATTTTCAGTCGATCAGCCTCGGCGGTTTTGCCGCCTGGATGCGGGCCCAGGCCCAGGAAGAGATGATGCACGCCATGAAGTTCTATGACTTTATCCACGAGCGCGGCGGCAAGGTCAGCCTGGAGGCCATCGCCAAGCCCGAGACCAACTGGGAGTCGCCGCTGGCCGCCTTCGAGGCGGTGCTCGCCCACGAGCAGCACGTCACCAGCCTGATCAACGACCTGGTGGACCTGGCCATCGGCGAGAAGGACCACGCCACCAACATCTTCCTGCAGTGGTTCGTGTCCGAGCAGGTGGAGGAGGAGGCCAGCGCCGGCGCCATCGTCGACCGGCTCAAGCTGATCAGGGACAACCCCTCGGGCCTGTTCATGATGGATGCCGAACTGGGCAAGCGGGTGTTCACCATGCCGCAGCCGGCCGCCGAGTAAGAGGGCAGGGGCGGCGTGAGCAGCCGGGCGATCAGGCAACAGGTGCTCGACCTGCTGGCCGGCGGCGACCTTGCCGCCAGCCGCAGGGCCCTGGCCGGTCTGCCGGCCGGCCAGGTGGTGCACGCGCTCTTCTCCGCCATCTGCCGGGAGGACCCGGTGGTGCGCTGGCACGCGATCACCTGCCTGGGCGATGCGGTCGGCCGGATCGCCGCGGACGACCTGGAGGCGGCGCGGATCGTCATGCGCCGCTTCCTGTGGAGTCTCAACGACGAGTCCGGCGGCATCGGCTGGGGCGCGCCCGAGGCCATGGCCGAGTGCATGTGTCGGGACGTGCGGCTGGCGGACGAGTACGCCCACATGCTCGTCTCCTACATGCGCGAGGACGGCGAGGAACTCTGCCAGGACGGCAATTTCATCGAGCACCCGCTGTTGCAGCGGGGTGTGGTCTGGGGCGTCGCCCGGCTGGCCGGCTGCCGCCGGGAAGTGCTGCAGCGGCTTGGCGCCGGTCAGGACCTGGGCCGCTACCTCGGGGCCGACGACCCGGTCCTGCGCGGCCTGGCCGCCCTGGCCGTCGGCCGGCTGGGGGAAACAGCGCTGCGACCGCCGCTCCAGGGGTTGCGGGCCGACAGTGCGCCGCTGCGCCTGTACGACGAGGGCGGGTTGTGCGAAACCACGGTCGGCGCCCTGGTCCGGGCCGCCCTGGAGGAGTTGAAATGACCGATACCCTGTTTCCGGCCGCGGCCTGTGTGCAGTTTGCCATCGCCCCGGGCGAGCCGGACCGCAACCTCGACCGGGTCATCAGCCTGGTCGAGGCCTACCGGCCGGCCGCGGGCACCCTGCTGGTGCTGCCCGAGATGTGGGCCACCGGCTTTGCCTACGACCGGGTCGAGGAACTGGGCCGCCGCACCCCGGAGATGCTCGCCGGCCTGCAGGCCCTGGCCGCCCGCTTCGACTGCCGGCTGGCCGGGACGCTCATCGAGCCCGCGGACCGGGGGCTGCCGACCAACACCCTGTTCCTCGTCGGCCCGCAGGGGGTGATCGGCCGCCAGGCCAAGCGACGATTGTTCGCCTTCTGGCAGGAGGAACGCCACTTCAGCCCCGGGTGTGACCCGGGACCACTGGCGACCCCGTTCGGGCCGCTGGCCACCCTCATCTGCTATGAACTCCGTTTCCCGGAACTGGCCCGGCAGCAGGTGTTCGCCGGCAGCCGCCTGCTGGCGGTCTCGGCCGAGTGGCCGCACTCCCGGCTCGACCACTGGCTGACCCTGCTGCGCGCCCGGGCCATCGAGAACCAGGTGTACGTGGTCGCGGCCAACGGCTGCGGCCGCACCGGCTCCATGACCATGGCCGGCCATTCGCTCCTCATCGGCCCGGACGGCACCGTGCTCGCCGATGCAGGCGGGGAGGAAGGCGTGGTCGGCGCCCCGCTCGACCCGGCGCTGGTTGACGAGCAGCGCGGCCGCTTCTTTCCGGCCGGCGAGCGCGGCTGGGCGGGCGCGGACGCGGCCAAGGTCCGGAAACTTGACGACCTGCTCGCCGAACTCGCGGCCATCCGTCGCCACGGCAGCCGTATCGCCTTCACCAACGGCTGCTTCGACATCCTCCACGCCGGCCACGTGAACTACCTGGAGGCGGCCCGCCGCACCGCCGACTGCCTGGTGGTGGGGCTGAACAGCGACAGCTCGGTGCGCGCCCTCAAGGGGCCGGGCCGGCCGGTGAACAGCGAGGCGGACCGGGCCCGGGTGCTGGCCGCCCTGGGCGCGGTGGATTACGTGGTGCTGTTTGGTGAACAGACCCCCCTGCGCCTGATCACCGCCATCCGCCCGGAGGTGCTGGTCAAGGGCGCGGACTGGGCCGAGGCCGAGATCGTCGGCGCGGCCGAGGTACGGGCCGCGGGCGGCCGGGTGGAGCGCATCGCCCTCACCGCGGACCGGTCGACCACCGGTCTGCTCACCCGCATCCGCCGGACCTCGGACTGAACGGTCAGCGACCGCTGGCCATCCATCCACAGCAACAGGAGGAGACCATGACCACCATTCACATTGAGGGTATGAGCTGCGCCCATTGTGCAGCCGCTGTGCACAAGGCGCTGGAGGCGTTGGGCCTGACCGGGGTACAGGTCGATGCGACCAGGGGCGAGGCGGTGTTTGCGGGGACGGTGGATCGGGAAGAACTGCGCCGGGCGATCGCGGCCAAGGGCTACAAGCTGGTGGACTGACCCGGGCCCGCAGCCCGGCGGAGCGTGGGCCGGGCCGGAGCGGGCGGGAGAAGCGCCGTTACTGCAGGGCTGCAGCGGCGGAGGTGGTGTGCAGGCTGTCGAACTGCAGGGCCGCCTGGCGGCTGGCGAACACCTTCAGGTTGATCCCCCGGCAGGTGGTGGCCTGATCGAGGCACAGCCACTGCTCGCTGCCGTTCGTGCGGCACAGGAGGGTCACCTGCAGGTCGCGCTCCTGGACCACCGGGGTGAACAGCTGCAGGAGGGACCGGCTCTGCAGCACCGCCACCGTGTGCGGGAAGGCGGCATCGCGCAGGTCGAGGACGAACTCGCGGCAGGGTGCGGCCGAGGCCTCGGCGATGACGAACGGCACGAGCGCGGAGGCCGCCTCGGCGGTGATCTGGCCGCTGACGCGGATCTCGATGCGGCCCTGGTCGCCTGTCTGGGTCTGGGTGATGCGCATGGCCGAACCTCGTGGCAAAGGGGGCGTTTCGGACCGTGTTCCCGAAGGGGGACGATCCCTTTGCTGCAACGGTAAAACCGTTGCCGCACAAGGTACAGTAAGGTTTCAGTAATCTTGTCGCGGCCCGGCCGCGGCCGGGAGGAGGAGGGGGGATGAGCCGCACTGAACACAGCAGAGACAACCGGCATCGGCCGGCCCCATGGTTCATCGCCGTGCTCCTGGGGCTCTCTCTGGCCGCGCCCGCCCGAGCCGCCACCGCCCGGCCGCCGGTCGCAGTCTCACCCTACGTGCGTACCCTGCTCGCCCAGATCAACGAGTACCGCGAGGGCAACGGCCTGCCGTCCCTGGTGCTCGACCCGGGCCTGAGCCGGGCCGCCCGCACCCACAGCTTCGCCATGTCCCGGCAGAAGCGGCTCAGCCATGTTCGCTTCGACGAACGCTTCCAGCAGGCGAACAGCCGCCTGTGTGTCGAGAACATCGGCCGCGGCGCCACCAACCCGCGCCGGCAGTTCGACAACTGGCGCCGGTCAGGGGCGCACGACCAGAACCTGCTCGTCGAAGAGATCCGCCGCGCCGGCATCGCCGAGGTGGGCGGTTTCGTCACCTTCTTCGCCTGCCAGTAGGGGTTTTCCCCGGGACAGGCGGCTGCTTTGTCCCTTTCCTTTTGCAGCCGGATTCGCTATAACGCGCCAGCCCCGGCCGCAGAACGGCTCGGCCGCGGCCCAACGGAGGAAACGGGTGCACGTCCCGTGCTGTCCCGCAACTGTGATTCCGCCCCCCGCGGAAAAGCCAGACACTCCCCCCGGACGCGGGTCTTCGAGGCACAAGACACCGGCGACGCTCCCCTGGCTTTGCCTTGCACCCCCGACGCCCCGCGCCACCGCCGGCCGTACTCCCCTTTCCCGGACCCTGATCGTCCGGCCCGGGCCATCCTTCACCGCGAGCAACCATGGGGCGCATCATCCTTGTCACCGGCGGCGCCAGGAGCGGCAAGAGCCGGTTCGCCGAACAGTTGGCCGCGGACCTCGGCGGCCGCATCGCCTACATCGCCACGGCCCGCGCCCTGGACGCCGAGATGGCGGACCGCATCGCCCGCCACCGGCAGCAGCGGCCCGCCGCCTGGCCGACCTTCGAGGCGCCGCTGTCGGCCGCCAACGTGGTCGCCGCCGAGGGTGGCCGCTGTGACGGCTTCCTGCTCGACTGCCTGACCGTGCTCATCACCAACCGCATCCTCGCCCGCGAAGCGGACTGGGACAACCCGCCCATGCATCGGCTCGCCGAGATCGAGGCGGACGTGCTCGTCGAGATCGAGGCGCTCATTGCCGCCGCCGCCGGCCAGCCGGTCCCGCTCATCGCCGTGACCAACGAGGTGGGCTTCGGCATCGTGCCGCTGTCGCCGCTGGCCCGGTTCTTCCGCGACTGCGCCGGCCGCGCCAACCAGCGCCTGGCCGCGGCCGCGGACGAGGTCCACCTGGTGGTCAGCGGCATCCCCGTGTGCATCAAGGGAGGCCGGTCCGGTCCATGCGTTCCCTGATCCTCATGATCCAGTTCATGACCCGCTACCCGATCCCCCTGGAGATCGAGTTCACCGCCGAACGGTTCGTGCGCGGCATGAAGTGGATGCCGCTGGTCGGCCTGCTGGTGGCCCTGCCCGCGGCCGGCGCGCTCAGCCTGCTCGACCCGCTGCTCGGCCGGGAGATCGGCGCCCTGGCCGCGGTGATCGTGCTCATCCTCATCACCGGCGGCCTGCACCTGGACGGCATCGCCGACACCGCCGACGGGCTGTTCTCGTACCGCTCGCGCGAGCGCATGCTGGCCATCATGCGCGACTCGACCCTGGGCACCAACGGCGTCACCGCCATCGTCCTCAGCGTGCTGGTCAAGTTCGTGCTCGTCAAAAACATCCCGGCCGCGGGCGCGATCTGCGCGGTGCTGGCCGCGCCGGTGCTCGGTCGCATGGCCCTCACCTGGCACTCGGCCGTGGCCCGCTACGCCCGCGAGGAACGGGGCATCGGCGAGTACGTCAACCAGACCGGCCTGACCCAGGCCATCGCTGCCACCCTGGTCAGCCTGCTGCTGGTCACGGCCATCCTCGGCCCGGCCGGGCTCAGCCCGTCCGGGCTCGTGCTGCTGGTTCTTCTCCTGCACGGCTCGGCCATCCTGCTGGCACTGTTGTTCGCCGCCTACCTGAAGAGGCGGCTCGGCGGCATCACCGGCGACACCATCGGCGCGACCATCGAACTGGTCGAGATCGCCGCCCTGTTCGTTTTTCTCTGCACCTGGACCTCTCTGCCATGAACACGACCAAACTCTATCTCATCCGCCACGGCGAGACCGACGGCAACCGCACCGGCGTACTCATGGGCTCCACCGACACCCCGCTCAACGATCACGGCCGCCAACAGGCCGCCGCCCTGAGCGAACGGGTCAATGCCCTGGAGGTGGACGCCATCTTCTCCAGCCCGCTCAGCCGGGCGGTGGAAACCGCCACCCTGGTGTTCGGCGAGGAGCGGCCGATCATCACCGACAGCTCCCTCCAGGAGTTCCATTTCGGTGACTGGGAGGGCATGCATTTTGCCGACATCGCCCGGGAGTACCCGGAGGTCTGGCAGATGTGGCTGACCGACTGGGAGCAGACCCGCATCCCCGGCGGCGAGGCCTTCCCCGCCTTCCGCGAGCGGGTGGTCGGCTTTGTCGAGGAGGTGGTGGCCAGTCACCCGGGCCGGCGGGTGGCCCTGGTCTCCCACGGCGGCTGCATCCGCTCGGTGCTCGCCCACCTCTTCTGCGGCTCGGTGGCCAAGGGGTACTGGAAGTTCAAGGTCGACAACGCCGCCCTGGCCGAGATCGAATTCATGGGGGAGTTGCCCATCCTGCTGCGTTTCAACTACCGCTGAGAGGCCACCATGCACCTGCTCAAACAGACCCTGGACGCCATCCGGCCGGTGGACCGGGCGGTCATGGCCGCGGCCCAGCGCGAGATCGACTACTGCCTCAAGCCGCCGGGCAGCCTGGGCAAGCTCGAGAGCATGGCCCGGCAGATCGCCGGCATCACCGGCCAGGTGCACAACGCGATCAGGAAAAAGGCGATCGTGGTGATGATGGCCGACAACGGCGTCTACACCGAGGGGGTGGCCATGTACCCCCAGGACATCACCCGCATCGGCGCCGAGTTCGTCACCACCGGCCGCATGGGAGTGAACTTCCTCGCCAGACAGGCCGGCGCGGACATCATCGCGGTGGACATCGGCATCCAGGTGGACGTGGACCTGCCCCGGGTGATCAACCGCAAGGTCCGCCACGGCACGGCCAATTTCCTGAAAGAACCGGCCATGACCCGGGAGGAGGCGATCCAGGCCATCGAGGCGGGCATCGAGGTGACCATGGACGCCATCGACCGGGGCTATGACCTGATCGGCACCGGCGAGATCGGCATCGGCAACACCACCGCCAGCAGCGCCGTGCTCTTTGCCTTCACCGGCGCGCCCATCGACCGGGTGGTGGGCCGCGGCGCCGGGCTCACGGACGAGGCCTTTGCCCGCAAGAAGGCGGTGGTCGAGGAGGCGGTGCGCCGGCACCGGCCGGACCCGGACGACCCCCTGGACGTCCTCGCCAAGGTGGGCGGCCTGGACATCGCCGGCATGGTCGGCACCTACCTGGCCTGCGCGGCCCGGCGGGTGCCGGTGGTCACCGACGGGCTCATCTCCAACGTGGCGGCGCTGGCCGCCATGCGCTGCAAACCCGAGGCGGTGCAGTACATGATCCCCTCGCACATCTCGTTCGAGCCGGGCGCCAAGCTGCTCAAGGAGATCACCGGGCTCGAGCCCATGCTCGACATGGACATGCGGCTCGGCGAGGGCACCGGCTGCGCCCTGGTGTTCACCATCATCGAGGCGGCGCTGCGCATGATCGAAGAAATGGGCACCTTTGCCGTCCTGGGGAAATCACGCGATGAAATTGGGGACCACATCATGGCTTACCGGGGGCGATTTCCTCGCTGACGCCCGGCTCGTGGCCGGCCGGGTCGACTTCGTCGAACTGCTCGTCTACACCTGGGACCGGGAGATGCAGGCCCGGGTGGCCGCCAGCCTGGACGCGCTGGCCGCCCTGGACCTGGAATACACCCTCCACCTGCCCACCGACAGCGCGGCCGGCGCCCTGGCCGCGGCCCGCTTCTTCGCGGCGAGCGGTTTTCCCCTGCTCAACATGACCCTGCACCCGCTGCCCGGCTGGCGTGAACTCGACTGGCCGGAACTGGTGGCAGTGGAAAACCTCATCAACCGCATCGAGTTCCATCCCCGCTTCACCTTCGACCTCACCCACAGCCTGCTCGGCACCCCCCTGCCCGACCACTTCCTGCCCCACATGGTCGAACTGCACCTGTCCGGCACGGACGGCCGCATGGACCACCTGCCGCTGGACGCGGCCACCCTGGAGCGCTCGCTCCCCCTGCTGCGCGACGGCCTGCTCGTCTGCTTCGAGATCTTCGACCCGGACCACGCCCTGGATGCGGTGGAACGGGTGCGGACCCTCGCCCGCTGATCAATCGTCGTTTGCCCGGTGGGCGAGCTGCGCGCTGAGGAAGGCCGGCGCCAGCCGGTCGACCAGGCTGGCGGTCCGCCAGGGCAGGCTTCCCTCGACAAAGCCCACGTGACCGCCATGCGCTTGCACGGCCAGATGCACGCCCGGGCCGACCTGGTCCGGACGCGGCACGTTTTCCGGGTAGAGAAAGGGATCGTCACTGCTGTGCACGACCAGGGTCGGGGTGGTGATCCCGACCAGGACCGGCCCGCAGCTGCAGCGGGCGTAGTAGTCGTCCGCCCCGGCAAAGCCGTTGAGCGGCGCGGTGATCTGTTCGTCCCAGGCGCGCAGGGTGCGGATGCGGGCGAGATCGACCCGCAGCGGCGGGGGCAGATGAATGAACTTGCGCCGGTAACTCGTTTTCAGGTGCGCCAGCAGGTAGTGCTGGTAGAGCCGCGAGGCGCCCTGTTCGAGCCGGTCGGCCGCAGCGCTGAGCATAAACGGCACCGACACCGCCACCGCGGCCCGCAGCCGGGCGGCCGGGCCGTGGACTCCCAGGTAGCGGAGCAGCAGGTTGCCGCCCAGGGAAAAGCCGATGGCCGCGGCCACCGGCCGGCCTCGGTCCGCGAGCAGGGCGAGCACCTCGGCCAGGTCCTCGATGGCCCCGGAATGGTAGCTGCGCGCCAGCCGGTTGGGCTCGCCGCTGCAGCCGCGCAGGTGCATGAACACCGGCTCCAGGCCGGCCCGCTGCAGGCTGGCCATGAGCGGCAGGGCGTAGTGGGAGCGCAGGCTGCCCTCCAGGCCGTGCAGCACCAGCACCGCCGGGCCGGCAGCGGGCACGCGGGCGAGATCGATGAAGTCGCCGTCCGCCAGCTCCAGCCGCTCGCGGACCAGCGGCAGCACCGGCCGGC
>ERZ1645187.1558-NODE-1558-length-21037-cov-12.487894_pt1 | contig 21037 bp, 17 predicted proteins | sample MGYA00575352_ERZ1645187 | MGnify/ENA primary metagenome ERZ1645187 (study PRJEB40837, sample SAMN11349314) | freshwater sediment metagenome | isolation source: river sediment | host: Sediment | place: India: Wazaribad , New Delhi | collected 2017-02-21 ... | reverse complement strand
GTCCGCCTACTGGCGGATGGGGGATTTAATATTGTTGCAACATTTGCAGCATTTTGCGGTCGAGTTTGTGGCCGTGCCAATCTTCGTAGGCTACATCTTTACGGCCCGAATCGAGCACGCCAAAATCGCCGCGGAAGTTCCACAGTGCATAGCCTATTCCATTTCGGGTAAGGATATCGAGCACATCGCCAAACCATGCCAGAAAAACATCGTGCGGGGTTTCGCGCCAGCAACCACATTCGCCGCAATGGACCCCTACCCCTTGTTTCACCAGATCGATCCAGGGCTGATAAAATGCTTCGAGCGACGCACGGTTATATTCTTTCCCGTCGAACACACCGGGCCATGCGGCTTTAGGGGCTGTGTCGGGATTTTGATATACCCAGGGTGCGCGGTTGTGCGAAATATAGTGTGGGAAATATCCGCGGCAACTTTGGGCAATATTCAAATCGGCAATTTCGGGAATCACCGATGCCCCTACATCGTTCCCGTCGGCTACCACCAATCGGTCGGGGTTATATTTGCGGATGGTTTCGGCAGCGGTTTGGGCTACCTTGCGGTAAACGGCCCCGGGAACCGAGGTGCGTGCCCCAAACTGGTCGTTCATATCTTCGCGCATACTGGGTTCGTTGACCAGGTCGAAACTAATTTGTGCTTTCGAATAATTTTTAAACCGTTTGGCCCACATTTCCCAATGGGCGTAAAAAGCCTGTTGCGCCTCTTCGTCTTTCCACAGGTTGTAAGGCTCGTTAAATCCGGCATTGACACAATAACCCGGAGCACGGTGAAGGTTCAGGCTGACATGCAGCTGGTATTTATTGGCCAGCTGTACCAGTTTTTCGATTTCGTCGATAACCTTTTCGTCGAAGTTTAACACCTCGCGGGGGGTAACATCTTTGGTGCGGTCGAAGCGGATATAGCGGGGATAGGCCATTGGTATGCGCACAAAGTCGAAACCCCAGTCGGCCATCCAGCGGAAATCGTCTTCTTTGGTCAAATCTTTGCTGTTGCCCCTTGGCGGATTGGCACCAAAGTAGTCGAGCAAATTGAAGCCCCTCCAGCGGGGTAACGGGTTCGCCACCGTTTGATGGGTCGAAGCGAAAGCGATTGGCCCGGTAAGCCCGGCGCAAAGCGATGCCAATGCAGTTGTTTTGAGGAAACTACGCCTGTCGAAATGATTTGTTGTCATTGTTGGTTGTAATCGGGTTTATCAATATTGTAATGTGTGCTTCAAATATAATCATCCCATTTATCATTTGTGCCGTAGCGACCGACTTTCTGCCTTGTCCAAAACATCAAATAATTTGCTTTCTTTGTAGTTCGAAACGCTCCGGCTATGTATTACTCTGGAATACTGACTACACATTTGCCCTATTTGTTGCTGACCGTGGTTTACGTGGCCTATTGGGCTATTTTTTCGTTTGCCCGGCCGGAGCATGAGCCGAAAGTAACAGCGGTCAGCGAGATTCGGATCTCGGTTACGGCCCAAAACCACACCATCGAAAAAGCCTCCGCTTACCGCTTTGCCGACTTTGGCAAAACCGAAGTTCCCACCGAACGGAGTTACCGGTATCAGCCGGTAGTACTATCGGAAAGGGTACATTATCTGCCGCCGGAGCAAATTTTCAATTCTCTTTTTATTGGTTCATCGCTTTTTTCGAGGCCTCCGCCCGGAGCAGCCTGATTTTCCATTATTAATTATCAGCATGAATAACGATGGCGATAACACCTATTGCCCGCTAATCGACATTCTGCAATCGTTTATTTTAAAATTAGCAAGATGAACCCAATCTTCAGGTGCCTTTTGGTGCTGCTTGTTATTGTTCCGGCAACAACAATTGCCCAGGACCGCTATTATTCGACCGACACCACAACGGTTCCCCGTATCGATATTGGAGAAGTGGTGATAAATGCCTCGAAGAACCAGTCGAGGCTGCGCGATTTGCCCGCTTCGGTAACGCTGTTGCCGGCTGAAGGTATCCGGCAAAACGAGATTCGGTCGCTGGTCGATGTCACCTCATCGGTTCCCAATTTCTATATGCCCGATTATGGTTCGAAGCTTACCGCTCCGGTTTATATCCGCGGGATTGGTTCGCGAATCGATGCCCCGTCGGTTGGCCTTTATGTCGACCATGTTCCCTATTTCGAGAAAGCTTCGTTCAACTTCGATTTCTTCGACATCAGTGGGATAGAAGTGTTGCGCGGCCCGCAAGGTACCCTTTACGGACGAAACACAATGGCGGGAATTGTCAATATCCTTACCCTTTCGCCGGCCAATTACCAGGGGACCAAAATCAATCTTTCGGCCGGAAGTTATGGCACTTATAACCTGAACGGCGGCCACTACGCGAAAGCATCAGATAAACTGGCCTGGTCGCTGACCGGAAATTATCAGCACAACAATGGTTTCTATTCGAACCGGTTTACCGGCGACAAAGTGGACGAACTCGATTCGTACGGCTTTCGGAACAAGGTGATATGGCAACCGGCAACCCATTGGACCATCGAAAATATCCTCAGTTACGAAAATAGCGCACAAGGCGGCTATCCTTATGCCGTGTTAAACAGTGCGACCAATCGCCCCAATCCGATCGATTACAATCAATACAGTTCGTACGGGCGTAGCCTGCTGTCGGATGCGCTGCTGGTCAAGTTGTCGAAATCGCGATGGGAGCTTCGTTTAACCACTTCGTACCAGTTGCTCGACGACAATCAGCAAATCGATCAGGATTTCACCTCCGACTCGCTCTACTTCGTGGCACAGAAACAGTTTCAGCAAATGGTATCGCACGAGGCAGTGGCCCGCTCGAAAGGCGATGGCCGTTATCAGTGGCTGACGGGCCTCTATGGGTTGATGCAGTTTCTCGACAAGGATGTCGATGTTGACGATTATGCCCGCAAAACCTTGTCGCTAAAAAGCTACAACAACCGCGTGGGCGGAATAGCCCTTTTCCATCAGTCGACGTTGAACCACTTTCTGATACGCAATTTATCGCTCACGGCGGGCATCCGGGTCGATTACGAAAAGAGCAGCCTCGATTACCACTATCGGCTGCGCAAAGGCGGGGCTGCCACCACGACCGTAACCGACACGCTCTATCCGTCGCTCAGCTATACCGAGGTACTGCCCAAGATTGCGCTGAACTATGTAGCCGGGCAGAGCAATTTCTACGCGGTGGTGGCCAAAGGATACAAAACCGGGGGGTTCAACTCGACTTTTGAGCGCCCCGAAGATTTAACCTTCAAGCCTGAAAAGAGCTGGAACTACGAGATTGGGGTGAAAACATCGTTCCTGAACCGTATGCTTTACGCCGACGTTGCCCTTTTTTATATCGACTGGAAAGATCAGCAGATCTATCAAACAGTGCCCAGCGGACGCGGCTCAATGCTGAAGAACGCCGGTTTGTCGGAAAGCAAAGGAATCGAATTGTCGCTTAAGTCGGCCAGTTGGCATGGTTTCGAAGGAACTGTTTCGTATGGCTATACCGAGGCCACCTTTATCAAAAATGTGCTGAACGCCACCACCGATTACAGCGGGAACTATATCCCGTATGTTCCCCGCCACACGCTGGCCCTTCAGTTGAACAAAAGTATCGCCATTCGAAACTCGAAACTGCTGGATGAAATCAAGGTCAACGCCCTCTATCGCGAAACCGGTATCGTATACTGGAACGAAGCCAACTCGCATGCGCAGCCGGCTTATGGAACCACCGACCTGAAACTTTCGTTGAAAAAGGGAGATGTTCGGGTCGAATTCTGGGGGCGCAATGTGTTTGATATCGATTACGAATCGTTTTATTTCGAAGCGTTGGGGCGCAAATATGTTCAGCCGGGCAAACCCGCCCGTTTGGGTGTAAATATTTCAATCGACTTTTAACCATGAACGAAAAAAAGTGGCATAAATTTCCGGTATTGTTCAGCCTTTACATTGCGCAGTCGGTGCCGATGAGTTTCTTCTCGACCGTTGTCCCGGTGATTATGCGGCAGGAACATTACTCGCTCGAAGCTATCGGGCTGATGCAGTTGGTCAAGTTGCCGTGGATACTCAAATTCCTTTGGGCGCCACTGGTCGATCGCAACGCAGCCACTTCGCGCCAGTTGAAACGGTGGATTTTCCTTTCGGAAATATTCTATGCGCTGGTAATTGTCAGCATCAGTTATTTCAGCCTTCAAGTCGATTTTAAGTTGATTGTAGCCTTGATGGTGGTGGCATTTTGCGCATCGGCGACACAAGATATTGCGACCGATAATTTTGCCATCAGGATCCTTTCGGTTGGCGAGCGCGGTCCGGGAAACGGATTGCAATCGGCCGGAAGTTTTATTGGGTCGCTGTTGGGCACCGGCGTTTTGCTGATTGCCTATCACTATTTCGGGTGGCAGGTTTTGCTTTGGCTGCTGGCTGCTTTTGTGCTGCTGGCGTTGTTGCCTGTTGGCTTATACAAACAACCGGTGAACCCTTACCCCGAGATACGCCGAAAGGTTTCTTTTACCGATATCTTTAGTTTCTTCCGTGCCAAGGGAATGGTTAAACAGGTGCTGGTATTGTTGTTTTACTATTCCGGGATCATTGGCATTTTGGCGATGCTGAAACCCTGGATGGTCGATTTGGGCTATTCGGTAAAAGAGATTGGTTTTATGTCGGGCATTGTGGGGACTTCGGTAGCCGCTTCGGCAGCGCTTGGGGCCGGATTTTTGTTGCGTACCATTGGTCGCCGCAGGGCCATCTTTCTCTTTCTGTCCTTATCGGTGATGGCTTCTCTATATTTCTGGCTGATTTCGCTGGGTACGCCCACCAAAGCCATGCTTTATGTAGGCATTTGCTGGCTTTGGGGCGCCTATGGCTTATCGACTGTGGTGATTTATACCACATCGATGGACCGGGTTAGAAGTGGCAGCGAAGGCACCGATTTTACCATCCAGATAGTAATCACCCATTTAAGCGGATTGATAATGGCCATTGTAAGTGGTAAAATTGCCGATGCATTTGGCTATTCGGGGCTTTTTGCCACGGAGATATTCTTCGGGCTAACAGCTGCAATTTTTGTCCTTATCGCTTACGGTAAGAAAGATTCAATGCCTCAGCCAGTCGATAGTCAACCGTTAAACTGATTCAGATATGGAGATTGCCAAAACACTACTCGACAAATATAATGTTGCGGTCCCGCGATATACCAGCTATCCTCCGGCCAATTATTTCGGGCCGATGAACGAAGCAGGCTTTCGCGAAATGATTGTTGCTTCGAACAAGGCTTACCCGCAACATATTGCTTTCTATATCCATATTCCGTTTTGCACCAAAATTTGCCATTACTGCGGGTGCAATGCGTTGTCGCTCGGCAAAGGAAGTCAGGTGAAACCCTATATCGATGCGCTGAAACGCGAAATGGCGATGGTGCTGCCACTTATCGACCATTCGAGGTTGGTTTCCCAAATCCATTTTGGCGGCGGAACCCCCAACGCCATCGAACCCGAATATTTGGCCGAGATTGTTGCCATTATCAAAAGTGAATTTCAGTTTATCGAAGATCCCGAAATAGCCATTGAATGTAACCCGGCCTGGCTCGGCGAGGAAGCTGTCCGTGCCTTAAAAAAGGCAGGCTTTAACCGTTTTAGTTTAGGTATCCAGGATTTCGACAACCGGGTATTGAAGTTGGTCAATCGTGAACCGTCGGCCTTGCCGGTCGGCGATTTGATTGCCCTGCTCAAAGATGGCAACGGAGCAATCTCGGTCAATCTCGATTTCATTTACGGCTTGCCCGGACAGACAGCCGCTTCGTTTGCCCACACCATTTGTCAAGCCGCAGCTTTACGCCCCGACAGGTTGGTCACCTTTTCGTATGCACATGTGCCGTGGATGAAAAAGCATCAGTCCATTCTCGAACGGTACGGCCTTCCGGCTGCCGACGAGAAAATGGCTATGTTTCTGGAGGCCTACCGGATTTTACAGTCCGAGGGATATTGCCATTTGGGCTTCGACCACTTTGTGCTGCCAGGCGACGAACTGAACCAGGCCTACCAAAGCCATTTGCTGCACCGCAACTTTCAGGGATATTGCAGCCGCCGCACCACCGGACAGGTCTATGCTTTTGGGGTATCATCCATCAGTCAGTTTGCAGGTGGTTACGCTCAAAATGTCAAAGGATTGGCCGATTATATGCAAACCATCGGGAAAGATGTACTCCCGGTGGAAAAGGGAATGATACTTTCGTCCGAACAGCAGACCACCCGAGAGATTATCAATGAACTGATGTGCAACCGGGTGATTGACTGGAATACCATCTCGACATTGGTCAATATCGATGCCGGGGAGTTAAGGAAAAAGTATATTCGCGACAATCAGGTTTTTATCGATTTTGAAGCTGATGGGTTGATTCACTATACCGGCGAAACCATTCGCGTAACCGAACAGGGGGCGCTTTTTATGCGCAATATCGCCGCAGCACTCGACCCTACGTTTGTACCATCGGAACAAAAACATTCGAATGCAGTGTAAAATGGAGAATATTATCAACAAAGATATTGTGGTGATTGGTGCCGGGTTAACCGGACTTACTACGGCCTATTATCTTTCCCGAGCAGGCAAAGATGTGATGCTGATGGATAAAGAGAAACGGTGTGGCGGTGCCATTCAAACCCTCAACGAGGGCGGTTTTCTTTTCGAAGCCGGCCCAAATACCGGGGTCCTTTCTTCGCCCGAACTGGTCTCGCTTTTCGACGATATGAAGGGGAAATGCCGGGCGCAGATAGCCAACCCTGAGGCCAAAAAACGATGGATACTGAAAAACGGGCGGTGGCGGGCATTGCCATCGGGACCACTTTCGGCAATTGCAACACCATTGTTTTCGTGGAAAGACAAATTCAGGATATTGGCCGAACCCTTCCGCAAACCGGGTTCCGACCCGATGGAAAGCGTGGCCGGATTAGTGAAAAGACGGATGGGGACCAGCTATTTGCATTACGCTGTCGACCCGTTTATTGCCGGTATTTATGCCGGCGATCCCGAAAAGCTGGTTACCCGCTATGCCATGCCAAAGTTGTATAACCTCGAACAAAACTACGGTAGTTTTATCAGAGGGGCCATCAAAAAACGGAAAGAGCCCAAAAGCGAAATCGAGCAACGGGCCACGCGTGAGGTTTTCTCGGTCGAAGGTGGAATCGACAGGTTAATTGAAGCCCTTTCCCATTCAATTCCTCAGGAACAGATTTTGCTTAACTGTCTTCAAAGTTCAGTTACGCCCGAGAGAAAAGGGTTCCGCGTGGTGATACATCATGCTTCGGGCGAGAAGATTACCATCAGGTGCAACCATGTTGTAACCACTTCCGGAGGATTTTCATTACCATTCCTGCTCCCTTTTATCCGCGAGGAGGAGATGGAGGCCATTGCATCGCTTGAATATGCCCGCGTGGCGCAGGTGGCGGTTGGATTTAACCGCTGGAATGGAATCAAACTGGATGCTTTTGGTGGGTTGGTACCGTCGCTGGAGAAGCGGAATATTCTTGGGATTCTTTTCCCGTCGGCCATATTTCAGGGGCGGGCACCCGAAGGCGGTGCACTACTTTCGGTATTTATTGGCGGGATGCGCAATCCCGAAGTGTATGCCAAAGATGACGAAACGCTGAAAGCAATTGCCATACACGAGATCAGGAATACATTGCAGTGTACCAATGCGCCCGATTTGGTCAAAATCTTTCGCTATCCGTTTGCCATCCCGCAATATGGGGCCGACTCGCTTCGCCGGCTGGCAGCCATCGAAAGAATAGAACGCGATTTCCCCGGGCTGATTCTGGCTGGAAATATCCGCGATGGCATTGGCATGGCCGATCGTGTAAAACAAGGTAGAAAGATTGCCGATTCGTTGATTTAATTTGCGAAATTTGAACATGGACTATTCTTCCGCAAAAAACCGCTCAGGAACGGCTGTTTTATTGCTCAACGTGGGTACACCCGACAGCGCCGATGTCGCTTCGGTGAGAAGATACCTGTCGCAATTTTTGAACGATCCCTACGTGATTGACCTGCCATGGCTGGCGCGTAAACTGCTGGTTAACCTGATTATTGTGCCGTTTCGGGCACCCAAATCGACAAAGCTGTACCGAAAATTATGGAACGAAGGGGGCTCGCCACTGCTCTATTTGTCCAACCGTTTGCAACATAAGTTGCAGATGGGAAGCAACAATCAGCACGATTGGTTTGTGGCGATGCGCTATGGCAATCCTTCAGTCGGGACGGTTCTTCGGCAGATAAAGCAGGCTGGTTATAAGAAGTTGGTGATTCTGCCCCTTTTCCCGCAATATGCACTGTCGACTACCGAAACCGCGCTTCAGGAGGTCCGTTTCCAGTTGAAGAAACTGGCTTTTCAACCCGACATCAAAATTATCAATCAGTTTTATTCGCATCGTGGTTTTATTCACGCTTTTGCCAGTCGAATCCGTTATGCGGGATATCAGCAGGGTGATTATCTCCTCTTTTCATATCACGGTCTGCCAGTGAGCCATATTCAAAAAATTCATCCTCAGGTCGATTGCGCCCAATGCAGTTGTCAATTTGCCATTCCCGAACATGGTGCGAATTGCTATAAAGCCACCTGCTACGAAACCTCGCGGTTGCTGGCTGCCGAACTCGGCCTTTCGGCCGATAGTTATACCACTTCGTTTCAGTCGCGCTTTTCGAAGAACTGGCTCACTCCCTTTACCGACGAGACGTTAAAAGATTTGGCCGACAAAGGAGTGAAGCGGGTGGTGGTGGCTGCGCCGTCGTTTGTAACCGATTGTCTCGAAACCATTATCGAGATTGGAGAAGAATACCAACAACTGTTTATTCAGGCTGGCGGCAAGGAGTTAGTAATGGTCGAAAGTCTGAACGACAGCGACCTGTGGGTTTCGGCTTTGCACGAAATTGTTGGTCAATAAAAAAAGCTGCTGCATTCCTGCAACAGCTTTGTATCTGTTTGGATATTTATCCTTCAGTGGGCCGACTGAAATTGCTGCAGGAAACGCACATCGTTCTCAAAGTAGAGACGAAGGTCATTGATGCCAAATTTCAGCATCGCAATTCGTTCGATTCCCATCCCGAAAGCAAACCCGGTATATTTTTGGCTGTCTATTCCTGAGGCTTCGAGCACGTTGGGGTCAACCATTCCGCAACCTAAAATTTCCAACCATCCGGTGTATTTGCAAACATTGCAACCTTTTCCACCGCAAATCGAACACGAAACATCCACTTCGGCCGATGGTTCGGTGAAAGGAAAGTAGGATGGACGCATCCGGATTTCGCTGTTTTCGCCGAAAAGCTCCTTGGCGAAATAGAGCAACGTCTGTTTCAGGTCGGCGAAAGAAACATTTTCGTCGATATATAATCCTTCAATCTGATGGAACATACAATGGGCACGGTACGAAATGGCCTCGTTGCGGAAAACACGACCCGGCGTAATGGTGCGGATGGGCGGCTGCATCGTCTCCATATCGTGAACCTGAACCGACGAGGTATGGGTGCGCAACAGGATATCGGGGTTTCGCTGAATGAAAAAGGTATCCTGCATATCGCGGGCCGGATGTTCTTCGGGAAAGTTCAACGCCGAGAAAACATGCCAGTCATCTTCGATTTCGGGACCTTCGGAAACGACAAAGCCAAGCCGTTTGAAGATATCAAGAATCTCGTTTTTCACCAGCGAGATGGGGTGACGGGTACCCAATTTCATCGGTTCTCCCGGGAGGGAAAGGTCAAGCCCCGACTGGTTTCCGCTTTGTTCCTGCAAACCCTCCTTCAGCAGATTGATTTTCTCGAGTGCGAAATTTTTCAGGGTGTTTACCGCCTGACCAACCTCTTTTTTCTGCTCGGCCGATACGTTGCGAAATTCGTCGAACAGTTTTGATATCTCACCCTTCTTGCTCAGGTATTTGATTCTCAACTCTTCGGCCTCCTCAATGGTGTTGGCTACTACCTCCTCAATCTCTTTTTGTAGTTCTTTTATTTTGTCTAACATGTTCACGCCAATTGTATGAGCTGCAAATTTATAAAAAATGTGCTATCGCCCTCGTTGTTTTTGGGCGAAAGGTTGACGGGAATTTGACGGTAAGAGGGCGCACTTATTTTACCATGGCTGCAACACCCTGTGCCAGCCCTTCGAGTTGTGCGAGGCCGCGCATACGGCCCAGCAGCGGGTAACCCGGATTGTCGTCGCGCTGATAGTCGTAAAGCAATTTCAATCCGTGGTCGGGACGAACAGGAATAAGCCAGTCGGTACGGCCCTCTTTTTTCCTGCGAAACTGTTCCTCCATCACCGCTTTCATAATCTCGGCCATATCCAAATCGCCACTCAAGTGACCAGCTTCGTAGAAACAGCTGTTATCTGATCGTTTCAGGTTACGCAGATGCAGAAAATGGATGCGACTCCCCAGTTCGCGAATCATCTCCGGAAGCAGGTTGTCGGCCCTTACGCCCAGTGAGCCGGTGCAGAAGGTGACTCCGTTGGCAGGCGAAGGAACACACTCCAGAATCCAGCGAAAATCGTCGATAGTTTTGGCAATCCGGGGCAAACCAAGCAGCGGAAACGGAGGATCGTCGGGATGAATGCAAAGATTTACACCCGCCTCTTCAGCCACCGGCACCACCCTTTCGAGGAAATAGCGAAGGTTTTCGCGCAGTTGCGTTGCATCGATATGATCGTATTTCTGTATCAGCGATAAGAATAGTGCTTTGGGATCGGGGGCATTGCCATCGACAGCGCCATCAATAAAGCCTTGTGTTTTAATGATGATATTGTAGGCCAACTTATCGGCCTCTTCCTGGGTTATCTTAGCCGCAATCTCGCGGGCCATCTCTACCAGATGCGGCGGATAATCCTTTTCACCATTAGCTCTTTTCAGAATAAAAAGGTCGAAAGCGATAAAGGTGGGAAAATCGAAATACATGGTTTCGGTGCCGTCGCCAAGCGGGTATTGCAGGTCGGTACGGGCCCAGTCGAGCACCGGCATAAAGTTGTATACCACTGTGCGGATGCCACATTTCCCAAGGTTTCGAAGGCTTTCGCAGTAGTTGTTCAACAACCGTTCGCGGTCGGCAGTGGCTTGTTTGATTCCTTCCGAAACCGGCAGACTCTCCACCACTTCCCAGGTAAGCCCATGCGACTCAATCTGGTTTTTTACCTTTATAATCTCATCCGGAATCCAGATTTCGCCATTGGGAATATGGTGCAGCGCGGTAACAATTCCGGTTGCTCCCAGTTGTTTTATCTCGGCTAACGTAACATTATCTTTTGCGCCAAACCAGCGCCAGGTTTTCAATAACATGGTTGAGAGAATGATGAATTACGAATTATAAATGATGAATTAGGAATCTAGAATTATTCTTGGAACTGATTAACAGGCAAGCTAATAGACCCTCTAATTCGTCATTCAACATTTATTAAACTCCGCTGAAGGCACTAAAACCACCATCGATAGGCAGAATAACGCCGGTGATAAAACTTGCCGCATCGGAGCAAAGAAATTGCACGGCTCCGTTCAGTTCGTTGATGTCGCCAAAGCGGCCCATTGGAGTTTTGGCAATCACTTTTTGGCTGCGCGAAGTAAGGCTCCCGTCGGGGTTAATCAATACAGCACGGTTCTGATCTCCGATAAAAAAGCCGGGTGCGATGGCATTTACCCGAATCTTTTCGCTGAATTTCTGCGCCATTTCGCAAGCCATCCACTGGGTAAAGATATTGACTCCGGTTTTGGCCACCGAATAACCGGGAACGCGTGTGATGGCCGAATAGGTGGCCATAGACGAGATATTGATAATGCTTCCGGCTCCCCGTTTGGCCATCAGTTTTCCGAAAGTAATGCTCGGATAGACGGTTCCATTCATATTCAGGTCGGTAACCCGGTTGAAATCGGCAATCTTCATGTCGAAAATGGTTTGCTCTTCGGTAAGGGTTGCCCCTGGCAAATTGCCGCCGGCTGCATTAATCAGGATATCGACACCCCCCCAGCGGGCTTCCAGTTCGGCAGCCACACGTTCCAGTTCGTCCATATCGAGAACACTCCCAACCAGTCCGATGGCTTCGCCCCCAGCTTTGGTAAGCTCATCCACACGTTGTTCCACAAGTTCGGCACGTATATCGAGGATAGCCACTTTCACTCCGGCGGCAATCAGGCTCCGGGCAATACTTCCACCCAAAACGCCGGCGCCTCCGGTTACCACGGCCACTTTTTCCTGAAGGCTAAATTGGTTCTTTTCCATGTTCGATGAATTGATATGATACAAAGGTAACGGCTGCGATTGGTAAATTGTACTCAAATCTTTGCCAAAATCAGTATAATTTTTGCAAGATGTTTTAAACAGGCAAATAGGCTATCCCCTGTCGATGCCAATATCCTGATGCGAAACCGGATCTTCAATCGGTTCGAGATGGGTAAAAACGGTAACAGGTCCTTTCAGGGCATTGCGGACCTCTTCTTCTACAACTTCGAGCAAATCGTGGCCTTGTTGCACGCTCCATACTCCCGGAACCAAAATATGGAAGGAGACAAATTTGCGCTGCCCTGCCTGGCGGGTGAGCAACGAATGAAACTCAATTCCTTCGGGCTGATATTTGCTGAGCAGCTGCTCCACCTTTTTGCGCTCCTCCATGGGTATGGCCGTGTCGATCAGCCCGCGTACTGAACGAACCATCAACCGATAACCGGTCCAGATGATGTTGGCGGCTACCAGCAAGGCGATAATTGGGTCGAGAATCAACCACCCGGTTAGCTTTACCAACCCAATCCCAAACAGCACTCCGATGGAGGTCCAGACATCAGTCATCAGGTGGTTGCCGTCGGCTTCGAGGGTGATAGAATTATTTTTCTTCCCTTCGGTTATCAAAACCCGGGCGGCAAACAGGTTGATCGCCGAAGCGCCAACCGAAATCAATAACCCGGTGCTGACATTTTCGAGTGGCTGAGGGCTGAATAGTCGGGGTAGGGCACTCCAGATAATGCTTGCAGCGGCCAGAATAATCAAACCGCCTTCCGAACCGCTGGAGAAATATTCGGCTTTGGAATGGCCATAGGCATGTTCTTCGTCGGCAGGTCGCTCGGCGATTGTGATAATGACCAATGCAATAACCGCCGCAAAAAGATTGACACATGATTCGAGGGCATCGGAAAGCAATCCAACAGATCCGGTCATCCGCCAGGCCAATGTTTTAAGCCCAATGGTGAGAATAGCTGCCCCAATAGAGAGCCAGATGAATTTCTTCAACGATTTTGATGCCACAGCATACCAATTATTGGGTCAAAATTAACAAATATCAGAGACAAAAAAAGGCAGCCCGGAAGCTGCCTCTATCTTGTTCGGACAATGAATATTTGTTATCCTGCTACAACAATTGCCGGGTTAATGGCCTGTAAATCGGCAATAAATTGCTTTCGGTTGGTGGGCGACAACAACAGTGGTGCCGGCGATTGGTAGTGAATCCCGATTCGGCTCAGCGATGTTGCCGGCGAGCTGACAATACTGTTCGAAAAGCTTATTTTCCTGATTTCGCCAACCGGGATAACCTGAACCGGTGCAATCCCTGTTTTAACAATCAGTTTGTCGCCATCAATCACATAGCGGATAGCCGCAAAAGTGTAGGCCACAAAGGCTGCCACAAACAGCACAATGCCCAATCCTATCCAAATTTGCTGATAGGCCAGTATCGCCGAACATCCGCCTAATATGGCAAGCAGAAAAAGGATAAGCCGGATATCGACTTTCGAACGGTAGATCTTTTTACCTGACTTCATTGTTTCGCTATCTTATTTCAAACCACTGCGCTCGAGCAACGGGTCGATGGAGGGTTCTTTGCCGCGGAAAGCTTTGTAAAGTTCCATCGGATGGACAGTCCCCCCTTTTTCAAGAATATTTTTGCGGAACGAGTTCGCGGTTGCGCGGTCGAAAATCCCGTTTTGTTTGAAAGCATCGAATGCATCGGCATCGAGCACTTCGGCCCATTTATAGCCATAATATCCTGCGGCATAACCGCCTGCAAAAATATGCGAGAAAGCTGTGCTGAGGCAATATCCTTCAAGCGCAGGAAAGAGGTCAGTCGGGGCCAGGGCCTTTTGCTCAAACGCGACTACGCTGCCATCGACTGGTTTGGTAATCGAATGCCATGCCATATCGTTCATTCCGAAGCTTAGTTGTCGTTCGCTGGCATAGCCTGCCTGAAAATTCTCGGCTTTAATCAGTTTCTGAACGAGGTCGGCCGGGATTTTCTCCCCGGTTTCGTAATGTACGGCAAACAGGTCGAGCCACTCTTTTTCTGTTGCCCAGTTTTCCATGATTTGCGATGGCAATTCCACAAAATCGCGGTAAACCGAAGTGCCCGAGAGGCCCGGATATTGGGTGTTGGCAAACATCCCGTGCAAGCCGTGGCCAAACTCATGCAGGAAGGTCGTTACTTCGTAGAAGGTGAGCAGCGATGGTTTGGTTTCTGTTGGCTGTGTAAAGTTGCAAACCAACGAAACAATGGGGCGTTCCATTTTGCCGTTCACATTGCTCTGCGGACGATATTCGGTCATCCAGGCACCGCCACGTTTGCCTTCGCGCGGGAAGAAATCGAGATACAATACTGAGAGGAAAGAGCCATCGGCATCGAAAACTTCGTAGGCTTTCACATCGGGATGATAAACCGGGATGGCTTTGTTTTCTTTGTAAGTGATGCCGTAAAGTTTTGTGGTCAGGTCGAACACGCCATTGATAACATTCTCGAGTTTGAAGTAAGGTTTTACCTGCTGTTCGTCGAACCCGTAGCGGCTGTTTTTCAACTTCTCGGAATAATAGCCAAAGTCCCAGCGCTCGAAATTTTCTTTTAATCCATATTGTTGGGCAAATGCTTTTACCTCTTCCATCTCTTTCAAAGCTGCCGGGCGCGAAGCTTCGTGCAGTTGTTTCAGGAAGGCATTTACTTTATCGGCATTCTCGGCCATCCGCTCTTCGAGCACATAGTCGGCATGGCTGGCATAACCAAGCAGATTGGCCCTTTCGAGTTTCAGATTGACCAGTTGCTTGACAATTTCTTCGTTGTTTTTGTCGTTATCGTGAAAACCGCGAGAATTGTAGGCTTTGTACATCTCTTCACGCATTTTACGATTGTCGGCAAATTTCATAAAGGCAGTATAGCTCGGCCCTTGAAGATTGAACATCCATCCCTCTTTGCCTTTTGCCCTGGCCTGTTGCGCAGCGGCTTCGCGTTCGGCTTCCGGAATACCGGCCAAATCTTTCGCGTCGGTAATCAGCAACGAATAAGCGTTGGTTTCGGCCAATACATTTTCGCCAAACTGAAGGCTCAGCTTCGATAATTCGGTATTGATTTCGGCATATCGCTTTTTAGCCTCGCCTTCGAGGTTGGCACCGCCTCGGACAAACCCTTTGTAACGATCTTCGAGCAGTTTCAGATCTTCGCCAGTGAGCCCGAGTTTATCTTTCTGTTCGTAAACGGCTTTTACTTTCCGGAATAGCTTCTCGTTAAGCGAAACATAATTGCCAAATTCAGTCAGTTTGGGCGAAACTTCGCGGGCTATCGATTGTATTTTATCATCGGTTTCGGCCGAATTGATATTGAACAATACACTGGTAATACGGTCGAGTTTATCGCCCGAGAGTTCCAGCGCCACAATCGTATTGGCAAAAGTTGGTGCTTCGCTGCTGTTGATAATGGCATCGACCTCAGCCCTTGCTTCTTTAAGCGCCTCGTCGATGGCAGGCACGTAATGTTCGTGTTTGATTTGGGTAAATGGCGGTACCTGTTGTGGGGTATTCCATTCGGTGAGCAACGGATTGCTTTGTGCGTTTACATTCTCCATTTTCAAAATTGTCAGGCCTGCAATAAGCAGGGTAATAAAAACGATTCGTTTTCTCATGGGTTGAAATAGTTGATTGTCGGATAAATAATTGATTAATCGATATTTTTACGGGAAAGCCTTTTTTTTGTTTTGGGTTTCATAATGCTCCAGCCAAATTTGCCAATTTTCTTCCCCAAACCAAAATAATTGCCATGCGAATAGGCCAACGGCGAAGCGGCAGCCAAATCGAAAGCTCCGGTTTCGGCATCGATATAACGGTCGTCGGCTACAATATTGACCACATCGGCAATGAACATATCGTGGGTACCAAGCGGTTTTACTTCCCGCACTTTACACTCGATACTGACGGGCGATTCGGCTACAATGGGACAATTCACTACCGCGGCAGCAAGAGGTGTTAAGCCACTCTCCTTAAACTTATCGAAATCGCGACCCGATTTTACCCCGCACCAATCGGTAGCCTTGGCCATCTCGACAGTCGTAAGGTTAATTACAAATTCGCCGTTGCGTTTGATAATATCATAAGAGTGGCGCCCCGGACGAACAGAGATATAACACATCGGAGGGTCGGTACACAAAGTGCCCAGCCACGATACGGTTATCAAATTATGCTCGTCGGGCGTTTTGCCGCAGCTGATTAACGCTGCCGGGAGCGGATAGACCATGTTCCCCGGTTTCCAGTTTTGTTTTGCCATGCATCCCTTTTTTGCAAAAGTAACAAAATGAATGGCCTTTTTGAAAAGCCGAACGTTTTGTAGTTGACCAAATGGCGATTTTTTGCCAACTTGGGCCAACATATTTTCAAACTACAATCCAATACCAGCATGACAAAACTTCAAGCCTTCTCTGTTCTGTTCATCACTTTGCTGATGTTTCAAACAGCTGCCGCACAAGACAAAACACTTCCTGTTCGCGGGTTCTGCATTGCCGCTCCAACGCCCGACCGGCTCGACGAGTTTATTCAATTTATTGATAAAGAACTTGCGCCGCGTCAGGTAAACACATTGATTTTACGTATCGATTACGGTTATCAGTTCGAAAGCCATCCCGAACTGCGCGATCCGGTGGCGCTGTCGAAAACCGAAGTGAAGAAGCTGGTAGAAATTTGCCGGAAAAACAATATCGGGTTAATTCCGCAAATCAACCTGCTGGGGCATCAGTCCTGGGCCGAAGAGACCACCAATTTGCTAAAGGTTTATCCTCAATTCGACGAAACCCCCCACGTGAAAATGCCCGAAAAGTACAACTGGCCCAACGCCGATGGCCTTTATTGCAAAAGTTACTGTCCGCTCCACCCCGACTTGCACCCGATAGTTTTTGCGCTGGTCGACGAGATTTGCGATGTATTCGAGGCAAAAGCTTTTCATGCCGGTATGGACGAAGTGTTTTATATTGGCGACGATAAATGTCCGCGCTGCGGCGGCCGTGACAAGGCCGAACTCTTTGCCGGCGAGGTAAACCGCATCCAGCAACATCTTTCCCTGAAAAACCGCAAGCTTTGGATATGGGGCGACCGGCTTATCGATGGCAAAACTACCGGAATAGGCATGTGGGAAGCCAGCATGAACAATACCCATCGCGCAATTGATTTGATTAGCAAAGAGGTGATGATTTGCGACTGGCATTACGAACGTCCCGACCAATCGGCAGTTCTCTTTGCCATGAAAGGGCTGAATGTGGTTACCTGTCCGTGGCGAAACCCCTCCAATGCCGTTCAGCAAACCCGCGATATGTTCCGCTTCCGCGAAACGGCGACACCTCAGCTGAAAGAACATTTTAATGGGATGATGCAAACCGTTTGGTCGGGTGCAGGAGCATTCCTCGACGAATTCTACGGACGCAAAACCGACGAAAAGGCAGACGCAAATACGCAGTCGAACTGCTTCCGGGCCATGTTTGCCGAGATTGAAGCATTAAGCAAATAGTTTATTGTCAGTTATCAATACAATCATCAAACGCTCAACCGTATGTCTTCTACCCGCATATACTCCATCGATGTCTTTAGGGCAATTACCATGTTGCTCATGATTTTTGTAAACGACTTCTGGACCTTGACCGGCATTCCATCATGGCTCGAACACTCGGCTGCCGATCAGGATTTCCTGGGTTTCTCCGATATTATCTTCCCCTCCTTTCTTTTTATTGTTGGGATGTCGGTGCCCTATGCCATTCAAAACCGGTTGGCAAAAGGCGACAGTCGCGCAAAGATATTCCTGCATATTCTGCTACGGTCGGTTGCGCTGTTAATCATGGGCTTTTTTACCGTCAATATTTCTGATATCAACGCGGTGGCAAGCGGCATTTCGCGCCGTCAGTTTATGGTACTGATGGTCGTTGCCTTTTTGCTGATTTGGAATGTTTATCCGCGCAGCGAAGGGGCAAAAAAATGGATCTTCCGCACTCTTCAAGCTGTCGGGATAGCATTGTTGCTCGGGTTGTTCATCATTTTCAAAGGCGGTACCGACGGTACGCAGGGAATGACTCCACAATGGTGGGGCATACTTGGGCTGATTGGATGGACTTACCTGGTTACTTCCGTTTTATACCTCTTTTTGTTTCAGCGAAATATTTACCTGATAGCGGCGCTGCTCTTTTTCGCGTTGCTCAATATTGCCGATCATGCCGGATGGATAAAAAGCCTGTTGCCAAACGGCCCGCACGAACTAATCCCCGGCAACGGCGCCTTCCAGTTATTTGCTTTTCTGGGCATCGGGGCCACGCTGCTGCTCGAACGGTATAAAAAAACAGGGCAAACGGCAAAGCTGCCGCTTCTGTATGTTGCTTTAGGGGCGCTGTTGATTGCTGCCGGTACCCTCTCGCGTCAATTCTTTATCATCTCGAAAATTCAGGCCACGCCAACATGGGTTTTTCTTTGCAGCGGAATTGCCTTTATTGCTTTCGCATTGGTTTTTTGGCTGGTCGATCTACGCGGGAAAGTACATTGGTTCGATATCATTCAAACTGCCGGAACGGCCACGCTTACCTGCTACATGATTCCTTACCTGTTCGACATTCCCGTCAAGGGATTGATTGCCCACGGCGTTTTGGGACTGACCAAGTCGATGCTGTTTGCTTTTCTGGTTATCGGGATAGCTAATCTGCTTGGGCGACTGGGTGTAAAACTGAAAATATAATCGTCGCTTTCTAAATATCAATATGAAAAAGAAAATCATCGCGCTGCTCTCGGCAAGCCTGCTTTGTGTTATGCCGGCCATCTCGCAGCCCAAAGTAATCGAGCTTAAAGCCGACAAGCCTGTAGGAACAATCTCGCCAACCATGTGGGGACTTTTCTTCGAAGATATCAATTTCGCGGCCGATGGCGGTATTTATGCCGAACTGGTCAAAAACCGCTCGTTCGAGTTTGACAAACCGTTGATGGGATGGGAAAAACTGGGGCAGGAACATGCGGCCCAGTTTCAACTGCTCAATTCCGGAAACGAAAACAACAGCCGCTTTTTGCGGATTGAAACCGGACAGGAAAAAGAATTGTCCCTTGCCAACGAAGGTTTTCGCGGCATGGGTTTAAAAGCGGGCGAAACCTACCGTTTCTCGCTGATGACCCGGCAAAATTCGGGCGCATCTTCAATAAACATTGAGTTGCTCGACGATAAAGGAAATTGCATTGGACATTCGGCCATCGATGGCTTTTCGCCCGAATGGAAGCACAGCGAAACAGCCGTTCTGTGCAGTAAAACGGTCGAAAAGGGCCGTTTGAAAGTAACGTTTCGCGGTGCAGGGACAATCGATGTGGATATGATCTCGCTGTTTCCCGAGAATACATGGAAAGGGCGCAAAAACGGGCTTCGGGCCGATTTGGTCCAAAAACTGGCCGACCTGAAGCCGGGTTTCCTGCGCTTTCCGGGAGGTTGTATTGTCGAAGGAATGGTACTCGAAAACCGTTATCAGTGGAAAAAGACAGTGGGCAATCCCAACGAACGCAAACTGATTGTCAACCGATGGAACATGGAGTTTGCCCATCGCGCCACACCCGATTACTTCCAGTCGTATGGATTGGGCTTTTACGAATACTTTTTGCTGGCCGAAGATATTGGCGCCGAGCCATTGCCGATTCTCAACTGCGGAATGGCCTGTCAGTATAACTCGGGCGAATTGGCCGCTGCCGAAGATCTGGAACCCTACATTCAGGATATCCTCGATTTGATTGCCTTTGCCAACGACGATGCTTCGACACCATGGGGCAAAGTAAGGGCCGAAATGGGCCATCCCGAACCATTTCACCTGAAAATGGTAGGCGTAGGCAACGAACAGTGGGGCCGGCAATATATCGAACGGCTCGAAAAGATTTTGCCGCTCCTGAAAGCCAAATATCCCGGGATTGCTTATGTGGGCGGCGCCGGACCATCGTCCGACGGAAAGGAGTTCGATTATCTCTGGAAAGAGATGCGGCGGTTGGATGTTCCGCTGGTCGACGAGCACTACTATAAAACGCCCGAATGGTTTATGCAAAATGCAGCCCGCTACGACCATTACAACCGTCAGGGGCCAAAAGTTTTTGCCGGCGAATATGCCGCCCACGATAAAGAGGGTGCCGATGCCGAATCGCGCAATACCTGGAAAAGCGCATTGGCCGAAGCCGCGCTGATGACCGGTCTCGAACGCAATGCCGACGTGGTCCGTATGGCTTCGTATGCACCATTGTTTGGGCATGTAGGGGCATGGCAATGGCGCCCCGATATGATTTGGTTCGACAACCTGCGCTCGGTGGCTACGCCCAATTATTGGGTGCAAAAGCTGTTCTCGACCAATAGCGGGAACCAAATTATTGCCGCGCTGCTCGACGGCAAGCCACTTGCCGGACAGGATAGTCTTTATGTCAGCAGTTGTTTCGACCACCAAACATCCGAAATCATCGTGAAACTGGTAAATGGTTCGGCGGGGCCGCAAAAACTGCATTTATCGTTGAACGGACGGTTGCCTTCGGCCAAAGCAGCGAAAACCATCACACTGTCGGCTTCCGATTTAGCCCTCTACAACACGCTCGATGCCCCCGACACAATTATCCCTGTCGATGGAACAGTGGCCATCTCTGGGAAAAAAGTGGAACTAAATGTCGAAGGATATTCATTTACCGTAGTTCGCATTCCGGTCAAGTAAATTGACCCCCGTTGCGAGAACAGGAGACTGAAACGGCAGCAGAAACTAATTCCCCCTTTCTTAAAAGGGGGGAAGGTAGCGGTTTCACCCGCGGGTGAAACCGCTGGTA
>ERZ1645187.1556-NODE-1556-length-21039-cov-35.847026_pt1 | contig 21039 bp, 17 predicted proteins | sample MGYA00575352_ERZ1645187 | MGnify/ENA primary metagenome ERZ1645187 (study PRJEB40837, sample SAMN11349314) | freshwater sediment metagenome | isolation source: river sediment | host: Sediment | place: India: Wazaribad , New Delhi | collected 2017-02-21 ... | reverse complement strand
AATCCCTCCGTCTCCGCCACTCCCCTTCTCGATGTCGAACACACCTGTCGGCGGACGTTCGTCTGCTCTTCGGTGGGGCGGGGTGCGCGATCTCGGGTGATTCCGTTCGTCTGCGATGTGTTCGGCTCCACCTCGTACGACGAAGCCCGGCGCGTCCTCGCGGACGGCCGGGCTTCGAATTTCGGCGTGACGCGCGGGTCGGATCAGCCGACCAGCTCGAGACCGGAGAAGAAGAAGGCGATCTCTTCGGCCGCCGTCTCCGGAGCGTCGGAGCCGTGCACCGAGTTCTCGCCGATCGACAGGGCGAAGTCCTTGCGGATGGTGCCCTCGGCGGCGTTGGCCGGGTTGGTGGCGCCCATCACTTCGCGGTTCTTGGCGATGGCACCCTCGCCCTCGAGCACCTGGGCGACGATCGGGCCGGAGGACATGAACTCGGTCAGCTCGCCGAAGAACGGACGCTCCTTGTGGACGGCGTAGAAGGCCTCGGCCTGACGCTTGGAGAGCCACAGGCGCTTGGAGGCGACGACGCGCAGGCCGGCGGCCTCGAAGCGCGCCACGATCTGGCCGGTGAGGTTGCGCTTGGTGGCGTCGGGCTTGATCATCGAGAAGGTGCGTTCGATCGCCATCTGAGGAGTTCCTCTTCTGTCTGCAGTCGGGAAACGGCCGATGTCTCGGCGGGTGGCGCGCTCTTAGCACCGCGCGCGGTCCCCGCCAAGGCGGCGGCCGAGAAATCGCCGGCGCCGGGTGACGGCAGGGGTGGCGCGTCACGGCCGCTCGCCGCCCCCCCGGCCGGGCACATAGATGTAACCGGCGCCGCGCACGGTGCGGATGAAGGTCGGCTCGCTCGGGTCGGGCTCGATCTTGCGGCGGATCCGGGTGATGCGCACGTCGATCGCCCGGTCGAAGGCTTCCGGATCGCGGGCGTTGGCGAGATCGAGCAGGCGTTCGCGCGACAGCACCCGGTTGGGGTGATCGAGGAACGCCTTGATCAACAGGAACTCCGAGGCGTGCAGGACGGTTTCGACGCCGGTGGACCGATCGATCAGGCGGCGGCTGGCGAGATCGAGAACGCGGTCGCCGAAGGCGACGGTCTCGGCCGCGGGCGAGGTGACCGGTGCGGTAGGCGGCACGGACGGGTGCGCCGTGGCGGGCGGTGGCGGAGCGGCGACCCGCCGCAGCACCGAGCGGACGCGCGCCACCAGTTCACGTAGCTCGGCCGGCTTGGCGAGATAGTCGTCGGCGCCGAGTTCGAGGCCGACGACGCGATCGATCGGGCTCGCCGTCGAGGTCAGCATGATCACCGGTACCCCCCCGCGCACCTCTTTCAGCCAGCGCAGCACCGAGAGACCGTTCTCGCCCGGCATGTGCAGGTCGAGGACCACCAGATCGGGAATGCGGCCCTCCATCTCGGCGCGCAACGCCGCCCCGCCGTCGAGCGCGACCACCTCGAAGTCGTGGAGCGCGAGGTAGTCGGCGACGGTCTCGCGGGTGTGGGGATCGTCGTCGACGACGGCGATCAGCGGCGCGGAGGTGTCGGCGGCCGTGGTCATAGCATCGCCTCTTCGGCCACGAGGTCGCGGGCGGGGGTGCTGTCGGTGCCGTCCGGCAGGACGATCTGGAAGACGGTGCCGCCGGCGTCGCCGTTGAGGGCGCCGATGTGGCCGTCGTGCATTTCGACGATCTGGCGGGCGATGTAGAGGCCGAGGCCGGTCGAGCCCTCGCCGCCGGTCGGCTGGGCCGACAGGCGCTGGAACTTGCCGAAGAGCCGGCCGAAGTCCTCGGGCGACAGGCCCGGCCCCTGGTCGGCGACGGTGATGACGGCGCGATCGCCGGCCGAGCGCACCGCGACCTCGACGCGGCCGCCGAGCGGGCCGTACTTCACCGCGTTGACCACCAGATTCTCCACCGCCTCGCGCATGCGGTCGGGATCGGCGAAGGCCGGCACCGCGCCCTCGGCGACGAAGGCGATCGTCTGATCCTTCTTGGCGGCGATCGGGCGCATGTGTTCGACCACGTCGGCCACCAGTTCGGCCAGATCGCCGACGATCGGGTGAATGGCGATGTCGAGCGCGTCTGCGGTCGCCTGGCCGACCAGATCGCCGATCATGCGGCTCATGGCCTGGGCCGGTGCGGTGAGTTTGGCGATCTGTTCGCGCAAGGCGGTGCGCGGCACCTCGGGGCGATCGAGCAACTCGCCGAGGATCTCGGCGCGGCCGAGAATGGCGGCGAGCGGGTTCTTCAGATCGTGGGCGATCATGCCGAGGAGGTCGATCTTGAAGGCGTTGGCGCGGCGCAGCACCTCGCGTTGATCGGCGAGGCGGCGGTTGGTCTCGGTCAGTTCGGCGGTGCGGGCGACGACGCGGGCTTCCAGAGCGGCGTTGGCGGCCTGCAGTTCCTCGTACAGCAGCACGTTCTCGAAGGCGACCGAGAGCTTGCCGCAGAAGACCTCCACCAGCGCCCGGTCGGTCGGCGACAGGCGCTTGGCGGCATCGAGCACGACGGCGATCTCGCGCGCCGAGGAGGTCTCGATGTAGAGCACCGAGCGGCGATCGAAGAAGCAGTGGCGGCGGTCGGCGAAGGCGGTGGCGAGCAGGCGACGGGTGTCGGGGTCGAGTTCGTCCTCGGCGTCGGGGTCGCCGGAGAGGTCGGAATAGACGCCGGAGCCGGCGAGAACCGCCAGTTCGCCCGAGGCCGGGGTCGAGCGGGCGTCGCGCACCACCAACATGCCGGCGCATTCCACCTCGAGCAGCGAGCCGACCTGGGTCAGCACGCCTTCGGCGAAGCGGCGCATCGAGTGGGTGTCGAACAGAGCCGCGGCGGCGTCCATGATGATCTCGAGGCCGCGCCGGGTCTCCTCCATGCGCACCAGCTGTTGATGTGCCCTGAGCGCCGCGGTGAGCGCGGTGAACAGGCGATCGGCGGTCAGTTCGGTCTTGGCCTTGTAGTCGTTGATGTCGTGCTCGACGATCACCCGCCGTTCGGGCGCCTGGCCCGGCTGGCCGGTGCGCAGGATGATGCGCACCATTTCGTTCTTCAGATCGCGGCGGATGTGGTCGACCAGATCGAGGCCGGCGTGCTCGGTCTCCATCACCACGTCGAGCAGGGCCACGGCGATGTCGGGGTGGGCGGCGAAGAGGGCGCGGCCCTCGGCGGCCGAGGACGCCGACAGGAGCTCGATCCCCTGCCCCGCCAGCTCGTAGCCGGAGAGGGCGAAGCGGGTGCCGTCGTGGACGGCCGGATCGTCGTCGACGACCGCCACCTTCCAACGCCGTTCGATGCGCTCGCCGGCGGTCGCAGGGGTCGGGGCCTCTTCGGCGAAGACGATGAGATCGTCGTCGCTCATGACGCGTGCTCCGTCGCGGACGGTTCGCCGGCCTCGTCGGGGGCGACCAGCGGCATGGCGATCTCGAATCGGGTGCCCTCGCCCGGCGTCGTGACGAGACGCAGCGTGCCACCGAATCGGTGGACGACGATGTTCCTGACGATGTGTAGACCCAAGCCCGTGCCCCCGCTGCCCCGCCGCGTGGTGAAGAACGGCTCGAAGACGCGCTTCGCCACCTCCGCGGGCATGCCCTGCCCGTCGTCGGCGAAGACGATCTCGACCCGCCCACCCGGCAGCGGTCGTGCGCTGACCACCATCGTGCCGGCGCTGCCCTCGGGGAATGCGTGCATCTGGGCATTGACGAAGAGGTTGGTCAAGACCTGGCCCCAGGCCCCGGGATAACCGTCGCAGACGAGCCCCGGCGGCATGGCGACCTCGAGGCGCAGCGGCGAGGCCTTGAGGCTCGGGCGCAGCGAGGCGGCGATCTGCTCGGTCGCCTCGGCGAGATCGAACGAGCGGCGATCGGGATGGGCTCGATCCACCGCCACCTGCTTGAACGACTGCACCAGATCGCCGGCGCGGGCGAGGTTGGCGACGAGTTGGCGGGCCGCATCGCCGACCATGGCGACGAAGGCGTCGAGGCTCGACCGCTTCAGGGCGCCGCGCGCCAGCTCGTCGCGGAAGGATTCGACCTTCTCGCCGAGGCTCGAGGCGACGGTGAGGCCGATGCCGACCGGATTGTTGATCTCGTGGGCGACGCCGGCGACCAGTCCGCCGATCGCGGCCAGTCTCTCGGCCTCCACCAGTTCGGCCTGGGCGCGGGCGAGGTCGGCGAAGGCCGCCTCGGCGCGCTCCTTGGCGGCGCGCATCGCTTCTTCGGCGCGGGCACGGTCGGTGACGTCGGAGATCCAGATCATGTGGGCGGCCGCACCGGAGAAGTCGATCGGCCGCACGTCGACCAACCCCCACCAGGAGGAGGCATCGCATCGGGCCATTCGGCGCATCTCGGCGGCGAGGGGCGTGTCGGCGTGGATCGCGACGGCGACCGCGTCGGCGTCGTCCCGGTCGACGAAGCCGTCGTGGCCCGGCATCGCGCTCGAGCCGGCGGCGAGGCGGAAGAGGTCGCGCCAGCGGGCGTTGCGGAAGAGGATGCGGCCGTCGTCGTCGGCCTGGACCGAGATGCCGATCGGGCTCGTCTCCAGCACCGACAGCCAGCGCCGTTCGAGCGCGGCCAGTTCGTCCTGGCGTCGACGGACCGCCTCGACCTCGCGCCGCACGGCCTCGACCTGGCGGGCGGTGGCGCCGACCTCGTCGGGCGCCTCGACGCCGCCGACCGGAGCTACGGCGTCGCCCGAGATCAGGGCGATCAGGGAGCGGCGCACCTCCCACAGCGGCTGGCGAATCGAGCGCACCACGAGAATCGCCGTCAGTACGCTGATCGCCAGAAAGGCGACCGCGAGGGCGACGAACTGGTCGCCGGCCGAGCTCATGTTCTCCTCGAAATGCTCGATCGCCGCCTCTTCGCGCTCCTTCTGCAGCGCCACGGCCTGGGCCAGGGCCTCGACCATGCCGGCGCGGCTGCCTTCCAGTTCCCGGGTCAGGAAGCGGGCCCGGGCGTCGGCGATGTCGGCGAGGCGATCGATCAGGCCGTCGAGTTGCCTCACATGCGGCGCGAAGAGCTCGACGGCGTAGCCGCGGCTGTCGGGCGATGGGCTCCTGCCGATCTCGGCGAGGTGCAGGGCGAAGGCATCGCGGGCGCTGCGTGCCGCCTCGAGCGCACCGTGATCACGAAAATGGCGGTAGGCGCCGATCTGGACGCGGATTTCGGCGAAGCGGTCATAGGCGGCGGCGACCAGCGGGCGTAGGACCACGTCGCCGGGGCGAATGGCCAGGTCGAGCGCATCGAGCCGTTCGCGCAAGGCGGTCTCGAGATCGGGAAAGTCGTTCTCGTACAACAGCCGGATGTCGATCTCGAGCCCGCGCAGGTCGTCGAAGGCGAAGAGATAGCGGCGTGCGATCTCGGCGAAGGCGCCGATGTCTGCGTGGACGGCGAGCCGGGTCTCGTCCTCGGCGCGCCACAGGGCGCCGGTGAAGTCCGACTTGGCCGCCTCGACGACGACGCGACGCGGCTCGTCGGGATGATCGAAGAAGGTGCGCACCTCGCGATGGAGACGGTAGGCCGCCCGCTCCAGATCGCCGATGCGGGCCGAGGCCGCGTGGGCGGCGCGCAGGTCGCCCCAGGCGGTGCGCAGATCGGCGGCGGCGAACCACAGGATGGCGCCGAGAACCAGGAGGGCGATCAGGTTGACCACCCCGATCAGGGCGACGCGCCAGCCGATGCCGAGCCGGCGCAGGCCGCGGGTCAACACGTCGGCGACCGGGGCCGCCGCGGTGCCGGAACGATCGCGTCGCGCCGCCTCGTCCATGCCGACCTCCCCGCGCCTGTCGTGCTCGCTCCGTCCGCGCCTCGCGGGTCGTTCAGCGACTTCTGAAATCGCCGAAGCCGATGTCGGGGGCCGAGGTGTTGTGGGTGGAGGGCAGCGAGCGGGCGAAGAACACTTCCGCCGCGCGGCCGTCCTTGTAGTCGACCACGACCGTCGAGGTCGGCGCCGCACCCGGACTCGTCCGCACCACCGTCTCGGCGGTGTCGGCATTGCCCGGCGCGACATACATCGAGCGCAGCCCGGCGAAGGGCCGCGACACGGTGTCGACGCCGTCGAGCGTCACCTCGACCGCGGCGTTGCCGACGTCGATGGCGCTGAGCTGGATGGTCGCCTTGCCGCCCTGGGCGAACTCGATGGTGAAGGCCATGGTGTCGGGGTCGAAGCGCACGGTCTTGTAGGCGACGAAGGGGCGGGTCGATTCCTCCACCGGGCCGACCAGGAACGACGAACCGTAGGCCACCTCGCGCATCCGCGCCGGCGGCAGCGCCTTGAGGCGCCAATAGCCGTCCTGCGGATAGAACACCAGGAACTCGATCGGCCCGGCCGCCGTCTTGCGCCACAGCTGGACCAGATGCAGGAAGTTCTGGGTGAGTTTGCCGACCGAGACCGGCACCACCGTCGGGCGCCAGAAGTCCGGGTAGACCACGCCCTTCAGCACATACTCGTCGTCCTCCCACAGGGTGGCGGTGGGCGGAGTGTAGTGCGAGGCGCCGTCGGCGCCGCCGGAATGGCCGAAGTTGCAGCCGGAGAAGTCCGGCGCATGGCGATCGCGCACGATGGTGTCGACGTAGGCCGGGGTGCGCGCCTCGATGGTGAAGCGCGAGACCTGAGCCGAGGTGAGCGTGTAATAGACGTTGTCCTCCTCGGCACACTTGGTGACGTAGGACTTGTTGTGGACGTCGACGGTGATGGCGTCGCCGGCCAGCGCCGATCCGGCCGCGCCGACGAGCGCCAGCGCCCCCGCCACCAGCATCGCCGCCCGCCCGCTCGCCTTGGTCACACTGCTCATGTCTTCGCTCCCTCGCTCGCCCGCATGGGGGGCCCCGCGTCGCCGGATCCTGCGTCCTCGGTGGTAGACCGGCCGGCGCCGGGCGGCAAGGGGCGGGCGAGCCCGGCGCATGCGACGGCGGGGATTGCCGTCGCCGCCATGATTTCGCAATCTTCGCGAGGCTTCCTGCCGTCTCCTCGCCGATCGGACCGTCGCCTTGACCGAACCTCCGCACTCCCCCCTCCGCCGCTTCGCCATCGCGCTGGTGCGGCTGCCGCTGCTCGTCCTGGTGACGATCTACTTCCTGATCGACGACGTGGTGCTGGCGGCGATCCGGCCGATCGTCGCCTGGGCGGCGGAACTCCGGCTCTTCACCCGGATGAAGCTGTGGCTCGACGGGCTTTCGGCGCCGGCGACGCTGGTCCTGTTCCTGGTGCCGTTCGTGGTGCTGGAGCCGTTCAAGATCGGGGCGCTGGTGCTGCTCGCCAAGGGGCAGATGGTGATCGGCGGCACCATGCTCGCCACCTCGCATCTCCTGTCGATCGTGCTGGTGGAACGGCTGTTCCATGCCACCCGCGACAAGCTCCTGACGATTCGCTGGTTCGCCTGGACCTACGGCAGGGTGATGGCGGTCTACGACTGGTCGGTCGGCCGGCTCAGGGCGACCCGCGCGTGGATCGTCGTCGCGGCGGCGATGCGGCGCCTGCGCCTCACGGTTCGCGTCACGTGGTCTCGGGTGAAGCGGATGCTCGCGCCGCTGGTCGCGACGGTGAAGGCGGGTGCCTTCGCGCTTCTCGGCTGGCTGAGGCGCGCCGTGGCACGCTGAGCCGGCTCGCGTCCGCCCTCAGCGGCGCGCGTCGGCGAGTGCCTGTGGCAGCATCTCGGCGAGGAGATCCATGTCGGCGTCGGTGCCGGCCGAGATGCGGATGCAGCGGTCCATCGGCGCCACGCCCGGCTTGCGCACGAAGAGGCCGCGCGCCACCAGTCCGTCCAGCACCGCCTTGGCGAAGGCGCCGTCGCGACCGCAGTCGACCGCCACGAAGTTGGTGGCGGAGGGCAGCGCCACGAGGCCGTTCGCGGCGGCGATCGCCGCGATCCGCGCCTTGGCGTGGTTCACAGACGCCACCACGTGGGCGATCCAGTCGGTATCGGCGATCGAGGCGAGCGCGCCGGCCTGGGCGACGCGATTGACGCCGAAGTGGTTGCGGATCTTGTCGTAGGCGCGGGCGATCTCGGGGGCGGCGATGCCGTAGGCGATGCGCATGCCGGCCATGCCGTGCGCCTTGGAGAAGGTGCGGAAGCGGATCACGCGGGGATCGTCGACATCGACGCGCGGGAAGGCATCGGCGGGGGCGAACTCGCCATAGGCCTGATCGAGGATGAGGAGCGAGCCTTCGGGCACGCGGGCGAGCGTCGGCTCGATGTCGGCGCCGAGGGACCACGAGGCCATCGGGTTGTTGGGGTTGGAGAGATAGATCAGCGGCGCGTTCTCGCGGATCGCCGCGTCGAGCAGGCCGACGTGATCCTCGCGGTCGCCGAGGTAGGGCACCCGCACGAAACGGCCGCCGTGGCCGGCGACGTGATAATCGAAGGTCGGATAGCCGCCGAGCGAGGTGACCACCGGCGTGCCCGGATCGACGAAGAGGCGCACGGTCAGGCCGAGCAGGCCGTCGATCCCCTCCCCCACCACGATGTTCTCGGGGCGAACGCCGGCGGCGGCGGCCAGCGCGATCTTGAGATCGTGGTTCTCGGGGTCGCCGTAGAGCCAGGCCTCGTTGGCCGCGGCCTCGCGCATGGCGGCGATCGCCTTCGGCGAGGGACCGAACACGCTCTCGTTGGCGCCGATGCGGGCGCGGAACGGCCGGCCGGCCATCCGCTCCATCGCCTCCGCCGCCACGAACGGCACGGTGGAGGGCAGCGCGGCCATCAGCGGCGTGAAGCGGGGCGACGTCATGGGACCACGGACCTCCGGTGCGGGGAACGGACGTCGAGGTCTAACGAGGCGATCGCCCTGCGGCAATGGGTGCGACGAAATCCGCCTTGATCCTGCCATGATATTCCAGCATACGTAATTGTGCGACGCCGTCCGAGATCCATTCGCTGGTCCGACGGAGGTCTGGAAGATGCGTGGCGAGCGCAAGGTCGGGATCGGATCCATGGGTCCCCCGCCTCGGCGCTCCTTCCCGACCCTCGCGATCGCACATCACCCGACCGGCCTCCTTCACGCGGGGATCGTCACGACGATCCCGTTCACTCGCGCGTTGCAAACGCGCGGGCGGATGGCCGTACTTTCGAAAGTAGACACTTGACCCGTTTCACCGATTTCGGCCTCGCCGAACCGATCCTCGCGGCTCTCGCCTCCTCCGGCTACGAGACCCCGACCCCGATCCAGGCGCAGGCGATCCCGCATCTGATGACCGGCCGCGACCTCCTGGGCATCGCCCAGACCGGCACCGGCAAGACCGCCGCCTTCGCCCTGCCGATCATCCATCGCCTGGTTTCCTCGCGTAAGCGTCCGGCGCCCCATTCCGCCCGCTGCCTCGTTCTGGCGCCGACCCGCGAGCTCGCCTCGCAGATCGCCGAGAGCTTCTCCACCTATGCCGGCGACACCCAGCTGACCGTCGAGACGGTGTTCGGCGGCGTGTCGATCGGGCGTCAGGAGCGGGCGATCTTCCGCGGCGTCGACGTTCTCGTCGCCACCCCGGGCCGCCTGCTCGATCTGGTCGATCGCGGCTCGTGCCGCCTCGATCTGGTCGAGACGCTGGTGCTCGACGAGGCCGACCAGATGCTCGATCTCGGCTTCATCCACGCCCTGAAGCGCATCGCCAAGCTGGTGCCGGCCAAGCGCCAGACCCTGCTGTTCTCGGCCACCATGCCGAAGACCATCGCCGGCCTCGCCGACGGCTACCTCACCGATCCGATCAAGGTGTCGGTGACCCCGGTCGCCGCCACCGCCGACCGCATCGAACAGGGCGTGTTCCTGTGCGAGAGCCGCACCAAGCAGGCCCTGCTCGAGCACCTGCTCTCGCGCCCCGACTTCGATCGGGTGATCGTCTTCACCCGCACCAAGCACGGTGCCGACCGGGTGGTGAAGCACCTCGGCCGCGCCGGCATCGAGGGTGCCGCCATCCACGGCAACAAGTCGCAGCCGCAGCGAGAGAAGGCGCTGGCCGCCTTCCGTGACGGCGAGATCGGCGTGCTGGTCGCCACCGACATCGCGGCGCGCGGCATCGACATCGACGGTGTCTCGCACGTCGTCAACTTCGAGCTGCCGAACATCCCGGAGAGCTACGTCCACCGCATCGGCCGCACCGCGCGCGCCGGCGCCGAGGGCACCGCCGTCTCCTTCTGCAACCGCGAGGAGCAGGCCTACCTCAAGGACATCGAACGGCTGATCCGCCGTTCGGTGCCGCGCCTGCAGATCCCGAAGTCGGTGCACGAACGCGCCGCGGAGCTCGCCAAGGCGGCGCGGGTGGACGACGACGACACCATCGCCATGTCGATCGCCCGCGACCGTCGTCGCGGCGGCGCTTCGGTGCGCGGCGACGAGGACCGCGGCGGCCGCTCGCAGCCGGCGCAGCAGCCGGCCCGCAAGGGGGCCGAGGCGCGTGGTGGTCGCAAGCCCGCCGCCGGTGCCGGCACCAGCGCGAAGCCGGCTGCGGCCAAGGGGGCGCCGAAGGGCGCCAAGGAGGCGCGCCAGCATCATCACGCCGGCCGTCCCCAGGACGTGCGTTCCGGCGGCAACGGCCGCGTCGAGGCCGAGCGGCATCATCCCCGCGATCAGGCCGCCAGGGGCAACCATCAGCCGCGCGACGAATTCCGCGCGCGCGAGGAGGTCTCGATCACCAAGGGCCACCGCGATACCCGGCACGGCGAACGTTTCGCCGCCCCCCGCGACGAGCGTGGCGGCCGCGAGGGTCTGACCCGCAATCGCGCCGGTGGCGAGCGTCCGCGCAGCGCCGGTCCGGCGCGCCCGCCCAAGGATCGCGGCGGTCGTGGCGATCGCGGCCCGCGCCGCGACTGAGATCGCCGACGAGAAACGACGAGGCCCCGGAGCGATCCGGGGCCTTCGTGTTTTCGGGGGGCTCGGCGGCGTCGCGTCCGCGGCCGATCAGGCGAGGTCGGGAGCGGCGGCGTCCGCGCCGATCAGGGCGGCGGCAACGCCGGCGGCAGGAACGCGGCGACCGCCTCGGCCGCCGCCTCGCCGGCACCGCCCTGCCCTTCGCGCATCAGCGCATCGAGGCGATCGAAGGCGGCGAGCTGGCGGCGGCGCGGCTCGCCCTCCACCAGGATCGAGGCGAGCGCGTCGGCGATCGGCTGCGGCGCGAATTCGGCCGAGAGGAACTCGGGGATCACCTTCTCGCCGACGATCAGGCTCGGCAGCAGTGCCGAGCGCACGCGCACGATCGGACGTACCGGCTCGGGCACCTGGATGAACGGCTCGATCAACCGGCCGATGAAGTCGAGACGGTAGCCCGCCACCATCGGCAGGCGCGCCAACGCCAGTTCCAACGTCACCGTGCCCGACGCGGCCAGCGCCGCATCGGCCTCGCGGAAGGCGCGGAACTTCGCCGCCTCGCCGGAGACGATGGTAACCGGCACCGACCAGCGCTTCACCCGCTCCTCGAGCTCGGCACGGACGTGATCGACCGCCGGCAGGGTGATCTCGAGTGGCCCGAGCTTCGCCGCGACCAGAGCCAGTGCCGCTCCGAAGGTGTCGGTGAGGCGTGAAACCTCGGAATGGCGGCTGCCGGGCAGCACCACCACCCGCAGCGGCCGCGTGCCCGGCGCCGGCAGATCGCGGCTCGGTGGACGCACCGCCTCGACCTTCTCCAGGAACGGGTGGCCGACATAGAGGGTCGGCGGCCCGCCGAGAACGCGATGCGCCGCCGGCTCGAAGGGCAGGAGCGCCAACAGGCGATCGGTGAAGGCGGCGATCTTCTGCGCCCGCCCAGGCCGCCACATCCACACGGTGGGGGAGACGTAGACGACGATCTTCTGATCGGGCCGCGCAGCCTTCACGCGTCGGGCGACGCGATGGCAGAAATCCGGGCTGTCGATCAGGACCAGTACGTCCGGCCGCGCGGCGATCGCCGCGTCTGCGGTCTCGCGGATGCGGCGCAGGATCAGTGGAAGGCGCTTCAGGACCGGGCCGATGCCCATCACCGCGATGTCGGTCATCGGAAAGAGGCTTTCGAGCCCTTCGCTCGCCATCGCCGGCCCGCCGACACCGGAAAAGCGCATGCCACCGCCACTGCGACGCAGCGCCTGCATCAGTCGAGCCCCGAGCAGATCGCCGGACGGCTCGCCGGCCACCAGAAAGACGTGGCCGGTCGCACTCATGCCGCGCCCTCGCTCGCGCAACCGCACAGGCAGGCGTCGAGCGGCCCGTCGGGTGCGACGCCGAATACGAACAGGCCGCATTCGTCGGCGAGCCGCACCACCTCGGCCCGATCGGCGACGATGGTGCCGCCGGCTTCTACGGCGATGCCGGAGAGCCCGGCGGCGGCGGCGGCGCGTACCGTGTCCGGGCCGATCGCCGGCATGTCGAGGCGTCGGTCCTGGGTCGGCTTCGGGCACTTGACCAGCACGCCGGGCGAGATCCCCCGCGGCAGCTCGGCGAAGACGGAGATCATCGCGTCGGTGCCGGCCGGCCCCTCTTTGACCGCCACCAGCCCGTCGCGGGCGATCACCGCCTGACCGCGATCGTCGGCGCCGTGGGCGCGGGCGCCGCACAGGCCGACCGCCACGTCGGCGAGATCGGTTTCCTTCGGGTGATATCGGCCGATCGCGCCGATCGGCATCAGCAGTTCGGGCGCCACTTCGGCGGCACCGACCACGCGGATGCCGCGGGTCTCGAACAGGCGGGCGATCTTGCGCAGGAGGCCGTCGTCGCCCTGGCGCAGAATGCGCCAGTTGCGGATCACTTCCCACACGCCGCCGACGTCGAGTTCGCTCAGTCGCGGCAACCGGCGCTGGCGGACGGCGCCGACGATGACCAGATCGCGCGCGCCGAGGCGGCGCATCAGGGCGATCAGTGTGCCGAGCTGTCCGCGCCCGAGCCAGACATGGGGGAAGTCGGCGACGGCGGCATCGGCCTCGCCGCGGATGGCGGCGATGGTGACCGGGCGCCCCTGCGACCGCACGGTCTCGGCCACCAGCAGCGGAAACCGCCCGCCACCGGCGAGAATCACCAGTGGCGTCGCGGCCGAAGTCCCGGCTGGGTCACCGTCGCTCATGGCCGGATCAGGCCTCGCGCCCACCGCGCGGCATGCAGACCCGACGGTCGCCGCCCTCGCGGATGAAGTCGACCACCTGCACCACCAGCGGTTCGTCGCCGAACATGGTGGCCACGTCCTCGACCCGTTCCATCAGCGTGCCCTCGTCGGAGAACAGCATGCGATAGGCGGCGCGCAGCTTGTGGATGCGGTCGCGCTCGAAGCCGCGGCGCTTCAGGCCGACGATGTTGAGACCGCCGAGGCGTGCGCGATCGCCGATCGCCGAACCGTAGGGGATGAGGTCGTTCTCGAGACCGGACAGGCCGCCGAGGAAGGAATGCGCGCCGATGCGCACCCACTGGTGCACCGCCGACAGGCCGCCGAGAATGGCGTGGTCGCCGACGTGGACGTGACCGGCCAGGGTGGCGTTGTTGACCAGGATGACGCTGTTGCCGACCCGACAGTCGTGGGCGACGTGGGCGCCGACCATCAGCAGGCAGTCGTCGCCGACCGTCGTCACCATGCCGCCGCCCTCGGTGCCGGGGCTGATGGTCACCTGCTCGCGGATGGTGGTGCGCGCGCCGATCACCACGCGGCTCTCCTCGCCGTGGTACTTCAGGTCCTGCGGCGGATGGCCGATCGAGGCGAAGGGATAGATCTTGGTGCGTTCGCCGACCGTGGTGCAACCGGCCAGCGAGACGTGGCTGACCAGCTCGACGCCGTCGCCGAGAACGACGTCCCTGCCGACCACCGAGAAGGGTCCGACCACGGTTTCGGCGCCGAGCACGGCTCCGTCTTCGACGATCGCCGTCGGATGAACCTTCGCCATGGATGGAATCCTCTTCTCGTCGTTGGCTGGCGGCGGCACACTAGCCGACCCCCGGCAGGGGCGAAAATCACATCGCCCTACGATTCGTTACGGCCGATGGGCTCAGTCGCGCACCAGCATGGCGGAGACCTCGGCCTCGCACACCACCTTGCCGTCGACCTTGGCCTCGCCGCGATACCACCACATGTTCGAGCGCTGGCGCTGCTTGGTCATGTGGTACTCGATGCGGTCGCCCGGGCCGACCGGCTTGCGGAACTTAACCTTGTCGATGGTCATGAAGTACACGACCTTCGGCTGGCCCGGCCCGCCCGACTTCTCGGCCGCATGAACGCACATGGCACCGGCGGTCTGCGCCATGCCCTCGATCATCAGCACGCCGGGAAACACCGGCCGCTGTGGGAAATGGCCCTGGAACTGCGGCTCGTTGAAGGTGACGTTCTTGATGCCGATGCCGGCGTTGTCGCCGTCGACCTTCTCGATGCGGTCGACGAGCAGGAACGGATAGCGGTGCGGCAGCACCTCGAGCAGGCGCTGGATGTCGATCGTGTCGAGCGCGGTCGCAGGGGTCTCGTTCGGCTGTTCGGACATCGGCCTTCGTTCCTCGTCGCTTTCCGTCATTCCTCGCCGCCGGGCTCGGCGCCGCGGCGGGCCAATCGCGCCAGCGTCGCGGCCTCGCGCGCGCTCTCGCGAAACGGCTTGGCCGGCGTGCCGAAATAGCGCTGACCGGCAGGTACGTCGTTGACGACGCCCGACTGGGCGCCGATCTGGGCACCGGCCCCCACCGTCAGATGGCCGGCGAGGCCGACCTGTCCGGCGAGAACCGCATAATCCTCGATGCGACACGAGCCGCTGATGCCGACCTGCGAGACGATCACGCAGTGGCGACCCACCACGACGTTGTGTCCGATCTGCACCAGATTGTCGATCTTGGTGCCTTCCCCGATCACCGTGTCGCGGTTGGCACCGCGATCGATGGTGGAATTGGCGCCGATCTCGACGTCGTCCTGGATCACCACGCGACCGATCTGCGGCACCTTCTGGTGGCTCGCCCCCATGGCGAAGCCGAACCCGTCCTGGCCGATGCGCACGCCGCCGTGCAGATAGACCCGGTTGCCGATCAGCGCATGCAGCACCGTCGCACCGGCTCCGACATAGCCGTTGCGGCCGATGCGGACGTCGTGGCCGATCACCGCATTGGCGCAGATCACCGTGCCGGTGCCGATCTCGGCGCGGGCGCCGATCACCGCACCCGGTTCCACCACGACGCCCGGCTCGAGTTTCGCACTCGTGTGGACGTGGGCGCCGGGCGCAATGCCGGATACGTCGCCGACGATCCCCTCCGGCCGCAGCGCGACGGGATAGAACCGGCCGACCAGCGTCGCGAAGGCGCGATAGGGATCGCGCGCCACCAGGGCGATCACCCCGTCGGGAACCCGATCGGCGATCGCCGGCGCGACGAAGCAGGCGCTGGCCCGCGTTCCGGCCAGATCGGCCAGATACTTCTTGTTGTCGAGAAAGGTGACCTCGCCCCGGCCGGCCGTGTCGAGCGGCCCGACTCCGGTCAGGAGGGTGGCGAGATCGGCCCCGTCCGGCACAGTCGCCCCGGTCCAGGCACAGACCTCGGCGACGGTGGCCGGCTTGGGCGGGGCGAAGAACTGGGGATCGCTCATGCGCTGAACCGGGCTCCACCGACAAAGAAAAGGCCGCCGCAAGAAACGCGGCGGCCCGGGATCGTCATGCGTGACCGCCGATCAGAACGACGTGCCGCCGGAGAAGCGGAACACCTGGGTCTGGTCGGACTTGGCCTTGCTCATCGGCACCGCGAAGTCGGCGCGCAGCGGGCCGAACGGCGAACGCCACATCAGGCCGATACCGACCGACGAACGCAGCTTGTTTTCGTCGATCCAGTCGAAGGTGCCACCGCCCGGCATCGCCGAGCCACGGGCCGGCAGGCCGCGCGAATCGACACCCCACGCCATGCCGGCGTCGGTGAAGGCCGAGACGTAGAGGCCGAACTCTTCCGGGGTGCCCGGGAACGGCATCGACGCCTCGAGGGTGGCGGCCCAGTAGTTGCGAGCGCCGAGCGACTCGCTCAGCTCGTAACCGCCGGCGCCGAACGACTGGTCGCGCGGGCCGATGCCCTGCGGGGCGAAGCCGCGGATGGTCTCGCCACCGATGAAGAAGTTGTCGAAGATCTCGAGATGCTGCCCCATGCCGGTGATGTTGCCGGCGCGGAAGCGGGCCATGCCGATGACGCCCCAGTCGGTGTAGAGCTCGCGATAGCCACGCGCATCGAAGGTGGTGCGGATGAACTTCGCGTCGCCGCCGGCACCGGCGAACTCCTGCGCGAACTTGGCGTAGAAGCCGTCGCGCGGGAACTGCACGTTGTCGAGCGAGTTGTAGACCAGGCTGTAGCCCGGGATCGACGACAGGCGGGTGCGCGCATAGGTGCCGCAGGCCGTACCGTTGATGAGCGACGGACAGGTGTAGAGCTTGTAGGCGTAGGACGCCTCACCGTTGGTATAGTCGTTGTCCGCCTGGGTCGAGGCGAGCGTGATCTTCTGCTGGTTCAGCGTGTAGCTGACGCCGAAGGTCAGGTTGTCGGTGATCGGCAGACCGAAACGCAGCGTGCCGCCCGTGTTCTTTTCCTCATAGTTGCGATACGCGGTCTCGAGGTCCTGCTTCTGATAGACGTCGAAGCCGGCCGAGATGCGATAGCCGAGGAAATAGGGCTCGGTGAACGAGAACAGGAAGCCGCGGGTGTGCTGGCCGTACTGGACCGAGGCCTTGATGTGCTGACCGCGACCGAGGAAGTTCTTCTCGGAGAACGAGACGTCGCCGAGCACACCGTCCGAGGTCGAGTAGCCGACGCCGAAGCCGATCTCACCGGTCGCCTGCTCTTCGACATCGACGTTGACCACGACGCGATCCGGGGTGGTCCCCTGATCGGTGGAGACCTTCACCGACTTGAAGAAGCCGAGGCGGTTGAGACGACGCTCGGCACGGCTGACCAGCAGCTTGTTGTAGGCATCGCCTTCGGACATGTCGAATTCGCGACGGATCACGAAGTCACGGGTCCGGTCGTTGCCGCGCACGTTGATGCGCTCGACGTAGACCCGCGGACCTTCCTCGACATAGTAGGTGATGGCGATGGTATGACCGGCGTAGTCGCGGGTGGCGCGCGGACGCACCTGGGCGAAGGCGTAGCCGGCCTTGTTGGCGGCGGCGCTCAGAGCCTCCATGGTCGCCTCGACCTCGTCGGCCGAGTAGGTCGAGCCGGAACGGGTGCCGACCACGCCCTTGAGCGAGGCGGTGTCGAGACCGGCCAGCGACGACTGCACGTCGATGTCGCCGTAGGAATACTGCTTGCCCTCGTCCACGGTGAACGAGACGAAGAATACGTTGCGCTCGCGATCGAGATCCGCCGTCGCCGAGACGATGCGGAAATCGGCGTAGCCGTTCTTCATGTAGAACTTGCGAATCAGCTCCTGATCCGACTGCAGGCGCTCCGGATCATAGGTGTCGGTGGTGCGCAGCCAGCCGAGCAGACCGGTCTCGCGGGTCTTCACCACGTCGCGCAGGCGGCCCGAGGAGAAGGCGTGGTTGCCGGCGAAGGAGATGCGGGTGACCGCGGTCTTGTCGCCCTCGTCGACCTCGTAGACGAGATTGACGCGGTTGTCCGGCAGCGAGATGACCTTGGCGTCGACCTGGGCGCGATAGCGACCGTTGCGGCGATAGGCCTCGAGAAGACGCTGGACGTCGCTCTGGACCTGAGCGCGCGACAGGAAGCCGCGCGACTTGATCTGGATGACGCTCTTCAGCTGCTCGTCGGTGAGGCGCTTGTTGCCCTCGAACACGACCTTGTTGATCTGCGGGTTCTCGGCGACCGTCACGACCACCGAACCGCCCTCGCGGGTGATCTGCACGTCCGAGAAGAGGTCGGTGCCGTAGAGCGCCTTCAGCGCGGCATCGGTGTCGACCGAACCGCCCTTGCGCGAGGAGGCGACGTAGGACCGGATGGTCTCGGCCTCGACCCGCTTGTTGCCGCGTACGACGATGCCGGAGGTCGACTGCGCCTCGGCGGTGCCGATGCCGTCGAAACCGGGAACCGGAACCATGCCGAGGAACGCCGCAGCCAGGGCCGTCGTCGTCATAGCCTTGGTGAAGGAACTCATCGTGTGTCGGCCCCGTCTCTTGTCCGCCTTCGTCGCGCACTCATCCCCATCGGCAATGAACGCGCAGGTACGAAGGCCTGAATCTCTTCGTCCGTATGGTGCTTTTTACAGGCTTTTGCCGGGGGCGCAAGCCGCCCCGCGAGCTTCTCGGACCGCTTTCCGTCGACCGTTGCCCTTAGGCCACGCCGTTGGAACATCGATCGTTTCGGCCTTCGGCGCGATCCGGACGCAGGCGCATCCATCCTCGCCGTCGGCTCCCGTCCGCCCCTCACATGGAGGGATGCCGGACGATGTCGTTCCAGGTGGTGACCACCATCAGAGCCAGCACGAGAGCCAGTCCGATGCGGAAACCGATGTCCTGGGCGCGTTCGGAGATCGGGCGTCCCCGCGCCGCCTCGACCGCGTAGAAGACCAGATGCCCGCCGTCGAGCAGCGGCACCGGCAGCAGATTGAACAGGCCGATCGACACCGACAGCACCGCCACCAGATTGATCAGCGCCGCGAAACCGAAGCCGGCGACCTTGCCGGAGATCTCGGCGACCCGGATCGGCCCCCCGAGCTGCTCCAGCGATTCGTTGCCGGTGAGGAGCCGGCCGAGGTAGACGCCGGAGGTGGAGATCACCATCCAGGTCTGAGAAAAGCCCGCTTCGACCGCCTCGATCGGGCCGACCGGAATCATGTTGCGCTGGACGCCGAGGAGGCCGCGGGACTGCGGTCCCTCGCGCGTCTCCACGGTCTGCAGCCGCGGCACCAGCGATACGGTGCGGCGGACGCCCGTGCGCTCGTAGGTCAGCGCGGTCTGCTGGCCGCCGCGCACCGAAACCATGCGCTGAATGTCGAGGAAGGTCTCGATCTTCTCGCCTTCCACCGCGACGATCACGTCGCCGGCGCGCAGGTCGGCCGCTTCCGCCACCGATCCGGCGACGACGGCACCGACGGTCGGCGAATTGTCGAGGCGGCCGGTGTAGGCGACGAGCCCGGTGAAGATGACGATCGCCAACAGGAAATTGGCGAAGGGACCGGCCGCGACGATCGCCGCGCGCCGACCCACCGACTTGGACTGGAAGGCCAGCTCTCGTTCCGAGGGAACCAGGGTCGCCAGCTCGTCGGCGCCCGGCGTCGAGGCGATGTTGTCGTCGCCGACGAACTTGACGTAGCCGCCGAGCGGGATCGCCGAGATGCGCCAGCGCGTGCCGAAACGGTCGTACCAACCCACGAGCTCCGGCCCCAGACCGATCGAGAAGGTCTTGACGCCGACGCCACACAGGCGCGCGACCAGGAAATGGCCGAGTTCGTGGAAGAACACGACGAGGATCAGGACGAAGAGGAACGGCGGGCCGTTCGCTGCGATCGTCGAGATAGCCGACTTGATGAATTCCATCGCCATCCTCGGTGTTCGAGCGCTGCGGCTCGATCTGTCAGAGGTCTTGTATCACGTAAATTATGAACGATCCCCTGTTTCGCCGGCCGCGGCCTGCGAAACGGTTCACCACACCAGCAGACCGCCGGTGCCCCTGGTCGCCGAGCCGTGGATCGCGGCGATCAGGATCGCCAGAGCCGCCGCCGCCACCAGACCGTCGACGCGGTCGAGCAGACCGCCGTGGCCGGGGATGATCGTGCCGGAATCCTTGACCCCGAACTTGCGTTTCAGCGACGATTCGAGCAGATCGCCGGCCTGAGAGGCGACGGAGAGCACCGCCGCCACCGCCGCCACCGGCAGAAGACGCGGTGCGCCGGCGAAATGGGCGACCGCCACACCGGCCACGACCGCCGCGGCCAGACCGCCGAGCGCGCCCGACCACGTCTTCTTCGGCGACACCGCCGGCCACAACTTGGGCCCGCCGAGCGCGCGGCCGGTGAAATAGGCGGCGATGTCGGTCGACCACACCACGGCGAAGAGGAACAGGATCACCCACAGGCCGAGCGGGCCGCCCCGGAGCGAATCGAGGGCGATGCACGGCACCGCCGCGTAGAAGACGCCCCACGGCGCCCAGGCGGTCGTCGTCTCGCCCTGCCCCGACAGGCGGGCCGCCCGCATCGCCAGGGCCGCGCCGAGCCCCAGCGCCGCCACCGCGACGGTGACGACCGTGAGATGATCGAGCCCGACCCGTCCACCGAAGGCGGCCGCGGCGAAGGCCACGCCGACCAGAGCGAGGAGCGGCAACTTCGCCCGTCCCGCCGCCGGCCCGAACACGATGGTGATCCACTCGTCGGCCATGACGAGCGCGCCGGCGAAGAGCATCAGCGAGAAGGGAATGCCGCCCCACCACGTCAGCGCGAGGGCGACGGGAGCGATGACGGCGGCCGAGATCACCCGAAGCTTCAGTTCCGACGACCGTGCGGCCGTCGCGACGGGTTGCGTATCGCTCATCTCGCCCCCTGGCGGACGCCGACGCCACCGAAGCGTCTCTCGCGTCCTCTGTATTCGTCGATCGCCGCGTCGAAGGCCGCTTCGTCGAAGTCGGGCCACAGGACGGGCGAGAACACCAGTTCCGAATAGGCCGCCTGCCACATCAGGAAATTCGACAGGCGCTGTTCGCCCGAGGTGCGCACCACCAGATCCGGATCGGGGATGTCGGCGGTGAACAGAGACGCGGAAATCGTCTCCGCGTCGACGTCGGCGAGCGCCAGTTCGCCGCGCGCCACCTTCTCGGCGATGGCCCGGACGCCGCGCACGATCTCGTTGCGCGAGCCGTAGTTGAAGGCGATCACCACCGTCAGGCCGGTGTTGTGGCGGGTCAGGATCTCGGCCTCGTCGAGCAGGCCCGAGACGTCGACCGACAGCCCCTCGCGTTCGCCGATGACGCGGATGCGGGTGTTCTCGCCGTGCAGCTCGGCGAGATCGCGGCGGATGAAGAACTTCAAGAGCCCCATCAGGAAGCCGACCTCTTCGGCCGGCCGCCGCCAGTTCTCCGAGGAGAAGGAATAGAGGGTGAGCTGGTCGACGCCGCGGTCGGAGGCGTGGCGGATGATCCGCCTCACCGCCTCCATGCCCTTGCGATGGCCCTCGGTGCGCGGCAGGCCGCGGGCCTGCGCCCAGCGGCCGTTGCCGTCCATGATGAT
>ERZ1645187.1555-NODE-1555-length-21040-cov-6.395235_pt1 | contig 21040 bp, 18 predicted proteins | sample MGYA00575352_ERZ1645187 | MGnify/ENA primary metagenome ERZ1645187 (study PRJEB40837, sample SAMN11349314) | freshwater sediment metagenome | isolation source: river sediment | host: Sediment | place: India: Wazaribad , New Delhi | collected 2017-02-21 ... | reverse complement strand
AAACCAGCGTGGTGTCCTTGAACAGCCCGATGAAGGTCGAGACGATGCCGGGAATGCTGATCTTCAGTGCCTGCGGCATGATGATCAGACGCTGCGCCTGCCAGTAATCCAGCCCCAGGGCATCGGCGGCCTCGTACTGGCCGCGGGGCAGGGCGGCCAGGCCACCGCGGATCACCTCGGCCAGGTAGGCGGCCGAGAACAGCGAGGCCAGGATGATCACCCTCAGGATCAGGTCAAAGTTGGTCTGTGGCGGCAGGAAGTATTGCAGCAGCAGCGATGCGGTGAACAGCAGCGTGATCAGCGGCACGCCCCGGATGAACTCGATGAAGCCGACGGACAGGGTCTTGACCAGGAACATGTCAGACCGCCGGCCAAGCGCCAGCAGGATGCCCAGCGGCAGCGAGGCGGTGATCGCGGTGACGCCGATCACCAGGGCCAGCAGGAAGCCGCCGAATTCGTCCGAACTGACCGACCGCAGCCCCAGCGGCACCGTGTCGGACAGCCGGCCGACCAGCCAGGGGTGCGCGAAGGTGGCATAGACGGCCAGCGCGGCCAGGCCGCCAAAGATGCCGATGCCGGCGGTGCGGCTGCGGGCAGCGGAAAACACCCCGACCGCCGCCAGCACGGACCCGATGCCGACCAGGCCGACATAGGGCAAGTCGGACAGCTGGCCAAGGTTCAGGCCAAGCGCCCAGGACAGGGCGCGCAAAAGCGCAACCAGCCCCCAGACCAGCATCGACACGGCCCAGACCAGCGCCGAGACCACGGCCCCGAAAGCGTAGCCGACGACGCCGCTTTCGGACAGGAAGCCGGGGTAGAAATCGGCGCCCGACAGCTTGGCCAGAAAATCGGCGCTGACGGCGTCAAGATAGCGGATCACAAAGGCGGCCAGCACGCCCGCACAAAGGGCGACGAAGACCGCATAAAGGATGTTCGCCACCGACCGGCCCAGCCGGGCATAGGCCAGCCCCGCCGCCACAGCCACCGCAACCGCCAGGATCGCCGAGGCATAGGTCCAGACCTGCCCGCCCCACAGCAGGAACAGCGCGGCGAAAGGATAGGCCGCGGTGGCCCAGAGCAGCATCCGCGGCCGCGCCCAGGCCAGCGCGAACAGCGCGGCCATCAGCGCCGCCGCCGCAAGGTCGGCGCCCGCCGGCGACGACAGCGCCAGCATCCACAGCACCGACAGCGCCCCGGCGATGCCGGTCAGGATCGCGGCCTTGCGGTCGTTCCAGAACAGGATCGGCGCCAGCGCCACGAACAGCAGGCCAAAGGCCAGGATCGGCCGCCAATAGCTGTCCTGCGGGTAGAAGCCGAAGATGTACTGGTGCCAGCGTTCGCGGATCACGGCCCAGCAGGCACCGTCGGTGGCGCCGCCGGCGGCCACGATCTCGCGGCATTCCGACAACGATCCGGCATTCCAGACGCCGTTCCACCACCAGGGGAAGGCCGTCCAGACCAGCCAGACCACGAAGGCCAGCGACAGGACGGTCAGGATCGTGTTCAGCCAGCCCGAGAACAGGTTCTCGTGCATCCACTTCACCGCGCCGCGCTCTGAGACCGGCGGGGTCTGGGCGGGCAGCATCTGGGTCCGGACGAAGCTGCGGCTCATCTCAGCGCTCCTTCAGCTTGACGGCCGAGTTGTAGACGTTCATCAGCGACGAGATCAGCAGGCTGATGATCAGATATGTCAGCATCATCAACAGCATGCATTCCAACTCTCGGCCCGTCTGGTTCAGCGTGATGCCGCCCAGGGTGCCGCGCAGGTCCAGGTAGCTGACCGCGATGCCCAGCGAGGTGTTCTTGGTCAGGTTCAGGAACTGGCTGATCAAGGGCGGGATGATGACGCGCAGCGCCTGCGGCAGGATGATCAGGCTCATGGTGCGGCCGGGGCGCAGGCCCAGGGCAAAGGCGGCCTCGGTCTGGCCGCGGCTGATGGCCAGGATGCCGGCGCGCACGATTTCCGCGATGAAGGCGCCGGTGTAGAGCGACAGCGCGATCAGAAGCGCGGTAAAGCTGTGCTGCACCAGGATGCCGCCCTGAAAGTTGAAGCCCTTGGAGACGCCGGTTTCATCGGCGGCGAACGCCGGGATCTCCAGGTGGAACCCCATCGCGACCAAGAGCGCGATGGTGGGCAGGAACAGGATCGCCAGCGACTTCCACCAGGTCACCGGGCGTACGCCGGTGGCCTCTTGCACCGCCTTGGCGCGGCGCAGCAGCGCGCGGTTCGCCAGCACCGAGCCGATGATCACGGCCAGCGTGGCCAGCACCGAAAAGTTGACCGGGATGCCGCCGACCTCGGTTCCGCCCAGCGGGCGGTCCAGCAGCGGCGCCGGGATGTAGCTGCCGCGGTTGGTCAGGGCGACGGTGCCGAACAGCATCTTCGAGGCCGCCGGATAGATGTCGTCGGCGGTGTCGGGGGTGGCGTAGCTTTCCACCATCGCCTGCGTGACCTTGAAGTCCTTCGGCTCGGGCTGGGTTTCCGAGGTCACGACGAAGACCAGGATGATCCACAACAGCAAGGGCACGTTGCGGAAGGCCTCGACGTAGACGGTCATCAGGCCCGAGACGATCCAGTTCTTCGACAGCCGCAGCACGCCCGCGAAGACGCCGATGATGGTGGCCAGCACGCATCCCAGGCTGGCGATGGCCAGCGTGTTCAGCAAGCCGACGATGACGGCGCGGCCGTGGGTGCTGTCGTTGGTATAGGGGATCAGCTGCTGCTCGATGTCATAGCCGGCGCGGACCCAGAGGAAGCCGAAGTTGATGTCCTTGTCCTTGGCGGCCAGGTTCTGGACGGTGTTGTCCACCAGCCAGCCGACGAACAACAAGAACAGCAGCAGCACGACCACCTGGATGGTGATCGCGCGGAACCGCGTGTCGTAGATAAGCATGGAAAGCCGAAAGCCGTCCTTCGGCGCCGCAGTGGCCAAGGCCATGGTATGTTCCCCTGTCGTCCGACCGTTGTCCGGCTTTTTGCCGGTTATCTGGCGCCCGGAACTCCGGGCCGTCTGGTCGTGGTTCGTCGTGCAAGGCGGGCGCGCGCCCGGTCTGGCGCGCGCCCGGTCAGGATCAGCGGAACGGAGCCGCGTATTGCAGGCCGCCCTGGGTCCACAGCGCGTTCAGGCCGCGGGCCAGGCCGATCGGCGTGGCGGTGCCGATGTTGGCCTCGAAGATCTCGCCATAGTTGCCGCCGGCCATGATCGCCGCCTTGAAGGCGCCGTTGTCCAGGCCGACCATGGCGCCCATGTCGCCTTCAAGACCCAGCAGGCGCTTCACCTCGGGGTCGGTCGACGAGGCGGCGACCTCTTCGATGTTGGCCTTGGTGATGCCCTTTTCCTCGGCGATCAGCAGGGCGTTGAACGTCCAGCGGACGATGTCGCCCCACTGGTTGTCGCCATGGCGGACCACCGGGCCCAGCGGTTCCTTCGAGATGATCTCGGGCAGGATGATGTGGTTTTCGCTGTCGGCCATGGTGGCGCGCGCGGCGGCCAGACCCGAGGCGTCGGTGGTGTAGGCGTCGCAGGCGCCGGCCAGGTACTGGCGCTGCGCTTCGCTGTCATCCTGCACGGTGACGGGGGTGTAGCTGATGTTGTTGAACTTGAAGAAGTCCGCCAGGTTCAGCTCGGTCGTGGTGCCGGTCTGGATGCAGACGGTGGCGCCATCCAGTTCCTTGGCCGAGGACACGCCCAGGTCCTTCTTCACCATGAAGCCTTGGCCGTCGTAATAGTTGACGGCGACGAAATCCAGCTTCAGGTCGTTGTCGCGGCTGTAGGTCCAGGTCGAGTTGCGGACCAGCAGGTCCACTTCGCCCGAGGCCAGCGCGGTAAAGCGGGTCTCGCCGGTGGTCGGCACGAATTTCACCTTGGTGGGGTCGCCCAGAACGGCGGCGGCGACGGCGCGGCACAGGTCCACGTCAAAGCCCTTCCATTCGCCGTTCGCATCCGGGGCACCAAAGCCGGTCAGGCCGGTGTTCGAGCCGCAGATCAGCTCGCCGCGGGCCTTCACGTCGTCCAGCGTGCCGGCGACGGCAGCGCCAGCCAGCACGGTGGTGGCTGCCAGGGCGCCAAGGAATACCGTTTTCTTCATCTTACCTCATCCTGAGTTGCCGCCTTTCGGGGGCGGTGGTTTTTTGATGCCCCTGCGTCAAGGCAGGGGATGCTGACGGAGGTGAGCCTCTCCCAGTCCGGGCAGTTTCGGCGAAAGCGCTTTGGATGGTCAAGGGTGGATGCCGAAAACCGGGAAAATCACCTGTTTTCCGGGCTTTGTGGCGGGCCGGCGGGGCCGTTGCGGGCGATCTGCCGCCCGCGCGGGCAAAGTGTTACCGACACAATCCCAAGAATCGGTCCGCCTGCACGAAGGCCGCGCGGCGCAGCGCCTCGGTCTCTGCCTCTTCGGCGTCCGCGCCCCATTGCTCGGCCTGCCAGCGGTTGTCCAGGCGCGACAGCTCAAAGGCGTCTTCGGCGGTCAGCCGGCCCTCGGCCACGGCCAACGCCAGCACCAGCGAACCCGAGATGGCGACCAGATCGTGCAGGCCGGCCAGCTGGAAATCGTCAAAGCCGGCGACGCGGTCGGTCAGGCGGGCCAGGCTTTCGGCGGGCTGGGGCACCGGAATGACGCCGGCCGTCACCCGCAGCGGCGCGGCCAGGGTGTCGCGCGCCCAGTCCAACAGCGGGTCCCAGGCGGCGGCCTGGCGGGCGACCAGCGCCGGGGGCGCCTCGGCGCGGTAGCACAGAAGGTCGCTGCCGCCATAGCCGGCCAGCTCGGCGATCACCTCGGCGCGCAGGGGGGCAACCTTGTCGATGGCGGAATTGGCGGCGCGGGTGCAGGGCATGGTCTCGGGCCGGACGCGGCCCTGCTGGGCATCCCACTCGGCGGCGATGGCCCGGGCCAGCGCCAGGGTCGGCACCGCCAGAGGCGCCTTGGCGGGAGTCTTGACGGGGCGCCCGTCCAGCCGGACGGTAAAGCCCGCGCCGGCCGGTTCGGCGGTGGCCGCCGTCCAGAACCGCTTGGCCGTCCAGCCTGCGCTCATTTGAACACCGTGAAGGGATCGGCGGGCACGTCGTCTTCCTTCCAGTCCAGCGCCTTCCAGGTGCGGGCCATGTGGTCGGGCAGGGGGGCGGTGAAGGTCAGCATCTCCTTGGTGATCGGGTGCTGGATGGTGATTGACCGCGCGTGCAGGTGCAGCTTCTTCGAGATGTCGCCGCCGATCGCTGCGCCCCAGCCATCGCCGGGGTTGAAGCTGTCGGACCCGCCATACTTGCCGTCGCCGATGATCGGGTGGCCGATCTCGGCCATGTGGGCGCGCAGCTGGTGGGTGCGGCCCGTCACCGGCTCCAGCGCCATCCAGGACAGGCGCGACCCCAGGAACCACAGCGTGAAGAAATCGGTCTGGGCGCGTTTCGCCTCGGGGTGGTCCTTGGCCTTGGCGGGATGGATGCAGACCATCTTCTCGCCCTCGCCGCCACGTCCGCGGCCGGGGGCCTTTTCCAGGAAGAACTTGATCGAGCCCTTGCGCGGGTTCGGCACGCCGGCGACCACGGCCCAGTAGATCTTGCGCGCCTCGCGGTGGCGCAGGGATTCCGACAGCGCGCGCGCCACCCGGTCGGTACGCGCCAGCATGAGGATGCCCGAGGTGTCCTTGTCCAGCCGGTGGACCATCTTGGGCCGGTCCTTGTAGCCGAAGGTCAGCGCATCCAGCAGGCCGTCGACATGGCGGTCGCCCTGGCCGCTGCCGCCCTGGCTGGCCAGCCCCGGCGGCTTGTTCAGGACGATGAGGTGGTCATCCTTCCACAGCACGCAGGACTGGATCATCCTTGCGTCCGCCGCGCTGATGCCAGAGGGGCGTTCGGGCGGCGGCGCGGCCTCGTCGGGCAGCGGCGGCACGCGGACCACCATGCCCGGCGCCACCCGGTCCGACGCCTTGGCGCGGGCCTTGTCGATGCGGATCTGGCCGGTGCGGCACAGCTTTTCCACCGCCCCCTGCGTCACCTGCGGGAACCGGCGCTTCATCCAGCGGTCGAGGCGCTGTTCGCCCTCGTCCTCGGTCACGGTCAGCAGTTGCACGCCACTCATGCGAAGGCCCTTGCGATGGTCGCGCCCGCCGCCACGGCGGCCAGCGAGAGGAGAACGGAGGCCAGCACATAGCCCGCGGCCTGGACGGGCTGGCCGGCCTCCCACAGCTTCAGCGTGTCCAGCGAGAAGGCCGAAAAGGTGGTGAAGCCGCCCAGAAGGCCGGTCATCAGCACGGGCGCCAGCGCTGTGCGGGTGGCAAGCAGGATGTAGAGGGCGCCGATGGCAAAGCTGCCGGCCACGTTGACCGCGGCCACGCCCCAGGGCGCGCCAAGCGCGCTGACGCCAAGATGGCGCAGGACGGACCCGAGGGCTCCGCCAAGGGCGATGGCAAGGATGGTCATGGCCGGGCTATGCGGCGGGCAGGGGCAAGAGTCAACTGGCGGCTCCTCGTGCGCCTTCGGCTTCTCGTCGCGGATGGCGCTGCGAGGAGTGCCGAAGGCATCGACGAGCCCCGGGTGCGCCCGTCTGCCCGCCCTTCAGCCGTCATGGTCGGGGTCGGCGCCCGGCACCGGGTCATAGCCATGGCCGCCCCAGGGGTGGCAGCGGCAGATCCGGTGGGCGGCCAGCCAGCTGCCTTTCAGCGCGCCATGCCGCTCCAGCGCCTCCAGCGCATAGGCCGAACAGGTCGGCTGAAAGCGGCAGCCGTGGCCGACCCAAGGCGACAGCAGCAGCCGGTAGGCGCGCACGGGCAGGGCGACGACATGGGCCAGCGGCGTCATTTCGCGCGGTGAACCGCGGCCAGCGCGGCCTCCAGGTCGCGCAGCAGGTCGGCGAAGGGGCGGGTGACGGTGGCCTGCGGCCGGGCGACCAGCACATAATCCCAGCCGGGGTGCGCCAGGCCGGGCATCACGGCGCGCGCCACCTCGCGCAGGCGGCGCTTGGCGCGGTTGCGCAGCACGGCGTTGCCGATCTTCTTCGAGGCGGTATAGCCGATCTGCACCAGCGGCCGGTCGTCGCGGCGGTCGCGCGCCTGCAGCAGGAAACCGGCGGTGCCGTGGCGGCGGGCCGAGGCGGCCTTCAGGAACTCGGGCCGGGTTTGCAGCACGCAAAAGGAAACCGCCGGGGGCGCGGTGGGCGCTGCGGCGGGGTGCCTTGCGTCCTGTGCCCTCGGCGGCGTCATGTCTTCTCCGGGCCCCGAGGGGCGGCAGATCAGGCCGACAGGACCTTGCGGCCCTTGGCGCGGCGCGCGGCCAGCACCAGGCGGCCGCCCTTGGTGGCCATGCGGGCGCGGAAGCCGTGGCGCCGCTTGCGGACCAGGGTCGAGGGTTGGTAGGTGCGCTTCATCGCGGCTCTCCATTAGGACGTCTGCCCGAACCTGTCGCAGATTCGAGGGCGGTAACTTGAAGCCCGCCTGATAGGGGCGTTTCGCGGCCAAGTCAACGCGATCCGCACGGGATTTCTGCAACATTTCCGCGGCCCGCTGCGCGGAATGTTGCAGAAAGCGCGGCCGCGGGGCCCCGGCGGATCAAGGCCGCGTGATCGGCCCGCCCGGGATGAAGCGTTGCGGCACCGGCCCGCGTAGGGCAGGAAGGCCAGGCAGCGACGCAGGATACCCCGGATGACCAAACTTGCCAGCAAGCTGCCGATCCTCATGATCCTTGCCGCGGCGGTGGCGGGCGCGGTCTTCCTGCGCGACCACCTGGGATTCGAGGCGCTGGCGGCGAACCGCGACCGGCTGCTGACCTTCCGCGATGCGCATTACGCCCTGTCGATCCTGGTCTTCGTCGCCGCCTATGCCGCCATCGTCGCGCTGTCGCTGCCCGGCGCCACGGTCGCCACGCTGACCGGCGGCTTCCTGTTCGGCCTGTTTCCCGGCGTGGTGCTGAACGTCACCGGCGCCAGCCTCGGCGCCTGCCTGATCTTTCTGGCGGCGCGGGCGGGCTTTGCGGCGGGCATCGCGGCGCGGCTGGATCGCTCGGACGGGGCGGTGGCGCGGCTGGTGCGGGGCCTGCGCGACAACCCGTGGTCGGCGCTTCTGGTGATGCGGCTGGTGCCGGCGGTGCCGTTCTTCGTGGCCAACCTGGTGCCGGCGCTGGCCGGCATCCGCCTGCTGCCCTTTGCGGCGACCACCTTCCTGGGCATCATTCCCGGCGCGCTGGTCTTCACCTCGGTCGGGTCGGGGCTGGGCCAGGTCTTTGCGGCTGGCGGGCGGCCCGATCTGGGGGTGATCCTGGAACCGCAGGTGCTGTTGCCGATGCTGGGGCTGGCGGCGCTGTCCGCCTTGCCGATGATCCTGAAACGCTTCCGCAAGGAGAGTTGAGATGGGCATGATCGAGACCGACCTTTGCGTCATCGGCGCCGGTTCGGGCGGCCTCAGCGTGGCGGCGGGGGCGGTGCAGATGGGCGCCCGCGTGGTGCTGATCGAGGCGGCCGAGATGGGCGGCGACTGCCTGAACACCGGCTGCGTGCCGTCCAAGGCGCTGATCGCGGCGGCAGCGGCGGCGCAAGGACAGCGGCGCGGCTTTCCCGGCGTGGCGGGCCAGCCGCCGCAGGTGGACTTTGCCGCCGTCAAGGACCACGTCCGCGCCGTCATCGACGCCATCGCCCCGGTCGACAGCCAGGAGCGGTTCGAGGGCCTGGGCTGCACGGTGCTGCGCGCCTTTGCCCGCTTTACCGGCCCGCGCGAGGTGGAGGCAGGCGATACAAGCGTGCGCGCCCGCCGCTTCGTCATCGCCACCGGCAGCCGCCCCTTCGTGCCGCCGATCCAGGGGGTGGACCGGGTGCCCTATTTCACCAACGAGACGATATTCCTCAACCGCGAGCAGCCCTCGCATCTGGTGGTGATCGGTGGCGGCCCGATCGGGATGGAGATGGCGCAGGCGCATCGCCGCCTGGGGTCGGAGGTGACGGTGATCGAAGGCGCCCGCGCCTTGGGCCGTGAAGACCCCGAACTGGCGGGCGTGGTGCTGGACAGCTTGCGCGCCGAGGGCATCGCCATTCGCGAAGGGCAGGGGGTGGTGAAGATCGCCGGCCAGCAAGGCGCGGTCGAGGTGGTGCTGGCCGATGGCTCGGTCATCCACGGCTCGCACCTCTTGATGGCGGTGGGGCGGCAGGTGGCGCTGGACGGCATGGGGCTGGAAGCCGCCGGGGTGCGCTACGACCGGCGGGGGGTGACGGTGGATGCGCGGCTGCGGTCGGTGACCAACCGGCGGGTGTTCGCGGTGGGCGATGCCGCGGGCGGGCTGCAATTCACCCATGTCGCGGGCTATCACGCCGGCATCGTGGTGCGCCAGGCGGTGCTGGGCCTGCCCGCAAAGGCGACGATGCGGGCCATGCCGCGGGCGACCTACACCAGCCCCGAACTGGCCCAGGTCGGCCTGACCGAGGCCGAGGCGCGCGCCGCCCACGGCGCGGCGCTGACCGTGGTGCGGGCCGACCTGGCCCACAACGACCGCGCCATCGCGGGGGCCAGGGGCCGCGGCCTGGTCAAGGTGATGGTGGTGAAGGGCCGCCCGGTCGGCGCCGCTATCGTGGGCCCCGAGGCCGGAGAGCTGATCGGCCTCTGGGCGCTGGCGATCCAGGCCCGGCTGAAGCTGTCGGCCATTGCCGGCACCGTGCTGCCCTATCCGACGCTGGGCGAAGTGTCGAAACGCGCCACGGGTGCCTATTTTTCCCCGAAACTCTTTGATAATCCTTGGCTCAGGCGGCTGGTGCGGCTGGTGCAGCGGGTCATTCCCTGACCCCCGCGCCGCCGGCCGGGTGACATGGAGTGCGGACAGGGTGGATTCGGGCGGCGGCTTGCGGCGGTTCTTCAGAACCCTTTCGGGGCGGTTCCTGATCCTGACCGTCGCCTTCGTCATGCTGGCCGAAGTGCTGATCTTCCTGCCCTCGATCGCGCGGTTCCGCTATGACTATCTGGTCGAGCGGCTGAAGATGGCGCAGATCGCCGCGCTGACCCAGCTGGCCGCCGAAGACATGGTCAGCCCCGAGCTTGAGCGCGAACTGCTGGCCAATGCCGGGGTCTACAACGTCGTCCTGCGCCGCGACGAGGTGCGCCAGCTGGTGCTGTCCTCGCCGGTGCCCGAGCCGGTGGCCGAAAGCTATGACCTGCGGATGGCCGGCAGCTGGGAACTGGTGCGCGACGCGCTGTCGGTGCTGGCCGATGCCGACGCGCATGTGATCCGGGTGATCGGCAACCCGGTGCAGGAGGGCGGCGAACTGATCGAGATCACCCTGCCCACCGGAGAGCTGCGGCGCCTGATGGTGGATTTCGGTCTGCGCATCCTGATGCTGTCGGCGCTGATCTCGGCGGTGACGGCGGTGCTTTTGTTCGTGGCGGTGCAGCGGCTGCTGGTGGTGCCGATCCGCCGCGTCGTGCGCCACATGCAGGCCTATGCCGAAGCGCCCGAGGATGCCCGCCGGGTGATCGCGCCCGCCGCCGATGTGGTCGAACTGCGGGTCGCCGAAGAGGCGCTGGCGACGATGCAGACCCAGCTGACCGGCGCGCTGCGGCAGAAGGAGCGGCTGGCCCAGCTGGGTGGAGCGGTGGCCAAGATCAGCCACGACCTGCGCAACATCCTGACCACGGCGCAACTGTTCGCCGACCGGCTTGAGGGCAGCGCCGACCCGGTGGTGGCGCGCTCGGCGCCCAAGCTGATCGGGTCGATCAGCCGGGCGGTCAGCTTGTGCGAATCCACCCTGGCCTTCGGCAAGGCCGAAGAGGCTCCGCCCTCCTTGCGCCGCTTTGCCCTGGCGCCGCTGGTCGGCGAGGTGGCCGAGGGCGAGGGCCTGGCCGGCGAAGGCCCTGTGCATTGCCTGATCGACATCGAACCCGGCCTGACCCTGCGCGCCGACCCCGAACAGCTGTTTCGCGTGCTGTCGAACCTGATCCGCAACGCCCGCCAGGCGCTGGAGGCGACCGGCCAGCCCGGCACCATCGAGGTTTCCGCCGGCGAGGACGAATCCGATTGGTGGATCCGCGTCGGCGACACTGGCCCCGGCCTGCCGCAAAAGGCGCGCGAACACCTGTTCGCGGCCTTCCAGGGCGGCGCGCGCAAGGGCGGCACCGGCCTGGGCCTGGCCATCGCCGCCGAACTGGTGCGCGGCCACGGCGGCCGGCTGGACCTGGTGCGCAGCGACGCCGAGGGCACCGAGTTCATGATCCGCCTGCCCAAGGCCGAAGCCCCGGTCCTCGACTGACTTTCGCGTTTTTCGCCCTTGCATTGCCGCCCTAGCACGGCTACATCGCCCGACATTGCGGACCCGTAGCTCAGCTGGATAGAGCATCAGACTACGAATCTGAGGGTCGGGCGTTCGAATCGCTCCGGGTCCGCCAAGAGTTTCAAGGGCTTGAGGGTTTTCCTTCAAGCCCTTTTGATTTCCGGGCTACCACCGGGCTACCACGGTATTGCGCTGTCTTTCGGGAATCGCGGCCGGAACACCGCCGCCCCTTTTCCCACTGAAGCGAAGCCACCGGGATGCCGCGAGATGTCGTCCATCTTCAGTTGGACGATGTCCCGTGCCGCGCCTTCTCGCGCAGGCGCTTGATCACCTCACCCTGCCGCTGGGGCGAAATCTGGCCGTAGTCGTCCACCGTCGTCGTGATGCTGCTGTGTCCCGAAACGCAAGGGCGGCACGCGGCGGCTGATGTAGCTCGGCCGGTTCGGGGTCTTGTGGGCGGAAGGTGTCGGTCTGATCATGCCGCCCAGCTATCACGCTGGATCCACAAGATGAATCCCCGCACTCGATTTGTGTGACAGAACTGCCCGAAGGTTGATCAGGACTTGACGGCAAGACTGATCGCATGGCTGCAACCCAACGCGGGGTTCGATCAGGACCGGTCACTCTTATAGCTGTAACGGTAGTTGTAGTAGTGATGCTGGCCGCCGTACTTGCTGCCCTCGCCGATCTTGTAGCCGTTCAGGATGGCCCCCGTCACTTTCACGCCCGCCGCTTCAAACGTGCGCCTCACAGCCTCTACTTCGCCCATCACCGTCTCGTGGTGACGCGCGACTAGGATGGTCGCCCCGGTATAGCGCCCGATCACCACCGGATCGGTCACGGCAAGCGCGGGCGGACTGTCGACGATGATCAGGTCGAACCGGCCATTCAGAGTCTGTAGAAGCGCCTCGAACTCAGCCCGCATCAGCAGTTCTGATGGGTTCGGTGGATAACGGCCCGAGGTGATGAACGACAGCCCGTCAATGGGGGACTGGATCAACACCTCGTCGAGGGTCTTTTCCTTGGCCAAAAGCTCGGCCAGACCGGGGGTTCCCTTTTCGCGGCCCACGAAGCGGCGCAGATAGCCTCTGCGCAGGTCGGCGTCGACCAGACAGACCTTCTGTCCTGCCTGCGCGGCCACAGCGGCCAGATTGACGGCCGTAAAGCTCTTGCCGGCGCCCGGTGCCGCGGATGTCAGAAGGATCGTGTTCGTCTTGGCGTCCAGCATGCCGAAATGCAGCGAGGTTCGCAGTGACCGCAAAGCCTCGATCACCAGGTCGTCCGGCTTTGTCGCCGCCAATATGGGTAATTTACCTTTTTGTTTGCGCAGGTTGGCCGCTTCGGGCGAAAAGTTGACCGTTGCAAAGACCGGCAGCCCTGCCTGCTCGATCTCCTGAGCTCCGCGGATCCCGCGCCGCATGGCGCGCCGTGCCAGGACGATGCCTGTGCCCAGCACAAGGCCCGCCAGCAGATAGACGGCCAGCGTCCGAAAAGTGCGGGGCAATATGCGGCCGCCGTCGGAATATGCCGTGTCGATGATGCGCACTGAACCAATGGTCGAGGCCCTGACAACGCGCAGCTCCTGCGCGCGGTTCAGAAGTTGGGTATAGATTTCCTGGGCAACCTCCAGGTTGCGACTCAGGTTGAAGATTTCCTTCTGCGTCTCGGGCAGATTGGCTGTAGATTTCCGGATTTCCTCGAGTTGACCCGCAAGCCCGGCACGAGTCTCCAACAGCGCCTGATAGGTCGGGTGGTTGATGGTGTATCGCTTTTTCAGCTCTTCCTCCTGAAGCGCAAGCGCGTTCAGTTCCGCCTCGATCTGGGTTGCACGCTCAAGCAGCGTACGGGTCTCATAGTCCACGTCGACGGACTGTTGCTTTTGCCGGTAGGCGTTCAGTTCGTTCTGCGCCTTGGTCACGGACTGTTCGGCAATTGGAAGCTGCTCTTCGACGAAGGCCAGGCTGTTTTGCGCCTCGGCAGCACTTCGAGATATGTTCTGGTCCAGATAGGCCCGCGAAATCGCGTCTAGGACAGCCTCGGCGCGGCGCGGATCGGGGTCAGCATAGGAAACCCGCAAGATCGACGAATATGCCGGAGACTCGACAACCGAAAAACTACCCTGAACTGCGGCAACACTGTCCATGAAGGCCATTCGGCCAAGGTAAAACTCTCGCCCTACCGGGCCTTCCAGCTGGTCGACCATCAAGGAAAATCCGGTGCTGGTTTGCGCGACCCGTTGTCTCACCTTGCCGTCCAGCTGCGTCTCATCCGGCAAGGTCAATCGAAACGCGCCTGGCCCCGTGATTTGCAAGGTGACTTCTTTGCTTAGCCAGTCTTGAGGGACCTCAAGCTCGCCGACAACGATCTTCTCGTTGCCCCATTGGTAGGGCCGCAATGCGTCCACGCCGAAATCCGGGAGATGCAGGCGGGCAGGGATAAGCCCCAGGAACGGCAAAGGGCGGGGATAGGCAAAGATCTGCAGATCAAGATCGCGAACAGCTTGTCCTATGACCATGCGTGAGCGCATGATCTCTATCTCTGTCTCGCCCGGGGAATTGCCATTGTAGGCGCTGCCACCCAGCAGATCCTGCATGCCCTCAGGTAGGGCAAGCGATCCCGAGCGGGCCTCGAGCTGCAAAAGCCCGTTTGCCTGATAAATCGGCTCGGTCTTCAGCACATTGACCATGCCGCTGATGAGGGTAATGCTGGTTGCAGCTGCAATCCACCATTTCCCGGCCCACAGCGCACCGACCAGCTCGAGCAGGTTAATCTCGTCTTCAGAGTGCATGGTAGACGGGCGTGGTTCGGTCTGGATCATCGCAAGGTCCTGCTGTTCATGCCTGCCAGCCATTCTCTGGACGTGGCGCTCAGGTCAAGCCCTGCAAGTGGCTGCCCTTTGGAATAGCTGGCCATACTCATGTGAAAGGTACGAAACGTGTAATGTCACCACCGGTGACGACACGCCCGCCGCACAAGAGCCAGGCATGGGCATCAAGCTGCCCGTCCGGCCCCTTGCGGGCCCCAAGGCGGATTTCGGCCGCCCCCCCCATCGCGGCAATCCAGCGGCGCCCGGCCTCGGCCTGTACCAGACAATCGGACCGCCAGGGCACTACCCGCGCCGCACGGCCGATGGCCCTGGAGATCCGGTTGAGTTGCGGCGCTGCAATCGTCCGTGGTAGGGAGGCAGGGCCCTGTGATTGCCCTTGGCGGAAGCTGCGCGGATTGAGGCGGCCAAGTGCGCGACGCGCCTTTGCCAGATGCCAGGCCGCGCGCAGGATATCGGCCCAATCCTGCCATCCCATACGCAACAACCGGAAAGCCTGTGGAGGCCGGGGGGCCGGGCGTGACATCTCAGGCACGGCGGATAAGGTCATGCGCCACCAGTTGCCCCAGAAACGCGGTCACATCCGCCTCGACCGTATCGGGTGCATCGAAAAAGGACGCACGCACATGGGCGCAAAGGTCAGCCGGTGTGGGGGCCTTGCCCGCGACCATCGCCTCCCACACCAGAGTGCCAACGGCATCCAGCCCGAAATAGACCCCGCTGCCCAGATGCAGGATCACGGTTTCCTCGCCCAGGCGGCTTTCCATCGCATCAGGGCTGGGGATGTAAGCGGCATTCATCTCCAGAGTCTCGGTCACGCGGGAAATCCTTTCAGACAATCGGGCATCGGGTCGCGACAGCAGTTGTACTTTCGCAGATACGGTGGCGAAAGTGCACTAGTTCCTTCGAGTCGTCACTAATGGCAGGGTTGTTCGCCAGCGTTCGTCTTCTGTTTGCGTCAAGACTTTGCATACCGCGAACTCAGGCTGGCGACATGGTCCAGGGCCGCCTTGTCAGTGACGAAATAGGCCGGAAACTCGCGACGCAGACAGGCGGCAATACCGGCAAGATCGGTCTGCCCATCGAACAGTGACAGCGCCCGGACATCGACGGCCGCTTTCTGGCTGGGGGGCGGGCAATGGGTTGCGGCCCGCCGGCCCAGGGCGACAGGATCGGGGATCTGCCCCTTGAACGATGACTGCCGGATGGAATGCGCCACTCCCCGGGCGTCGTTGGCAGAGAAGGACCACGACCAGATATACTGCCCGTCGATCAAGTTCGACGAAACGCCAACCCGTGCCTGCGCGCCCTCGGCCATATCCACGGGCCGCTCAAGCGGAAAGAAGGCCTGGCCATACACTTGCTCGGGTTCACCCGGCGCGTTGGAATGGCCGATCCCGGGAACAAGTTCGGTTTCCGACCACATCAGCAGGCCGTGTATCGTGCCTGCGCCGGTGATAACAAAGTCCATGTCAGCGCTGTGGTTGGCTTGGGTGATGGTGCGGTAATCCAGCGTGGCATATTCCGCCACGGTGCTTTGCACGGCCGCCGCAGGCAGATGGACGCGCCCCCAGTCATTGATGGCAAAGCTGTGGACGATTGCCATGTCAACGCCGTAAGGGCGGGCCAGCCAGGGGCCTGCGAACTTTTCATGTTCGGCGGGCGCTGCAACCAGAGCAGCACGAATGCGGTCAAGCCCGGGGATTTGCGTGCCCCCGGGCTGCAGCAGCCGCGCGCGGACATCGACGATGCTGGAAACGTGATGTTCAAACAGCGGCAACACACCCCGGATATCAGAAATGACCACATCTGCCGGCGCATCGGGCTGCCAGTTGGTGGACAGGTCGCGGACGAAAGTGATGCGGTCAGCACAGCCATTTGCCGCGGCCAGCCTGCGCGCGATCTCGATCGAGGGGTCGGGCTCTATCGCCACCACATGCCCCGCGCCCATCTGGCAGGCCATGATTGCCATGATCCCGGGCCCGGTTCCAATCTCCAGAACCCGGCATCCCGGCGTGATCGCGCGGCGCATGGCTTCGGCAAAGGCCCCCATGCGCGGCTCGCAGGTGATCATTTTGCCGTATTGGGCCAGGGAATAGCCGGTCGCAGTCATGCGCAAGCTCTCAATGCATCGATCAGGGCCGAATGCACGTCAGGAAGGCGGTCATAGTCGCGCGGATAGGCAAGGTCGAAAACCGGGATCACCCGTGCCGCCTTGGCCGCCAGCTCAAATCGGCCGCGCGTTTCCCCTGCGTCGGCGGGGTCGAGTGCAAAGGCGTTCTCGATCATCGCCATGCAGGCGGCGGCCGGGGCAAGGCGGATGATGCGGATATCCTCTGTCGGTGCGCACAGACGGAACAGCGCCCGCAGTGGCGCGGTATCGGGCCCCGCAGCAACGCTTAGGCGGCGTTTGTCCGTGTAATCGGCCACTAGCGTGGTATCGACGGCGCCGGGGAAAAGTCTGGACAGGCTGTCGGGAAACAGACGCAGGGTGGGGTGAAGCCGCACACCCTGATATCGGCTCTCTTCGGGCCGCAAGATGATCGCATCATCACTGATCAGCGGAAACCCTTCCGCATGAAGGCTGGCCGAAAGGGTGGATTTGCCGTGCCCGGAAGGTGCAACGAAGGCAATGCAGCCCGAACCGATCAGCACGCTGCCCCCGTGCAGGACCAGCGCGCCATCACGGGCCGCCAACTTGGGCAGGATAAGGTCATGCAGGCAATGGTTGAGTGTATCGGGCGACAAGGAGCCGGAGCACCAAAGGTCCACCTTGCGCAGTTCCGGATGAACTCGCACTGCGACCCCGTCACAGATGTCTTCGATCCATATCTCGGGTGGTGTCGCGTTCTTCAGAACGGAATGGTAAGCACCTGCATCTGCGTGGATGCTAAAGGTCCAACCTAGAAGGTTCATTCACTTACCCAGAGTGCGACCTGCAAGAAAGCGAGGCTCGCCGGAGCGACCCTTCCTTCTGCGCTAGGACATACTCGTTACCATACTACCAGAATTTTCCTTGCCAGCTTTCGACCCGCTTGCAGTCAGCGTCGCCATGCCGCCATAGACCACCAGTTTCGGCGCCGTGTAGCCTGCCTTGGAAATCACCTGTTGAATCGTCATGACGCATTCCTCGCAGACAAAATATCGAAGACTCTCCAGAGAGAGCGTGGCATCTGTAGTGGCGTTTCTTCCCCCCCAAAGTCAAGCTTCAATGCTGCCTTGCAGCAGATTTGACGGCAGGGTTGTCGCGAACAGCGCCACCTGCAACAGGCAATCAACCTTGGGATGCATCGATCCATCCGCGTTGCGGCTCAGGGCTGCGTCAGTGGCAAGGTCTGCCGCGACCCGGGCCTTCAGGCCTGTGCGCGTTGCGAGAATCGGCGCCTGCCAGTCTGGCCATTGGTCCATCAGGGCTTGGGTGAAGGCCAGGCCAAGATGTTCCTTGCCCCGCCGCCAGCGAACCGCATCGGGCAGCAGACCCGCCATCGCGCGGCGCTGGATGATCTTGGGCCAACCGTCGTGCTGGAACTGGTCGAACGGCAGGCTCAGGCAGAAATCCAGCACCCGCCGGTCCATGTAGGGGTCGCGCGGTTCCACCCCGAAATGGCTTGCCACCCGGTCATAGCGTTCGCGCCCGACATTGATGCCCGACCGCGGCCAGGACCAGATTCGCTCCTCGGCAAAGTCCATGCGGCGGGCGCGATCGCTCAACTCGAAGCTGCGCAGGCTGTCGAACAGGCCTGCGCGTCTGGCAAAGGCCATGTCCACCGCACTTTCCGCAGGCACGGGCACCGGTCTGCGCCGCCGCCAGGCTTGGCGCAGGGCGCGCAGGGCATCGGGCATCAGGGCGCCCCGGAATGCTTGGATCAGCTGTGCAGCCGTGTACTTGCCGGGCATGCCATAGAATCCAGTCAGCCCCCGCGCATCGCGCAGCGCCTGCAGAAGCCGCCCTGTGCGGATATGGCGGGCCATCTGGCTACCATTGCTCAGCAGCACATCCCCTGCAACACCGTCCAGTACCACCCTCACCCCTGCACGCTGTGCCGCCAGATAGGCAGTGCGGGGCTGGGTCATGTGGAAATCCCACGGTTCTTCCAGCGCCTGCCAGGCGCCGATCAGGTCATCGGCCCAGGGGGCAAGGTCGCTGTGGCAGACCAGCGTCGGGTCAAGGTTGGGCATGGTCAGCGCGGCATGGATCGCGCGGGTCTCAATGCAGGTCGCCGGGTCCGGCCCGACACTGGAAAAGACGGGCAGGGGGGTGTCCACCATCCGGCAGGCCAGCGCCACGACCGCGCCGGAATCCATCCCGCCCGACAGCATGGATCCAACCCGTCCGACCACGCGCAGCCGGTCCTGCACGGATCGTGCCAGAACCTCGCGGAAGGCATCGGCGTAATCGGTATCGGACTTCAGCCGAAGGGGCGCGGGCGAGGCCATCCGCCAATACTCCCGCAGGCGCAGGCCAGATGCGTCAACCGTAAGGCAATGGGCCGGGGGCAGACGGAAAACATCCTGGAAGAAGGTCGAGGTCAGGCTGCCCCATTCGAAGTCGATCAGCGCCTCGGCCATGCGGGTTTCGTTCAGCCCGGCCTTGCAAGCCAGTCCGACTGCCCGGGCAGAGCTTGCACAGAAGAAGGCCTGCCCGGGTCTGTGTGCATAGATCAACTGCCGCATCCCCAGATGGTCGCGGGCAGCAAACACGCAGCCCTGCCGCGGGTCCCATAAGGCAAAGGCGAAATCGCCCAGAAGGTGGCTGGCGCAATCCTCGCCCCAGTTCAACCAGGCGCACAGCACCAGTTCGCCGTCGCCCACCACCCGCCCCGCCTGTGCCAGTCCGAACCGGACCAAGAGCTCGGCCCGGTTGTCCAGCCGAATCTGCCCGGTGATCCGGCAACCGCTGGCGGCATGGTGAAAGGGCATCGGTTCCACCAGCGCTTCTGGCGTGGTGGCCAGCAAGCGGGCACCAAGCGCCACCGGCCCCTCGCAGGCCACGGCCTCGCCTTCCGGACCGCGCCGCGTCATTTCCGCCAGCATCCGCGCCAGATCTTCCGGTGCGGCCTTGCGCCCATTCAGATGCAGGACAAGGGCCAGCGCGGTCATATGTCCTCGACAATCCGGCCGTCTTCCAGCCGCAGCACCCGGTCGGCCAGCGCAAGGGTAGCCGGTCGATGGGTAACGATGATGACCGTGCGCCCGGCCAGGGCCTCCCGGCATTCGGCGACAAGGGCCGCCTCGCCTTCGGTGTCAAACATCGAGGTTGCTTCGTCCAGGATCAGCACCGCCGGGTCGCCCACCAGCGCGCGCGCCAGGGCGATGCGCTGCTGCTGGCCGCCCGACAGGCGCAGGCCCCGGTCACCGATCAGGGTATCATAGCCTTGCGGCAGGCCAAGGATGAAGGCGTGGGCCTGGGCAATGCGCGCGGCGGCCTCGACCTGCGCCCCGGTCGCGCCGTCGCGGCCGAAGGCGATGTTGTCCCGCACCGAGGCATTGCGCAGATGCCGGGTCTGCGGCACCAGCCCGATCTGGCGGCGCAGATGGTCGGGGGGCATTGTTGCGATGTCCTGGGCATCCAGCAGGATGCGCCCGGCATCAGCCCGCTGGAACCCCATCAGCAAGGCAATGGCCGTCGACTTTCCCGCCCCGTTCGGCCCGGTCAGCGCCACGGTTTCCCCAGCGGCGATCGACAAGCTCAGCCCGCGCAGGGCAGCCCCACGTTCAGGATAGGCGAAGGTGACCGCATCGAATGTGACCTCTCCCTTGGCGCGAGGGGGCAGGGTGCCCGCGGCGGGGGGCTCGGGCGTGGTTTCCAGCACGGCCTGCAACCGGGCCAGCGTGCCGCGCACGGTCTGGACCTGGCCGTAGACTGACGCCAGCTGGGATACGGGACGCACCAGAAGTGCAATATACATCAGGAAGCTGATGGTCTCTGCCGCCCCCATGTCCCCGGACTGCAGCTTGCGGCCCACCGCGACCAACAGGACGACCGCCGCGACCGAAACCGCAAGGCCCATTGCCGGGTCGATCAGCGCATGAAGCCGCGCCTCGCGCAGCGACAGCCTGCGCAACCGATCGATGCCAGTGGCATGGCGCACCGCCTCGGCCGGCTCAACCGCAAAGGATTTGAGCGCCGGCAACAGATCGAGCATTTCCTCGACGCGGGTCGTGGCGGCAGCATGTTCGGACTGGATCTGCTGGCCAAGCCCGCGTAACCGCCTGCCCACAAGCCGGGTCAGGATATAGAACCCCGGCACCAGAACCGGCACCAGAAGTGCCAGTGCGGGATCCAAGAGGAACAGCGCCACTGTCGCCCCCCCGGCCGTCAGCAGAAGCGGCGCCAGATAGACCAGCGTGCCGGTGATGAAATGACCCAGCCGCTCGATTTCCAGCGTGGCCAGTGCCATAAGGCTGCCGCGTTCCTGGCCCTGATGCCAGGGCAGGGGCAGGGCCAACAGGTGCCCGAAAAGCCGCAGGCGGAGGGCCGCAAGGATCGCCTCGGCATTGGCCGCATAAAGCAGGGCCGCCCCGGCGCTTAGCCCCGCCTGGAGGACGAGAAGTCCCAGGATCGCCGCGACCAGCGGCCAGACCCTGCCTTGACCGGTGGCACTTTCAAGAAACCCGGCCCCGAGTTGCCCTGCAAGCCAGGGCAAGGCCAGCGCCGCTAGCGATTGCGCAAGCAGTATCAGCATCAGCACCATCAGCCCCCGTCTCCAGGGGTGGGCCAGTTGCCACAGGAAGGCGCCGGTCATGTCCCGTGTCCACGCTTGCGCAGCCATCCGACGATCCGGGTCAGGTACAGCGCCCAGAGCGGCCAGGACGCCTGCTCTGGGTATCTGGCCCGCATGAACGCTTCGCTGGGAAAGAAGCGCATGTGGATCATGCCCAGTTTGCCACCAACCCCAGGCACATGCATCAGGTCCGTCAGGAACTGCCGGCTAGGCGAGGCCTGCAACAGATGCGCCGAAACCCGTCCCGCTCTCGCAA